>Ga0310696_10002558_pt1 | contig 23838 bp, 20 predicted proteins | sample AusTroGonzalo_MG_4_FD_203885 | JGI IMG/M metagenome (GOLD analysis project Ga0310696, IMG submission 203885) | Bovine rumen microbial communities from tropical cattle in Woodstock, Queensland, Australia - Gonzalo_02 (v2) (version 2) | ecosystem: Host-associated > Mammals > Digestive system >...
TGGCTTGAACAAATACTTGAAGTCAATCTCTTGCTTATGCACATGATCATAGGAGACAAGCTTCTCTGTATAGTAGCCATGTGCACCTCCGTTGTAATCATGTGTATAGTTCTGATAGGTCACAAAACGATTGTTCAGAACTCTGGCTTGCAGACTTAACGTAGAGAACAGATATGTTGGATAATCCTCATCATTCGTACCATATTCACCCTTCTTGATAGCAAAATATAGGCTTGATGCGAACTTTGCTATCTGATGATGGTTGTGTAAGTCACCCCGATACTTCCAACCACGATTCTGTCTCTTCGTATAGCCAATATAGATAGCATTAAGAGGAGGAACATCTTCGTCCATCGATTGAGAATCAGCAATCTTGTCTACGAGCCATTTTTTAATTTTATCAGCATGAGGAACAGATGACATAGGGAAATCGACTGTGAAACTGTAGAACACAGTTCGTCCGAAACCAGCCAGGCTGTCTTTTCTATATCTTGTAAAAGATGGTAACCGACGAGTCAGTGAAGCCATCTTCCTCAGACTTTGCGCATCAGAAAAGTCAACCAGTCTACATTTGTCTGCGACACTGACGTAGAATTTAGTCTTGCAACCAGAAGCGAAGGAATCAACTCGCAGAGTCGGGTCTGAAATTAGGATCCTATCTTCGTTATAGATTAGCTTTGTCCGGCAAAAATCCTCATAAGCAATGTAGTAAGCCTTGTCGTTGACCACACAGATGGTATCTGTCAACCAGTCCGCATTGTCCATCAGATTCTTCACGAATGCAGGAATAACAGGCGGGACATATTGATAGACATCACTGGTATCAAAGTCCGATTCTGTTGAGACTTCATCCGTTCCGTCATATGTTAGCTCATTGCTTACGTTATTTTCTTGCTCTGCATCAGTTGATCCTTTGCAGCAGGATAACACATCCCCTGCAAAGATTGATGCTACTAGAAGAATCAACAGGACAATCGGAAATGTTCTCATATTCATGCTGTTCCTTTATTACAGTTTCTTTACTTCTTCTACACCATCGATGGCCGACACTTGGGAAATGATGGTCTGTAACTCACCGAAGGAGTGTACGGTGAAACGGATGGTGCAATGTACGATGCAGTCCGTGGTGGTAGTACTCAACGAACCAATAGACAGGTGAAGCTCATTGGTGATACAATTGATCATGTCGCTCAATAGGTGGAAACGGTCGATAGCAAGTATCTGGATGGCTACGTGATAGAGCGCGTCCGGGGTTTCCTTGTAATCAACGGACACAATGGAGTCACCCTGCTGGGATGCCAGTCCGATGGCGATGGGACAGTTGCGCTTGTGAACGGTAATCGTGCCGTCTACCTCCTTGAAACCGATGACTTCCTCACCAGGGATGGGCTGACAGTGGTTGCAGAAGTGGAAGCTCGGCTTCTCCTGCTTGGCGAAGTTTCGCTTCAGAAATCCCTTGGCCTTATAGGTCAAAACATGCTCCGTCCAGTCCTTCTGAGGCTGGATGTCGGGATTGGTAACAATCTCCACGATGTCGCCACGATGCAGCTCCGTCTTGACTGATGCCAACTGTCCGTTGATGCGGGCATAGTGGGCATGTTCCCCGATATGACTGTGAATCTCGAAGGCGAAGTCCAGTGCCGTGGCTCGCTTGGGCAGATTGACAGGCATACCCTTGGGGGTAAAGACCATGATGTCGTCATTGTAGAATGTCGTCACCACATTCTCAATGAAGTCACCCTCCTTCTGGTGGAACTCCATATCCTTCAGCACCGTGCGGAACTTCTCAATCCAGCGACGCACGTTGTCCTCGCTGCGTTCTGCTACAACTCCGAGCTGCGAAGCGCGAACCATACGCTCACTGCTGATGTGTACCTCCTCCCAGCAGCCGTAGTCACAGAGCAACTGTACATGGAATGACTGATAGCCGTTTTCCTTGGGCGAATCGATGTAGTTGATGATGCCACAGGGCTTTTCGTTGAAAGCATCGGTCAGACGGGAGTAGATGCGCAGAGCCATATCCTTTTCCTGCCGCTCATCCTCACAGGCGAACATCACCTCCACAATATGACGGAATTGGATGTGGTTGAAGTCATCACCCGACTTGCGCATCTTTCGCCAGATGCTATATGGAGCACGGTAGATGGTCTTGACCTGTACCTTTATTCCTTCGTTGGCCAGAACCTCACGAATCCTGGCAGTGAAAATGTCCAGCCGTTCCTGATGTTTTTCCCTGTCCTTCTGAATCAGGCTTGCTATCAGCTCGTACTCATGGGGGCAACGGTAGCGGAAGCTCAGGTTCTCCAGTTCAATCTTCACGTTGTACAGTCCAAGGCGATTGGCCAAGGGCGCATAGAAGAAGTCGGTCTCTCCGGCAATCTTCATCTGCTTGTGAGGCGGCATGCTGCCCAACGTGCGCATATTGTGCAGGCGGTCAGCAAGCTTCACCAACAAGGCACGGATGTCATAATGGATGGAGTTGAGCATCTGCTTATAGTTGTCCACCTGCTTGGAGATCTCATAGTTCCCTGTGCTCTTCTTGGTTACGACGCTGACCAGGAACGCCACATCGTCACCGAAACGCTGACGAATGTCATCCATCGTATAGTCCGTGTCCTCTACCACGTCGTGCAGGAAAGCGGCAATGACTGGATTGGCACCCAGCTTCAGTTCTTCTGCCACAATGGTTGCAACAGCAATGGGATGGATGATGTAAGGCTCACCCGACTTGCGCTTCTGTTCAGCATGAGCTTCACGTGCCAATTCGTATGCCTCGTGGATTCTTTCCATGTCTTCGGTGGACACTCTCTTTTCCATTTCAGAGAACACTCTCAGTACTTTCTCTTCAATCATCATGTCGTAATTCTGCTTCATAACCTTACATCTTTAAATCGTTATACTTCTGTCTTCTTATCTGTATATGCGTAGAGAGTGAGCCAAGTAACCATTTTCTATCAGCATAAAAATGAAAAATGCCACCCAATTATTATTGAGCGGTACCTTCGTCTGTTATATGTATCTGTAAAGACCTTGCTATTCCATCTCAATAATAATAGCTGTATAGTTATCACCTGCTTTTTCCGCACATATAGTACGGTACTTGTCTGCCACTTGTTCCACATCCTTGGCACATTGCAAGGTATGGAGCAATGTCTCATCATCAATGGCATTATACAATCCGTCTGTGCAGAGCAAGATGCGGTCAAGAGGTTGTAACTCTACAACCTTGATTTCGGGAACAGCATCTTCTGGGTGACGTGTGAAGAATGCCCTATTGATATAAGGAAGACTGATAGAGCTTGACTCTATATGGTCGATAGTACGGTACTTGACATTTCCCTTGATGTCAATAACATAGCATCGGCTGTCACCGGCATGGGCAATATGAGCAGTCTGTCCCTCAATGCTTGCCATCACAAGGGTTGTTCCCATTTGATAATAGCCAGACGCTTCATCGATAGCCTGGCTTGCTACTTTTGCAGCATCCTCTATCTTCTGAATGGAGTCAACGGTATCCGGATGCTCCTGCCAATATGCGGAGAACGAATCGCACACTGTCTTGCTGGCAACCTCACCGCAGGAGTGGCCACCCATGCCATCGCATACGACGAACAAAGTTCGCTTGTCTGCTATCTCAACGACATTGAGACAATCCTCGTTGTTCATCCGAGGCCCTTTTTCCGAGAACTGAATGTATTTCATCTTACTCATAATAGTACAAGTTTGTGTAATTAAAGATGGTCAACTCAGACTTCACCTCGTCCAAGTCTCTCATACGTATGGATGCCTCTTTAAGTCCAAATCTATCAACGCACTCGTCCAAACGACGAGAGAACTTCTCCATTTCCACATCTATCTCCTCCTTCGAGACATGAATATCATAGTCAATAGCCTCCTGCAGTTCAGAGATGATCACCCCAGAGAACAAGCCATGCAAGCCATACCGTTCTGCAAACTTATTGGCATGACACCATATCCCTATACATGTCTTGTCACGCAGGAACTGCACATGGCGGTCGGTAATCAGGAAGCGTTTGTATTCACCGTTCTTATCGGGCTTTGAGAACAAACCATACTGATTCCCATGCCCAAGCATCATAATGACATCATCACCTCGGATGGCACGTTGAATGTCACTGTTGGTGCTTGCTTCCGTGATACGTGCAGAAACGTCCTGTCGTTGCTCATATAAGTACGAAAGAACTTTGGTCGTTGGGTCGTTTGCATGTATAACTGTCATATCAATTATTTATTCATCATATGGACTTTCTCTTTCTTCTTTAAGAACGACTTTTCCGTTCTTTCTGACCAACAGAAACTCATGGTGTTCATACAATCCTTCGGATTTAGGTTTGTCTTCACTATAGCCTACCACATATTCGTATCCGTCATTAGTGAACGTATAAGTGTTCTTTTCTTCATCATAGATTCCACCCCGAATCACCATGTCCGGCTGTTTTGACATATCCAAAATGGAGTGCCATGATGCATATCGAAGGGTGCCTTTATGATCCAGCCAGTCAACGCGCACAAGGTAGTTCTTGCTGCGAAAGTATCTGGCAAGTTTGTGATAGTTCACAAGAGACTTGTGTAACCCCTTATGTGCCGATTCTCCTTTTTCGACAAATTCCTTACCGTTGAAATGATAAACCATATACCTGTCACTGATGACGGGTGGTGCGATTTCTTCATATATCGTCAGAGGAATATACAAATTTCTAGTATCTATATCGTATTCAAACAGCCAGTCCCAACCTTCCCCATTGGTAGCGTAGTACCAGTCGGAGATGCGGTAATTGATTTCCAGGCCACATTCGTCAAGGTCATCCCCTGCATCATACACACTGACATTCTTCAATGTGTCATGGTCAATCATGAATGCATCCATCCATATATAGCCGTCATTACTCGAAGCCCGATGACTTCTGGTAGTGATGTAATATGTTGAACCGTCATCTTTCTTGATGGAATGTACTTCGGACACCCAAGCTGGTTCTCCTTCTCTAACACGGAAATCCTCGGTAACAACCTTGCCTTCCTTGGTTCGGAACTGACAAATGACGGCATAATCGGGGCAAGTACCACCTTGTCCTGTATTCCAACTATAGAACTTCATGGCTCCATCCTCTGAAACACAAGTGAACACATCATCCTTATCCACAGGAATAGAGTCCAAGGACAAGCTTAGTGAGTCAGCCAGTTCTGTAGAAGTTCCCGTTATCGGTGAAGCATTCTTATCCTTGTTCTGGCATGAACAGAACAGGGATAACAGCACCAATGACAATACATTTAATGTTCTCATCATGCTATTCGGGTTTTGAAAGTTCTTCTAAAAACCGTTGGAATTGGCAAGCTAGAAAATCATGCGAAGCTTTCAGACGATGGTCATCAGGAACAAGATGGAGAATCGTACCGTTATGTTCTTTAACGAAGCGGATACTGTTCTCGTAAGGAACAGTTTCGTCAAGCATTCCATGAGTGATTTCAATATGTGGAGTCTTTGGAGTATAGGATTGAACGGTATATTCTTCTGCAGGCATCCATAAAGCTGGAGTCATAAGGAAAAGCCCAGCCACAGGCTGTTCGTTTGCGACTACCATTGAGACGTATCCGCCCATGCTTGACCCAACGAATACAACTTGACTGAGAGGTATATCCAACTCGTTTAGATACTCATGGAGCAGGGTGACACGCTCGTCAGTCGATGCGCATGCCCGATAGTCTATAGATGTGGTCTTCAATCCCAGTTCTTCAGCTACCGCCATAAGGCGCTGTATCTTACTGCCCAAAGGACCGCTCTCTTTCCCATGGGAGAATACAACGTAGGACAAATTCTTCAATCCGATGTGGCTATTCAGACTCTCCAAGTTCTTATCACGCTTGTCATAGTTGTCTCGCATATCTGTGAGTATCTGACAGAACTCCTGTTCTGTGAGGATGGTCTTATACGGATTCTCTTCGCCGCTACTATGAACCAGTGTTATGCCACGTGTCTGCATCAATGCTGCACGGAATCGCTCACTCTGGTCGAACATTGCTTGGTAAGCCCGACGTATCAACTTCTGGTATTCATCACTCTGGCGGTCGTAGGCTTGCCCCTTCCACCAAACTATCTGGTCTGTCTGCCATGATGTAACGCTATGCTTCCTGGCGTTACCGCCCTTCATGGAGCATATCTGCCGTTGCTTGTCCCTGTCTTTCTGCTTCAGAGACTGGAGAAAACCCTCCATGCTGCCGCACACCATCCCCTCAAATCGGAACCCGTTGCTGCATAAATTACTGAGCACACCTGATGGATACTGCCCATTAGAGCGTATATCCAGCGTATTTGTCTCTGGGTCATAATTGTCTGTTAACTGATGACCATTCCTTGTTGTTGCCTTATAGTCTTCCATCTTCAAACTACTAATAATATATTTCGAATCCACATAATCGGTAAGCCAAACACCATTCCTACTAAGAAAGAAGTGATGGTCATCTTTTACCATTCTTTTCGCATCTATCACGAGTACGACAGGTTCACCATGCCTCCTCCCGACATTTATGGCTGTTTCCTCCGTTCCAGACAAATGAACATACAAGCGATTTCCCCTTACAATACCTTTCTCCATGATGGATTCCAAATATGACATTGCTGTACCATGATATAAAATATCCGGTGGAATTATCTCCTCCAGTTCCACATCCACATGGACACTGTGTCCCTGACGTGCCCTGATTCGGCTCTTGTCTTCGGAAAATTCGTAACGCTGTTTGTTATTCGTCGCTACTATCTCCGTAAGTTCCTCCATCGTATAGCCATGATTTGTCATCAAGTCACTCACTTCACGCCAACCATGATGGTCAAAAGAGTAACTTTTGTCATGACGAAGAAGAAAAGCCAACCGTTTGCCACGCTGTATGAGTCGTTTGTCTGTCATTTTCTTTATTTTCTAGTTCAAATCATTACAGAACACATTTAATGCTCTTTACTCAACTCGTTAATCACTTTCTTTCGTTCCTTAAACACCTCAATGGACATAGGAGTTTCGTCTTCATCAACCATATACTGGTAAAAGGCATTGAGTACACGCATAATCTTGTTGGTGTTATGCCCATCCTCCTGACGATAGCCCCTGATGGGTGGCGGAGCAATACCCTTGTCAGCAGCATAGAACACCCAATACGTACAGAGAGCAATATCAGTACGATGAAGTCCCATGGCACAAGCGATATAAAAATCTCCCCTATCTATCTGCTCGCAGAACTGAGGAAAAAGTTCCACCATCTGAGCTATGGTTCGGGCATGATTATCTACTGGGTAGTGAAAGTACTCCAATCCATGATACTGACACAGATATGGAAGTTTGTCAGACTTATCCATTTCACGGAGATCTATGATAGTCTTCACTCCTGCATCCTTGATAGCCGGCCAAGCGTATGCTTGATGTCTTGACGACATTGTTCTTCCTCTGACACCGCCATATACTGGCGCAATGTCAGGTATTTGGGTCTGAATTATTTGCTCTATGTTAATCATGCCAATCTTTGTTTTCGTTGTCGTTTATAATTCTTTGATGTAATAATAGAGCAGGAAGTAACCATGAATCTATCTTTTTATACATTCAACCACTCAACTTTTCTTGCTTCATAGACTTCGGGCAATACCAATTTACTCAACATATTCTCAATGACAGGCTGCGGTACGGTATCTTCACGAGAATGATTTCTTTCAAGCAAAGTCTTCCAGTCTGTCTCAAGATAGGCAATACGGACATGGGCATGATACGTCTCAAAAAGGCTTACTAGCGACTCCCTCATCTGGGTAGTAATATTGGTGGCATTCCAAACGAAGGGCTGATGCCTGCGCAGATATTCCTTGGCCTGCTCTCGGGCAAGGTTGGCTACCTTACCCTGTTCTGCTGTTGGTGAAATCTTGTTTGCACGGCGTATGTCATCAAGTGAGATGACGGGGATGCCAGAGAGATTGTTTTTAATCCACGTATCCTTTCCTGTTCCTGGCAATCCGCTCATAAGGATAACTTCGCTCCATGAATCATCATATAATTCCTGATCCTTCCAAATATCGCGACCAGCAAGGAATGCCCGTTGAGTATATGACGATTGGAATGGATAGTATGAATCGTAGCAACCTTCTTCCTTTGCCAATTCCTCACACATTACATCCTTTTCCAGTACCTCCTGTTGGTCAATACATTTATGACCTAACATATCAGCCTTACAAAGCATACATAGCATTTTAATGGAGAAGTCAGGAACCAACAAACTATTTGCAGCCATGCGGTGCAAGCGCAATCGTGGGTTATCACGTTCTATTGCAACAGGTGGATAGGAATGGTAACGGATAAGTAGACAAATGGCTTCACGTATCTCTATCAGTTCTTTCTTTCCACAAAGGCCATATTCCTTCCAAAGCAGTTCACGAGCCATCCTGCTGCCCATCGGTGCATGATGGGGAGTATGCCAATCGCCATCAACGAAAATCGTTGTGGGAATCTTGCCGATGTCGTGCAACAGTGCAGCGACATAAAGTATGTGCTGCTGCCGCTCGTTCAACTCCTGATAATCAGGCAACGACTTAAGAGCATCGCATACCATTAGGGTATGCACGTATGCGTCACCCTCAGCATGGTATTTGGGTGACTGCTGACAAAGGCGCAGACCATCCTCAAATTGGGCTAATGCCGTAGTTTCTATATTTATCCAATCTGGCATCATACAAACAGTTCATCAATCGTTTTTGTAATCCTATTGGGAACAATGGGGCGGTCGAGCCAGTGCGACTGCGATTCCTCAACGGTTTGAAGGAATGAGGATCGTACATACTTCATCCTGTCAACCACTTTGCCGTTTTCCTCCACCTTTATATATATGCCTTCCATCAGCCGTGAGGCATCGGTCTCACGGCATACGCGGTCTGCATCCAAGCCAAGCTTCTCTGCATCTTCACGTAAATGGTCAATATGAGCATCTGTAATATATAGTGAGTCACCCAGATATTTCAGAATGTCGTCCATACTGGTGAATGCACCGCTGGCAAGAACGGGCACATGGCATATTGGAATGTCTTTCAATAGTTTATGGCGAGAGGGTGTATCAAGGAACTTGCCATTCTCACGGTCGAGCACATCAAACTCCATGAAATAATGTGGCAGCGCATCATAGTAGATGGTGTGCTTGGCATACATCCACTCGCCATACATTATGTATCGGTGGCCGAGTACTTCATACAGACTGTCCTTATGCACAACGCCCCATTGCTTCATAAGATTGTAGTGACGTTCCCGATAGCCGCCTGTCAGGAAATGTCCGCGACTCTGTAGGCGCAATTCTCCATCATCAGTAAACGAGACGGCCGAGTTGGCCCCGTCAATCTTCTCTTCCAACACAACTTGTCTGCTGGCAATGTCGCTGAACGGACGCTGACGCAAGTCTTCGTCGCCCAGCTGCAACCTCGACCCCTGAATATGTGGTGTGCGAGGGTACTTTATGATAATATCATCCAGTTCCATCTGTCAATTCTTAATTAATATATGCTAACATCACTCTGTGATTTGTCACAGACAAAAATTTTACCTTGCTGCATCCATTCTTCAGGAACAGCTCCTTCAAGTCTTCGTTCGTAAAGAGGTGGATATGTTCTGGATTGTCATCAGGCTTCGACGGCACAGATACGATAATATAGTTCCGAGCCAACCGAACTGCATTACGCACCACCGCCTCTGTGTCAGGAATATGCTCCATCACCTCCAGCATCGTCACTACGTCAAACGATTTGTCGGGTGCATCCCATGTACAGATGTCCTCTTGTAGAGGATGCAGATTGCTGATGCCTCCATCGTGAAGACATTGCAGCAGTTCCACACGATGTGGCAGAATATCCAGACTCGTCACCTCCAGTTCAGGAAACTCCCGAAGCAGGGGGAATTGGAACACACCCCTACCACTACCCACGTCAAGTAGCGACCGGCATTGCCCTGCAGGCACTATCCCTTGCAGGAAGCTCAACACCACCTGTATTCTCGGCAAGTCCTCCTTCACCTTGAAGTAGTGCATCTTCAATTCAGGTACATCCTGCCTGTCCTTATACCTTATCTCATATCCTCGCTTATATGCTTCAGCGAGATGTGTCATATATTGTTGCTCCATCTCTACTTAATATGTTTCAAGAATTCGTCCCAGTTCATATACACAGAATCACTTAACGCAACCTCATTGACTCCAGCATTGACAACAATCGAATGTAAAAGCCCAAGCTTGGAACAGTCAAGCGGCAGATTGGATTCAGGGAGATATAGTTTGTCAATAGTTGCACCCTTAAACTGCCTTCCATATTTAGATTTCAAAGCTTCATCGTATATTATCAATGTTCCGATCTTGCTTTTAGCAAAAGTAAAATCGCCTAGTTCCTCTAAATCAAAAGGAAGATGAACTTCATCACTCACTTCTATATTCCCAAAAAGATTATCTGCAATATGCACAATGTGCGCAGGGAAAACTAAACGTTTCAAACGTTGTCTATAATCATTCAAAGGCTTTGTCCAACTAACATTAATATTGTCTTCAGCCGATTCAAACCCTATTACACTTGTCGTATTCCTTGTAATGAACTTACCGCTTGGCATCTCCACCCAACCGTCTGACAGTTGATAATCACCTTCATTTATCAGCCTGTTCTTGTATTCAATGCGCTCCTTTGCTGTTGGAAGCGACTTTATCTTTGCTTCATCTTCGGGAGCAAAAATATAATTTCCATTATACACCATGCCTGGGAAATTACCATCCTTACGCATTGCTTCCACGAAATCTTCTGGCAAAATGACATTTTGTATATCATAAGCTCTTGCAAATAGCCGAGCTATTTCTGTCGCTTTAAAACCAGCAATACCACAGCCAATACGGGTTACAAGAAACTTGTATTCAGTCTGTTGTTTGGCAAACTCAATGAAATCATCCACGTATGGCTTGATGGTTTCCACACCACCCTGCATAGTGGGGATGCCGTAACTCTGTCCCTGCAACCCTACGCCCTGACCCCATATTGCTCCAAAGCGATTGTAGGCCAAGCGTGCAGCACCACCTCCATGCGAGCCTGCAAGATTACTGCCGAACACGAATATCTCATTCGGCTTCAGCACCGTTATTCTTTCAGGTGTATATTCTCTATTGTACATGTTTTCTATTGCCTATATTTTACAATTTCTTCTGCTTCTTTACGCATTCGGTCCAATTCTCTATAATTCTCATTGATGTTCTTGAACTTAACCACGACTCTGGCATTCTGGTCAATGAATCCATAGATTTCTATCTCTTCATCATCTGTCATGCCATAGCCGTCCTCATCCATATAGTAGCGGCCATCAGGATTGATTTGCCAACTGACTTCTGCTACTCCGTTCTCAAAATGACGTATGAATGAAGGGAAATGAAAAGAGAGTGCTCTGGCTCTTCCTTGAGCATCTTCTGGCAGTTCCTTTAGAGACTCCCAATCAATATCATCTTCAGTAACAGTACACAGTATCTGGTTCTTGTCCATAAACTCGTATGCACACTTAGTGTTATGATTGACCAAGTAACGATGTTTCCACCATCCCCACATGGTTTCTCCAATCACCCCCATGCCTTCTCCAAGGTCGGAATACTCGTATGGACGCACTTTATACTCGTCTGTATTCAACACCTTATACAGTTTCTCTTCTGGACTCTCATTGCCCAGCATCTTGCTAATTTTCTTGTAGATACTCATAATTCTATCCTTTCTTTGTTTCATATTTATGAGATTAAAGAGCAACTTGTAACCCTGAATCTATTATCTCAGATTCCAACAGGCTTCATTTCGCAGTAGCGAGCATACCATTGTTTCTTTTCAGGTGTATCTATCGGGGCATATTCCGAAATGATACAACCAGTGTACAGGTCGTCAGCCAAGGCGAGAATGATGTTGTGCAGCTCTATCGTGTCCTCGAATCTTTTTCCATCCGGGCAGAAAAGCCGTTCTTGCTTGATTGCTTCATATCCATAGATAGCCCCCATGATATTACCAGTGATAGAACCTGTGGAATCGCTGTCGCCATCATGGTTCACAGCAGCAATGATAGCATCCTTCATGCTGTCGATATGTCGCAAGGCGCAATAAAGCGAGATAGCCCAAGCTTCTTCTGCTGTCCAACCTTCGCCTAACTGCAGGATGGCATCTGCATCGGGAATATCAGACTGCGATAACTCTACGGCTTTTAATGTGATTTTACGCAGGCATTCCTTATCGTCAGCATAGTTGTCACCATATATCTTCAGCATAACGTTCAATCCATCTTGTACTATCTGATAGATAGAAGCCTTCACCTCATCGGGGGTAAGAGGAACGATTCGGGATATAAGCAGTGCCATCAATGCTGCGGGCAGATAGCCCAACGGGTGTAGGTGCGTGACTTTTGCAATCTTTGCTCCCGCAACAGCCAATTGAACTGTGCTATATCCTATATCCTTTCTTGATTGATAGGCAGCATATAATAGCCCCATTGGTGCCACTCGCATGATACCTCCACATCCTTTGCTGTTGTTCTTTGGGTGTTCATGACGTAAAAGACTCTCACATGCACTCATGCAGGTGGTGCCTGGAGCACGGCGATAAGCCAGTTCAGGTAAATCGCGTAGCCATGTATAATGCCAATCATTTCGTTTCGTTCCATCATGCAGTTTTCCGGTTTGCGTGTAGTACCAGTCAATATATGCACCATCTACATAGTTCTCAGGTTCACCTCCAATACCTCGCATGTAGCCCCTCGTCAGTCCCATGAGCATACCGTTGGCAGTAAAGAGCGTCATCTGGGTGTCATCACTCACTAAAGCTTTACCGCTGCGGTCGAGTTCAAACTTGGTAATACCCTTGTCGTCATACTGAGCAAGAATGGCATTCCTGCTCATAAACTCCACGGGATAACCGAGGGCATCCCCTGCGGCACCTGCCATCAGACAGCCACGGATGCAGTCCCTTACATATTCCTTTCGCTTTTGTTCTCTTTCTTCCATACTTTCAATGTATTTCTTGATGAAAGCCTCTTGAGCCTTTGTCTCTGGCGTGACTCTGTGCGAAGACTTGGGCATCTGAGAAAAGTACGTTCGTAGTCTGTTCATCACAGACTCCATCCATTCATCATTGTTAGATGGCTTATTATACGAGAGATTGTTGATGTCTTCTGACAGATAGCAGCCGACAATAGTCCCCGTCCGACCCACACCGCCCCAGCAGTGGATATAGACATAGCCGTCGTTTCTCTTGGAAAGTTCCTGGATATGGTCTATCAGACGGCTCACACTCTCTATACTTTCGGGGACATCTACATCGCGTATCGGAAAACGAGCATAGGTACAGCCCTCGGGGAGCAAGTGAGAATAGGGATGCAATTCACCTTCCTCGGTCAAATCGATAAAGTGGCGCACTCCGAAATGTACCATCTGATTTATTTTCTTCTCGGCTTTTTCTCCATATTTGTCACCTGGATATTCTCCTGCGAAAATGTTACTTGTATGTAAATAATACGACTGATAGAGAGGCCTTGTGACAAATGCCTCGAAACGGTCGTTTATCTCTAACAGTTCTTTGGGCAATAAGTCCCTGCATTTCCGAACTAATTCCTCTGGAATATCGTACTCTGTCGAGATTACATTGTACGGACAGGCATTTGCAATTGAAGTTGCTATACAGCCAATAGTATCGGAATCACCTCCCATGGAGATTGCTAAGCGTAAAGTATCCAGTGAGTGTGTCCTTTGAAGATAAGCCATGATGGCAATAGGTACACTACCCTGGCAAGATGAATCAAAGCTGTATTCATCACGAATGTCCTCCAACTTAAAGCGGAGATTGTAACCGAATCTGGATTGAAGCTCCCACTGAATCCTTTTTCTTTTTTCTTCCGAATGTTCTTCACGATATTCATTCAACTGCATATAGATAGCTGCTGCCACGGCCTGTGCACCCTTGATACCCTCTGGGTGGTTGTGAGTAACAGATGCGGTGATGCGTGCCAGTTCCAATGCCTCGTCCAGCGACTTGGCATACATTCCTACGGGGCCTACTCGCATGGCTGAACCATTGCCATAACTGCCGTATGGTTGCGGATTGTCCGACTTCAACCACTTGCGGAACATACCACCATATCCTGCATTGGGATAGCGGCGCCCCATATCCTGCATGATTCTGACCAGACTGTCTGCTTCGTGCGATGGATCATCCATCAGCCACTTGGCTACAGCCAATGTCATAACGGTGTCATCCGTAAACCGACTGCCTTGTGGCAATAGTTCAAAGTCTTCCGTCTTTACGTTATGCCATTCTCTTGTCGAACCGACAATATCACCTATGATTGCTCCTAACATTATCGTACTCCTTTCTTCTTTCGTTAAAATTCCAATCTGAATCCTTTTTGCTTCAACTCATCGTACTTCATTGGGTTGAACTTGAAGAGGAAAGCCTCCTTTTTAGGAGAGTTAAACACCGTTTCGTCCAACTGAGTAAGGATTTCCAAATGCATCATCTTGTTATAGAAGTTGCGCCTGTCAAACTTTACATCGAGGATGGCTTCATAGAGCAGCTGCAGTTCCTTGATAGTGAACTTCTCAGGCAGCAGCTCAAAGCCAATCGGTTCAAAGTGTATCTGCTTCCGCAGCTCATTCAATGCCATCCGCAGGATGAGATCATGGTCGAATGCTAACGATGGCACTTCATCCAATGCGAACCATTCAGCCTTGGCAGCATCGTCACCTCCTTTAACTTCTTGCATCCTCACCAATGCGTAGTAGGCAACCGTCAACACTCGTTCTCTTGGGTCACGTTTAGGGTCAGAGAAGGTGTGGAACTGCTTGATGTAAGCTCCCTTCAAGCCTGTTTCTTCTTGCAGTTCCCTCAGTGCCCCAGTCTCGGCAGATTCATCCATCTTCAAAAATCCTCCTGGGAAAGCCCAACGACCTTTATACGGTTCTATACCTCTTTCAACGAGTAACACTCTTAGTTTTGTCCCGTCAAAACCGAATATCACGCAGTCTGTCGTGACGCTCGGATGCGGGTACTCATACGTATAAGTTCCTTTTGTTGATTCCATTGTTATATAGTTTATTTAATGTCTCTTAACCAATCCCGAACCTCCATCAAGGCACAGCCTAACAGGTTCTCGCCTTGCCATTGATCAACACTTCCTTTCAATGCCGTTTCTCTGTCCAAACCAATGCCCCATATCTTGTCGTATGGACTGGCTTCCACCAGGATGGTATCTTCTGTGGAAAGCAAGAACTCCTTAAGGTCAGGATTCTGTGAGAATTTGGCCTTGTTGCCTTCTACGACAATCTCTGATTTCTTGGAATCCCAAAGCTTAGGCTCGAAATTGCGGACTTTCCTTCCTAGCTTTTTGTAGTCATGAGGATTGTTCGCAGCCATTATCTCTAGGAAAACTTCATCGTCCTTAAACAACCGTGCCTTACTTGCCATCATATACTGTTCGGTGGTGTGGTATTGTACTCCTTCCACTTCGAAATAACAATCATACCACTGACTCAAACAGGCAGCAGTCATCTTTTTCGGATTGGGTGTGTGACCCCAGAAATAGATTATCGTCGTTTCGGGTTTCCGGCGAACGATTTCCTTGATGGTTTCAATGTTGTACTTCATCTTAAAACCTCCTTATCTCTTATACTCATTATTATTTTACCTAAATGATTCTCTCCCTGCCAACTGTAAAGATCTACACCCCAATAGGTCTCTTGCTTATTGTTCCCGTTTATTAGCAGACGATTTCCAGTTTCCTTCAGCCTTCTCATCAAAATGGGATTCTGCTCGAACTTGGCTCGAATGATGGATTCCATAATATCGAGTCGGGCTTCTTCCCAATCAGTAGATGGAACGATTTCCCTCCCCTTCAATACTGCTTTGTCAGGTGAGCAACCTGCGAAAATCTTGCGTTCCGACTCATCTGCACACTTGGATGCCTGAAAAGCTGCCTCTGCACTGCCATACACCAGTCCTTGCCATTCAAATCTCCAATGGAAACGGTTGCTCAGGAAGTCGTATTCACCTTTGAACTTATCAATCATATCAGGGAAGTCTGCTACTGTGAATCCTTTGAACAACTCCCATACACCAGGATATAACATATCCTGACATGAGACACCGGACAGCATCCGATTTCTGATAACAGACGAACTGATGGTCTCTGTCCCATCAGGTTGGGGCAATGTTACTATACGATTCAAATAGGGGGATAACACGTCGTCGCTTTTCAACGTATTCTCAATCATTCCATTTTCCCTTGAGTATAGAACTACTTTGAACATCGTCAAGAAATCCCTCTTTTCCGTCATGTGAACAAGCAACTTCAGTTTATCTGCACCCATCAGGAAGTATATTTCTGCATCGGGGTATTCTTCCTGTAGTGCTACCAATGTCGGTATGGTTCTCGGTTCAATGGTTCCGATTTCCTTTTCACACACAGCCATCCGCTTATCTGTGCACATGGTCTGTAGCATCTTTACACGAAGCTCTGGCGGCATGACTACTGGCGGATGGCTGTGGCGCATTTTCCTCTTGAGGTAGGCATCACTCACAGGAACAAAGAAACCAATATCAGCATCAAGCGCATCAATGGCCTCCTTCATCAGCCTATAGTGCGCCAAAGTGGGAGGGTTGAAACTCCCTCCCATGACGATGATTCTTTTACTCTCTTTTTTCATATCTCGCGTAAATTTTACGCAAAAGTATAAATTTTGTTTGAATCCACCAAATTTTCTTGCGTAATTTTTACGAAAGAACATTCTTTTTCTTCATATTCTCTTCTAAAGCCACTATTTTACAATTTCTCCTTTCCCGTTTAGAATAACCTTATCACCATTCTTTGTAGAGCAGAGGTACAGGTCATGGTCGAGAGCCTCGATTTCCCAATACAGCGGCATTGTCACTTTATGCCCGTCAGCAGTCATCAGACCTTCATATCCATCACCGGCAACGTATGCACGGAGTCGAGCTGTGGCCTTAGGATGATAGGACTCTTCCAATATCTCTACAAAATCTTCGTCAACCTCATTCTCTGTATTCTTTCGATAAACGATTTCCTCCTTCTCATATTCCAACATGCGTACACTGGCAATGTAGAAATCATTGATGAGTGTTCCCTGCATATCGTAATTGCGTATTGTATGGTCAAGCATTGTCACGTTGATGATACCGTCAGATATATTCATGGAACTGCATTCCATGAGTGGCACAATTGGCTTCAACTCATTATCAAGAACTCCATATTCTTCACCTTTCTGAACACGCCAGAACTTGAAGTCGTTAGTCGGATAAATATAACTATACTCCATAGGAAGCACAATATTTCCCGAAACATCCATCAATCCGCATTTTTCACCGTCATCTGTATCAACTACACAATAGCCACCATGGAACACATACCCTTCCATATTGGGGATGTAAGGCATGTTCTTGTCAATGACAACTTTGCCAGTGGTATCAATGAACTTGATGTGTCCGCCATCATCTACGCTGGCAAGACCATCTGAAAAGATCCAGGCATGGTCATATTTAGGTACGATGACCACCTTACCAGTGTTCTTGCTGAAGTATCCACGTTTCTTGCCGTCGCTAAAGCAGATTAGGGAATCTTTACCTGTCGGTTTGGCAATCCACGCCACATTCTTCAAAAACTTCTCTTTAGTACGGATGTTGTAAATGTACCCTTTACCATCCTCATGGTTATGGAAGTAGATGTCCCGGCTGATGTATGTGTTTGCCCAGCAGTACTCGCTATCGCAACTATAGTGCTGCCTTTTATACCATCGGTATGCTTCATCACCAAGGGCATAGACGAAGACGATGGCGATGAGACCCATGACAATGGCTGCACTTGTAGCAAACAGCCCCCATACACACTTGGCAAACTTGCCGTCTCTCTTGTAACCGAATAGTCCGAAGAACCATCCGAGTGCCTGACACAGGCCTCTCCACATTACCGTGAAGAACATTTTTGCAGAAACCTTTTTCATTTTTCTGATGATTTGTTTTTTGAATTATTTGATATTTTGAAGTGCGACTTCTGCTCGTCTCATATAGGATTTTGCATTTGAACGGGCATTGTCTGCCTTGCTTTTGCTCGTTTCGGCCTTTTCTATTGCATTCCGAGCCTTACGCAGGGAACTTCTGGCTTGTTCATATCGTTTCTGGCGCTGATAGTATTCTGCATCCCTCAGATGACCAGCGGCCTCTCGTGTATAGTATTCTACATCACGGTCATGTCCCTGTGCTTGCTTTACATAATACTCAGCATCACTTTGATGGGACTTGGCTTGACGAGTATAATAGTCATCTTGGCCACTCATGATCAAGCATCCAAATGTCAATATCATCAACAACGCTATTCGTCTCATTTTTCTTGTAGTTTCATTTTTAGGTACTCTGATGCAGCAAAAAGCGTCAAAACCATGTGTGACACCGTTTCGCCAACTTTTTCATCATTACCGATTCTATGGTCATAATTCAATGATATACTACCATTATTTAGTACCATTGCTTTAATGAACTTCACTTCTCGATTTGTTTCATTGATAGCTTTATCTAATACTTCTCTTGCATAGTTTGTGCTATTAGCAACATGCGGAATTGAAATGCGAATCATGTCATTGTTGTCATCTGGTATATTCACGAAATGAAGATGTCGATAGACAAAATGACACCACCCATTGTTTAACATCATCACTTTTCCACATAGTCGTTTAATTTCTTCAATTACTTGATCTTTCATGTTTGATATTCTTGTTCGTTTAACTATTTATGTAAGTGAACAACCTGAAGTAACCAACACGAACAAAATAACTGCGCCAGCAATTTGCCGACGCAGCTCATTAAAACGATATTTACATGTAGGCTATTGGATGAATTTCAAAATATTTTTTTAGTTCTATTGGATTTAGTGTGTGTGAAACGACTTTATGGATTTAATGTTTTGGTGTACACCTCAAAAATAACAATTCTCATAAATGGATGCGTTACGACCTAAAGAAAAAGTCGCGCATATCAAGATTGCTAATATTTTAACGTTCTCGAAGTTCTAATTCACACAATATCTCATAAAAACGTCTTTTTAATGGAAGTACAAGCTTGCCGAATGATAGGAAATTAATTCTCCATTTGCATCATTAACATGAACTTCTATACGATCTTGTACTCCTTGTGCTGCACCGGGAACATGTAATGTAACAGTCGAATTTGGAGACGACAATGTTGTTTTTTTTGAATCTTTGTAATTATCTGTACCAACAACACTCATGGTAACAGATGTCCCAGAAGGCATACAATGCAATATTATAGTTGCATCATAAGATTGGCCTGCAGCAGGTTCACTTGGATTGCAAGAGAAGTGTCGAACACTTGGAGTATCTTCTGTCTCAATGGGTATCATAACACTATTTTGCTCCGGTGTCATTATTACATCTGGATAGTGCCCCCCTAAACCATCTACGATAGGCCCTATCCTTATGTTTCCTGTATATACTCTCTTCAGAATATTTGCATTCTTAAGATATTCAATTAAATTACCAGAAATTGATGCACCAGCATCAGTTCCACCAGTATTTATAAGTGTGGCTGTCGTTATTATTCTATTAAACGCTACGCATCCTGCCGTAAATTGTGCAGCACATGCAGCAAACGCACCTTCTGACAACAGCGTTAAGCCCGTAGCTATAGCTCCGCATACATAATAATCGCCTCCTGATGCAGTTAGAAAGACAGAAATATTACCCAATGCTCCAAGAATGTTATTGATCCACTCTGCCCATTTTGCTGTATCAATTGATGGATATACATCTGAGGGTATCCTAAACACATATTTACCTGTGCTAGTTTTATTGTAATTATGCAAATTAGCCACCCAACCGTTTTTGTTAAATACAGCTAAATAAATATCATTAGGGTCGTAATAATCATCACATTTCATGAAGGTAACAAGACATTCCTGATTTCCAACTTCTGCGCTTTTTCGTATTGGAGCATTAAATTTACTATAAGTGTTAGTAAGTGGTGTGGCGTTCATTTGTAATACACCTATACGTTTTTTGCCCAAATTGTATTGTCTACTTTGTGCATTTGTTGTGATTCCATCTTCTAATGTACGATCAAAAGCAACCTTTATTGTTGTACCTGTTGATGTATCGTATGCAGTTATCACACCAGAAAAATCATCATTCCAATAAAAATCATAAATAACACCCACAGGTGTATACACTTGAAGAGGTCTCATTTTCTCATCAACACTAATTCTTGCAATTCCTTCTTTTTCATTGTCAATAACAATCGTATTAATTGACAGAGGGAGTCCTTCCTCATTCTTTGTACCATAGAAGTGGACGAGGTTGTTCTCGTCTGCTTGATACATAATAATTTCAGGATCATCAATATTTGCAATAATTGTGAAAGGATTATTATCAATTATAGCAGGTTTATGCTCCATAAACGAGACACTATCGACCTTCATGACAGAATACCCATACTTCAAATTGTTATGGTATATATTCACTGTATTATTGGCATTGTGGGTTATGCTGTCAATCTCAGAAAGGAGGAATTTCTGTACATTTGTTCCTTGATAAACAGTAATTGAATCCTGAGCGTAAGAAACCACGTAAAAGAAGACAACAAGGAAACTTAATAATATCTTTTTCATTTCTTTACGATTTTAAAGGTTGAACCATTAACATTAATCATATATACACCAGCAGTTAAATTAGAAATAGGAAGTGTATATTCTCCCGTATGCTGCAAAGTCTTTCTTATTACAAGACCTCCATCGATAGAATAAATTGATATAGTACTATGTTCTTTCAGTGAAGTAAACAATATAGACTCTCTGTTCATTTTGAATGTTGGACCATCCTTTAGAACATTACTCACAGCGGTTTCTGAGTCTTTTTCGTACGTAAATCGTGCCAACTCCTCTAATTCATAATATTCAATTTCAACTCCTGCGCACTCTACGGCGAATCTGTTTTCATTGAATGTCACTTTTGGTCTTTCTGCTAATGCATAAGTCGCTATCTTAGAACCATCTTTTGCCCACATGATAAGATTATATAATGAAGGCTCCTCTTCTTCTATATTCTTGAAGTCCCAACCTGTGACATTTTGATATGCTTCTTTGGTTCCTGCTGGAATATGAAGAATCGCTTTTTTCTTAACATCACGTTCAAAGACATATTCACCCATATTAAAAGGGGCTACTATTTCCGATATAACAGAGGTTATTGCATCGCAACCTGTGAATGCCCAGTCGCCAATATAACTAACAGAACTTGGAATTCTAACCGTCTTTAACCCACTACAATCGTAGAATGCCCACTCGTCAATAAAGGTTACAGAACTGGGGATTTCCAATGTCGTTAATCTGCTACATCCGGCGAAAGTGTATTGTTCAATTGAAGCTAGTTGATTGGGGATGGTCAAAGATTCCAAACTGCTACATCCTTGAAATGCAAAGGCTCCAATGGAGGCAACGGAGTTGGGAATGCTGACAATTGATAACAGGCGGCAGCCTTCGAATGCCATATCACCAATCTTTCTTACAGAGTTTGGGATTTCCAGGGTTCGTAAACTTCTGCAATTGTAAAACGTATGATAATCTATTGACTTTAACGAACTCGAAAGTTCTACAGAACTAAGGTTCGAACAGCCATCAAAAGCATTTGACCCAATCGCAGTTACAGAATTTGGAACAACAATTGATTTTAAAGAGGTACAGCCATAAAAGGCATAATCTCCGATGGAAAGCAATGAAGACGGAAGACTAACGGAATTCAAATCTGCACACTCACTAAATGCAAAACTTCCGACAGCAACAACAGAGAAATCCTTTCCATCATAGGACACAGTCGTTGGTATAATTAAATTTCCACAATACTGTTCATCTCCACTAACAACTGTCGCACTTGTACCTCTTGCAGTGTAGTAGATTGTTGAGCCATCGCTTTCAGCCTCAAAGTGATAGTACTGAGCATAAACATTATTCATGCTTAAAAGGCATACAATGAATAACATTAGATGTTTCCAATGCACTTTACGTAATAATTGATTCTCCATAATTTTACTGTAGTTTAAAGTTTTTATTTGTTTATGCCAATAACTATTATAAAGTAACCATGACAGAAGAAAATAATTAATCCAGCATTACGAAACATGCCCAGTAGAAGGGTTCTGAATACTTCTCGCGAATAGCTGACTTCGCTTTGTCGAAGGCTTTCCGTTTGTTATAGTGATTGTCTTCGTCGAGCAGATTCTCATAGAAGATATTCATAAACTCGGTACCGACCACATCGCTGACATACCACAATGACATAATCATCGTTTTCACACCTGCCTTTTTGAATGCACGTTGCAAACCATACAAGCCTTCTGGTGTTGCCTGACCTTTTCCGGACTGACATGCAGACAATACCGTGAGATTATTTTTGTTCAAGTCTAATCGGGCGATATTCGAAGCTGTCAAGATACCACCAAGCACACCTTGTGGCAGTTCCTTACCACGCCATGCTGCATTGCCACCTGACATTATCAGACCAGATAGCGACATGGCATCCTCATAACCACGAAGATAGTCAATTTCTTGTGCTTCATCAGGAGTGTAGAAGAAACCGTGGGTGGCCACGTGAAGTATTTGTGGAGCCTTTCCGCTCATGCTTAGGAAAGACTCCTCCGTACCACGTTTCCCTGTATAGGATTCCACTTTCAAATTGTGAGATTTAAGAATCTGTTCGATTTCATCTACCTCTTTCTTTGAACCTGGCAACAAGGGTATGGAATCTCCTCGAAGAATATCACCTCGAACTGCAAGTAAAGATGACACATCGTATTGCTTCGCTTCTACTTCCCATTCGTTTGCCTCCAGGTCATAAAGCAAACCTCCATACAACACAGCATTTCTATCGTCTGAAGCTAAGTCGATATCGAGTTTTGTGTCAAGGTTCGCCAACTCTCGTGCCGATGATAGTCTCACGAAATGATAATGGTCACCAAGCAGAGTTCCATCTTCCATCGGCAGTGATTCCAATGCAATTTGGAACAACAACTGAGAAGGGACATAATAGACCGTTGCCCCCTCTGCCACCTTGTCTTTGAACGGCATCCACAAGAACTGATACATGGCTTCTGCATACGGACTCTCATAGTATTGATCAGGATAAGCCACCAGCATTGAGTCTATCTTGCTTTCAGCAAACAATTCCTGTAGAAGAGGATTGTCTTGCTTGTTGTTTACAAGATAGGCTGCATAAATCCGTCCCCGACTCTCGGAAACAAAATCAGTGAAATCTATCAACACATCCCCGTCATTGAGCTTCTCCTTGATTTTCTCGTAACCAAAGCTCATAAACGAGGTTATATCTCCATAACTGCGACATCGGTCAGTAAGTCTTTTTTCAAGAGTTTCTGCTTCCGATGTTAAATCAAGAATACTATCAGCATATTGGTTGTAATCCCTTTCCCAACCACGGATTTTTGCTTGCATTGCTGCAATCATGGCTATGTCATGAAGATCCTCTGCGGTACCACCGTTTTTTATTACATCATACGTGGAACGCTCAGATTCCAAAAGAAAGGATTTTGAAAGGACTAATCCATCATAACAATCTTTGGTGAACCCCGTTTGCAATTGTTCTGCTTTTATGGCGAAAGGAGTCATATTGCGCAAAGTCTCAGATTTTGTATTCCAGTAGCTTTCTCTTTCTTCGACAGTATAATATGGTAATCTTGAACGGATTTGCATCTTATTTTTCTCGATAGAAAGAGAATAATGCTTACAGGCT
>Ga0310696_10002560_pt1 | contig 23820 bp, 24 predicted proteins | sample AusTroGonzalo_MG_4_FD_203885 | JGI IMG/M metagenome (GOLD analysis project Ga0310696, IMG submission 203885) | Bovine rumen microbial communities from tropical cattle in Woodstock, Queensland, Australia - Gonzalo_02 (v2) (version 2) | ecosystem: Host-associated > Mammals > Digestive system >...
TGCCTTTCGTTTCTTCAAAATTCTTTATTAAAATAGCTTTAAGTATGAAATTTCTACGCATAAATAAATTCATACAATAAAAGCCGAGGGGAGTGATCTGGCTATTAGAATATTTATCACCAATAACGACAGCACAATATCTTCCTTTCTCTAAATGCTTTGTTGTGTTGTCTATAACGGTGCCAAAAGCATCCAGAAAATCATTTAAAGATTTTGAATTGGATAAATCGTTTGCATCTTCAGAAAACTTCACAATATCCCAATAGGGTGGATGCAAAATCACAAACTGAACTTTTTTTATACCTAAACCTTGTAGTTCTTTTTCTAAGTCGATTGACCTACTATCTCCCACAAGAATTTTAGCGGTAATATTTTCTTTCTTTTCTGTAATTATTCTGCGATATGCCTCAACAGCAACATTGCGTTGTAATTCTACACCAATAGAATTGCGGTTTAACCGTTGGGCTTCAATTAACGTGGTTCCACTGCCCATGAATGGGTCCAAAATCCAGTCGCCAGATTTTGTATACCTTGTCAGCAGTTGATGTGGAATTTGGGGTATAAAATTACCATGATAATGACCGCTATGTGCGCCAGAATTGTCTCGTTTTTCTATAATCCACAAAGAATCCGTGTATATATCGCTATATTCTCTCCATTTCTGTATGTCGATATCATTATAGCGAGACATGTTTAGCTGTCCTTCTTTACCAAGCAATGTAAATATTCAACTGTTTCATTAGCAGAAATATTGCGATTTGAGTCCTTGTCTGCTTTAAATCTGCGGTATGATTTCGTATAGAAAGAATAATCGCCATACTTGGACATTATGTCTTTTATTTGTTCAAGAGACATCAAACCTTCATTGTTGTAACTTAAAAATATATATTTAAATTTGGCTTTCTTTATCAAATTTTCGAATGCGTTTAACACGGTTTTTCCAGAACAAAATGCACTTTTTTGATCCGAATAATCGCGCAGCCCTGTAACACCTTTGACAACAGGAGAATCATATTTAGCGATAGTTTCCAACACATGGTAATTTGCACAGTATTGGCGTTCATTATATGGCGGATCCAAATATAAAACATCGCCAGAGATTTCATCAACTAAAATGTTGATGTCTTTGTTATAGACTTTGCCACTTGGTCCTTTTGTTATTGGCAGGAGTTCTAAAGAGAAATCTTTTGCTGCCGACTTTTTTATTCCCTTCAAAAAGGCACCATAAACAGATGCGGTATTTGCGAATTTGTCTATAGAATTGATCAAAGATGCCAAGTAATAGAAATACGTGTTTTCGTCAATTTCATTGTTGTTTAATAGACGTTCCAATTCTGTACGAATGGCATCACATTTTCTGCCGTTGGAATCTGTAAAATAGTTCCTGCCGGAACCAGATCCAGCACAGTAATTTTTATAGATAAAACCATCTATTCCAGGTAATGAATTTAAATGATCTAATAGATCTGTTTTTACGGAATCTGTGTTTTCGATCAAGTGTTTGTTTACCACATAGCTGTAATACTGCAAATCATTGGATATTACCTCGCAACCAAGTTCTCTGTAGTATGCACCAACGACACCTGTGCCAGCAAATAAATCAGCAAAAACATAAGGATCGCCATCTTTGTAATGTGTCACCTTACTGATGGTTTTATGTAAGAAATCTAACAAAGAATACTTTGATCCTATGTAATTCATATAGTTCCTTTCAATATTTTGTCATTGCTGAATAATAAGCATTTTTTGTGTAAAAAATCAAATGGTTTTTAAGCTTATTTAGAAAAAGTTATGAAAAAACAATTTGTTGGACAAAATAATTTTTATATTCTTAGGTTTTTCCATAAAGCAGCCATTTGGGATAGCTTGCGCTGGAGGCGGCGGAAGAGCCATGCCTGTTTGCAGGTTAGGTTACCATTATTGATTCTACGGACTGAGGCTTCCAATTCGCGCAGGGAACGACAAGCCGCGAAGTAGAGCATAATAAAATCGGTTTTATTATTCGGTTCAATATCATCAAAATGTTTGTACTTCATGAGCAATCCTTTTAAGGTTGCTGTATTTGTTCGTATGTCACAACAAATGTCCAGTTATTTATTCTCAAATTTTGCATCTTTTTGTAGTTGACTTAAAAACGTGTTTCAGTATTGTGAAACGTTGGTTTTCTGCTGCTTATAGGCGGTTTTTTTGTCGGAAGAAAACAACAATCAACTGACACGCCTTCGTGCAGTCCGTGTGTCAGCCGTGTGTAATGTATTGAAAATACTTGAAAATCCTATTTTGGGATGTGAATTACGGACTGTTTGGTGTGAAAATATGTGATTTTATTTTCAAATATGTGTAAAAATGACCCTTTTTTGACGTTTTTGAGGGTGAAGTACAGGAACAAATTGCCGCAAAAGCAGATAAAATAAATGCCGTAAATACAAAGACTTACGGCTAATCTTTGGCTCGGGCAACTGGACTCGAACCAGTGACATACGGATTAACAGTCCGTTGTTCTACCGACTGAACTATGCCCGAATAACGCGACATATAATAACTCTAAAAACCGCACAAGTCAAGGACTTTCTAAACATTTTGCAAAGAATTTTCGTCTGCCCTAGTAATCTGCCATTTTGGGCAAAAAATGCCCCGGTGTAGACAATGTGTAAAACGTTATAAAAATGGTAAAAAACCTGTACTGTTTACGAAACATTTTCCGATTTGAGAAGTGACTTTGGCATTGGCTTTAGTTAAATAAAAAGTGATCCAAGGAGCCATGCATGGAAATAGAAAAATTATTAACCACAAAAGAAGTCGCCGAATACTTAGATATAGCGATTTCAACATTGATGGGATATCGGGTCAATCGAACCGGACCTGTTTACATTAAATTGGGTCAATTGGCCGGACATATCGCGATTGGTAAAAACCAAGGCTTATCTGATGACCAAGTGGCGGAAATTTTGAATATAGCACGAAAACCAACAAATATTATGTTTGGATTTGGTTCCGAAAATACAATCGCTGGACAATATTTTACTGGCAAATCGTATTTGTCCCCAATCAGCACAGAACAAGTTGGTGTATTCAATGTGACATTTGAACCAACTGTGCGTAATAATTGGCATGTTCATCATGGTGGCGGTCAAATATTATTGGCAACACATGGTCGTGGTTGGTATCAAGAATGGGGAAAACCAGCAATTGAATTAAAACCCGGTGATACGGTAAATATTGCACCCGGTGTAAAACATTGGCATGGTGCAGCACGCGATTCTTGGTTTACGCATATCGCAATTGAAGTACCAAGTGAAAACGGTCGGACCGAATGGTTGGAACCGGTCAGTGATACGGAATACAATAAATTGAAATAACCAAACAAAGGTGCCAAGCGGCACCTTTTTTATTGGCATAATCTTTCACCACTTGTCCAGTCGTTTCTTTTTACTGGCTATTTTGGGCTGTGTTGGCTATGTTAACAGCCTGTTGTTCTACCGATTGAAACACTAAAAATTATCGTATCATATTGACAATATGTGTTTTTATGGTATGTTTTGCATAAAACTAGGAGTTTTGAGGAGTAGAGAGTATCAAAAGAAACATAAAAAGGATACTCAATGAAACTGTTTCAAAAAATATTTCCGTATTGGGCGTATAAGATTCTGGATTTAGAAAAACGTTTGCCTGATTCTGCTAAATTACAGGATTTAATTAGTAAATCTTTGGATACTATTAGTGATGTTTCAAAAAACGCTGGCAGTGCAAACGGAACCGGGACATCAAATGGTATTAATATCAAAGATATTGAAATGTCTGCGCGTCCGGTACATGTTCCAACCGACCAAAATATTTTAAGACATAAACACCAAAAATTTGATGAAGTTTTAACAGATATTAAATGTGGTAATTCTCCAATGTTGATTGGACCTGCGGGGTCTGGTAAATCAACATTGTTGGAACAGGTTGCCTGTGAATTGCAATTACCTTATTATGCAATGAGTGTGAACGAACAAACATCTGAATACAACATTATTGGTTATAACAATGCAAATGGACAATATGTTGGAACGGCTTTTCGTGATGCGTTTGAATTTGGCGGTATATTTTCTTTTGAAGAAATCGATGCCGCAAATCCAAATGTGTTCACTGTTATAAACAACGCTATGTCCCAAGGTAATTATTTATTCCCAGACAGAAAGTTTATAAAAAAGCACCCAGATTTTCACATGGTCGCATCGGCTAACACTTTTGGCGCGGGAGCGTCCCTGCAATACATTGGACGTAATCGTATGGATGGTGCAACAATAGACAGATTTTCATATGTTTATACGGACTATGATGAAAATTTGGAGCAACAATTATGCAGTGTCCCCCAATGGTGCGATTATGTGCATCAAATAAGAAAATATACGCGGGAATTTAATATGCCGATTGTAGTCAGTACACGTGCAATTATCAGTGGTGCAAAATTGGTTAACGCAGGTATGTCTGTTGATGATGTGTGTGAAAAATTGATTTGGCGTGGTTTGCCGCAATCTGATATTGAAAAAATTAAGGGTAGTATAGAATCCAAATACATATCTGCTTTGGCACAATACACAAAATAAAAATCATGAATTGGCTGGATTTACACTTTGGTTCGTTTGGATATGCGGCTGATATTTATATGCCGATGGACGGTGATGTTCACCCGAATACCATGACAAAACATAATGTTCAAAATATGGATGCCAAAAAAGATAATTTGCAAAGTGATAGCCAAGATAAACCGGAAGAAAAAGAACAAACAGTGCAGCTACAACAACCAAAAAATCAAAAAAAGATTACAAGAAACACGAAAAACTTAGGCTCGATTTCATATGATACGCTTGGGAATATTGAAAGAAATTTTACATACTCTGAATTTCTGGATTATGTTGATGTGCCACCTGTCAAAGATGCCCCCAGTCATAAGACTGCGGACCCTAAATATGAAGATGTGTTAAATTTTATGTTGAAAGAAACAGAAGACATAGCGCCTTTTGATAATATCAATATGGACGATAATGAATATATCGCAAATGAATTGGCAGACCATATAAAAAGAGGGCATTTGTTTGATTCTAAAGATGCTGAATATATCACAGACAAATGGACTTGGGACAAAAAAGACGATGAAAAAAAAGATTGGTTAAATATTCGTTGTTTGGCACTTAGAGGGGGAATGCTTTTTGTCAGTTCTCAGCTGATTGATTGGGCATATGAACGTTCGGACGCGGGATGGTTTGGCCCAAAATTTAATGAAAAAGATAAACAGGCGATGAATAGCTTAAAAAATCTTCGCAAGGAATGGCGTGGTTATCGTAATTCTGGAACATATTTTCGTTTTTATGGCACAGAAAGTTTTGACCAAGCGATGAATATGGCACGATACGGTTGGCGTGATAAAATGGATAAAATCAGAAAAATTGAAACAGAGATACCACAGATTTATAAAACAGTCCCAATTCCGGAAACCAGATTTTCTGTGACTGGGAATTCTGTCGATGTCGGTAGGTATTTAATGGGTGTGCCAGATTGTATGCGTCAAACACGACGAAAGATTTCAGAATATGCCGATATAACACATAAATATGTACAAATTGTTGTTAATGTTGCAGTGTCTTGGACTTTGGGTGAAGATGATATTTTTAATCGTGGTAAAAATATTGCAACTGTTATAAATGCGCTGGAATCAAATAATATTCACACTAAATTGATTTTGATGAATCAGGTATATAAAAACGAAACAGAAGAACAAAAAAAGTCTAAATGTCAATCTGTGGACGCACCGCGATATACAACTTTTATCATATTAAAAGATTACAAGGATAATTTTTATTTGGAAAAATTGATGTTTCCATTGGCACATCGTTCTTTCTTGCGCAGATTGGTTTTGGCATCCAAAGAACGCGAACCCGAAGACATACGTCAAAAATTTGGCTTTTACAAAGATGGTGGATACGGTATCCCCGGGGACATATTTGATGATTCTGATGAAAACACATTATATTTTAATGCTGGACAATACGAACAAGATAAAATAAATGAAAAACTGGCAAAGATATTAAAATCACACGATGCACAATTTATGCAAAGATTAAATACAAACAAACTGGAACGATAGTAAAAGATATCAAACAGTACTGCCGTGCCTATTTATAACATTCTTTGTACTGTGTTGGTGTGTGGGATTGACTCTTGGGAAAATTTATTATACAATAAAAATGATATGAACAAAGAAAGTATGATTTTTGCTGCTTTTAATTCTGTGTCGTTCTGCAGTGGCGAACGATGGTGTTTGTAATATTTTCTAATAATAATTAGCTCTTAAAAAATAAAACTGTGCGGTTCGTTTGTGGGCGTGGGCTAGGTGTTTTCCAGCACGTGTACAATTCTGACGCGCATACAATCAACCAATATAAACACAAAAAGGATTATAAAATGAAAAATCAAAATAAAAAAGTAATGTTGACCGGGGTGCGGCCCAGTGGAAACCTGACTTTGGGAAACTATTTGGGTGCCATTAAGAATTTTGTCGTACGCCAGGACCAATATCAAAGTTATATTTTTGTTGCGGATCTGCATGCCATAACCAGTCCGCGCGACCCGGCCGAATTGCGCACAGCGGTCAACGATTGTATAGCTATGTATTTGGCATGTGGTGTTGACCCCGAACAAACAATTGTATTTCGGCAAAGTGATGTTTTGGAACATGGTATTATGGGTTTTATAATGACGTTCCAAACACATATGGGCGAATTGTCTCGAATGACCCAGTTTAAACTGAAATCTCAATCTGTGGGTAAAAATGGCATTGATACGGGGCTGTTTGTATATCCGCCATTGATGTCTGCCGATATTTTGCTGTATAACACAGATATGGTTCCGGTTGGCCTGGACCAGCAACAACATGTCGAATTGACACGCGATTTAGCCCAGCGTTTTAATAATCGCTATGGCGATACATTCAAAGAACCAGATGTTTATATCGCACCAGTGGGGAATAAGATATTGAACCTGCAAAATCCAACTGAGAAAATGAATAAATCGGACGGGCCGAATCCGGGAACAATATTTTTGATGGACGATTTGAAATTAGTTCGCAAAAAGATAATGTCTGCGGTTACGGACAGTGAAGCCTTGGTGCGATTTGATGAAGAAAATAAACCAGGTATATCGAACCTGATAAGCATATTGGCTGCAATAACTGGCGAAAGTATAGATGGTATAGAACAACGATTTGCCAGTTGTGGCTATGGCGATTTTAAGCGCGAGGTTGCAGATGCAGTTTGCGATTTGATTGAACACATTCAAACAAATTACGAAAAATTCAAAAAACCAGAAGTATTGGATAAGATTCTGGCTGACGGGGCAGAGCGGGCGCGTATTGTCGCATCAAAAACACTAAATCGGGCGAAAATTGCGCTGGGACTGAAATAAAAACACCGCCCGTTTGGGCGGTGTGTTCAATGTTTTTTTGAATCATTATCTTCGTTTACAATAAATTTGAAAAAATCTTGAGGTTTAGCGCCAGTCGCGGCCAATATTTTTGCGATACTGCTGGTTGACGGCCATCGCGGCTGTCCAAAAGGTGTCAAACGTTTGCTTTTATTGAAAGTCGTCGGGTCTAAACCGCTGATTTTTGCTAATCCAGAACACGACAGCCCATGCGCACGCGCGAATAATTCTATGGCGTGCCAAATTTGATAATGAGTCATAGTTTTCCTCCGTGGTTGTGTTTTGTTCTCAATTCAGGGAGCAAAATATCATAATGAAAGAATAAAATCAATAAAAACAACCAAAATAAGAAATGTGTCCTATAAAATCACGTTTTAATGTTGTATTTTTGTAGGGCGGGACTCTTTATTGATATTTAATTTTGCGTGTGATACAATGCCGAACATGTTAATAGTGCAAAATCTTGAGAAATCTTTTGATGGGAATGTCATTATAAAAAATCTGACTTTTTCTGTGTCAGATGGGGATAAACTGGCGGTTGTGGGATTAAATGGCGCAGGGAAATCTACACCGTTTCGAACATTGTTTAAACAATGTTAATGTATCGTTCAATTTACCCACGTACATAAATTAAAATCGACCAGATGGTCAATTTGAATTTATGGTCGGGGCGACAGGAATCCCTCGGTCGGCAAATTGCCGACACTGTGGGGCAACCGTAACGATTTTGCTATACTGCGTTTGCAAAATCTACTTGTTGTCGAACCTGGCAACAATGTTGCAACATGTCGTTCCAAATACCCATGTACATAAATTAAAACCGACCGAATGGTCGATTTGAATTTATGGTCGGGGCGACAGGAATCGAACCTGCGACCCCTTGCACCCCATGCAAGTACTCTACCAGGCTGAGCTACGCCCCGACGATGCTTGACATCTTATCGCAGTATTTCCAAAAACACAAACAATTTTTACGAGTTTACAAAAATATCTGATTATTTACCAATAGTCTTGTAATCGCCGTATGGTACAACTGTTTTTCCACCATCTCTGCTTTCGAATACAAACAAATACCAATACCATCTGTGGCCGTTTGTGCCGCATTCCGGATAATACCCGCTGATTTTTTCCAATACCGCATCAACCTGTTCTTTGGTGTAAATCTGGGCGGTGCGTCCACTTTCAGGATTTGCGAAAAACAAAACAGCATTTTTTTCAGACACAATCCCATTACCCGCACAAAAAGATGGAATGACGCCGTCTAATTCTTGGTTAATTCGTCCAGGCGTTCCGGTATAAGATTTGTCACATGGTGTAAAGCATTTATTGATACCTTTGTGATATGCGGTGCTGCATTCCAGATATTCGTCTTGGGTTAAAACCGCGTTAAAAGATACAGGTTGTTTTGTGCCGGTCGCCATATATTTATTTATGTGTGGGTATGTAGTTCTGCATTGCACAATGTAATATGTTGCAGTTTTACCGCCGTTGCCACCGCCCGGATTTTCACCGCCACCGTTGCCACCATTGTTATCGGCCCCGCCATCGTTATTCCCCGCGCCGCCATTTGCGCCATTGTTTTGGGACGCAGGTCCAGATCTGTCCATGATAAGGTTGCGTCCATGATATGCCTCTAAATTCTTATAAGGTTCATACCCCAATTGTTTGTTTTCAATACGTTCAACAAACGGGACATCTTCGATGGTTTTAGGAAAAGCAACAGGTGCCAAGCCCGCAACCGCACCGTATGCAAACAGCATACCAACCCCAGAACCCAACAATACGAATTTTTTCATCTTTTTCCCTTTGAACACAACACTATGATTATTGCAAATCAGTGTTATTAACACAAGATAAAATTATCATCTGACATAAAAATACAAATATCACGATTATTGCAGCTAAGACTCTTTGTGTATTATGTATCGATAAAATATTGTGCCGTTGGTAGCAAATAGGTAGCAAAAAAACGCCAAAAGGCGGTTTTGAATTTATGGTTTATTCCCCGAAATCTTGTATAAAGGGGAACGCGCCCAGAAGGATTCACTCGGCATAAATGCCTGCGGGGCATTCGTTAGCGCTCAAACTGCGTTATAACTTGTTTTCGCTTACTCATTGTCGAACCGGGGTTCGAACCCTCTGGTCGGGTTCTCATCCTTTGGTTGCACCAGATAAATTTAAAACCGCCAAACGGCGGTTTTGAATCTATGGCGCGCCCAGAAGGATTCACTCGGTCGGCTATGCCGACACTGCGTGGCAACCGTGACGATTTCGCTACACTGCGTTTGCAAAATCTACTCGTTGTCGAACCTGGGTTCTCATCTTCGTTGTGCCAACGGTAAAAACAAAAACGCCACACTAAGGTGGCGTTTCCGTTTTTATTCTGGCGCACCCAGGTTCGTAATAGTTGGAAATCTTTGTTACCAGAAATCATAAAAACCGCGAAATATATCAAGGCTACGAGCCTTTTGGATTGCTTGACCGCCAATGCGTTAGCAAATGACAAATCCCAGGAATTTCAGATTATAACACGTCCCGAAATTAGAACTATGAACATAGGTAAGTATAACAAAAAGAAAACCAAGGAGAAAAAAGATGGCAAACGATAATCCAAACACATCAGGACTTATACCTTTTAATCAAATGTCACACAGTGAAAGTACAGAGATACAAAGTCTGGGAGGTAAAGCAAGTGCGGAAAAACGCCGAACCATTTGTAAAATAAAAGATATTTTGAATGGTGTACGTGCGGAATATGATATTGACCCAGTAGAACAGTTGACAGTGTCTATTTTTCAACAGATATTATCGCCAACAAGCACCTTGCGAGATAAATTAAAAGTACTTGAATATATCCAAAAAGCCGTTGGAGAATTAAACACAGATTCCAAGTCAGGTAGAAATTTGCCAGATGATTTTGATGAACAGTGCAAAGCGGTAGAAGAGTACATTAGAAGTATTGGCGAAAAATACCCGTTGCCATCAGAACTTGAAGCAAGGGAGAGGGCAAAGGCACAGACAATGCTTTAATCAAACAAATATGACACGCCGAAATAAAACTTGTTGAGCCCTTTACCGATATAATCTGAGGAAAAACTTGTACGTGTGTATCCGAACCGCAGTGGCAAAAAATCCCAAGGATAATACACAAAACCTATCGTGCCATCGTACATAAATACGGTATCACTCCACGGTTCTTGACGGTATGCCTCTATATCATATTTGTCTGTATATTTACCTGATGAGGATATACCACCAAGCCCAAGAGCCAAATCCAACTTAAATTTTTCAGACAGAGGATAATAATAATGTTCTCGTAAACCAAATGACACCAAAAAGCCGCTTACTCTCATTGGATAAGAGATATAGTTGTAATAAGCAGGTGCTGATTTTGTACCGCCCCCGTACAAATCCACAAATAATTCTGATTCAAATTTTTGGTAATGTTGCAACCCGATATTAAATCCAGCACCAGCCAACGTGCTATCAAATGAATACTCGCTTGTTTTTTGATTGGTGTAAAGGTCTGTTATGCCATATTTGATTGTTGTAGGATTGCTGATTGTGCCACCCATAACATCAAAACCTAAACGACAGCCACTTACAAATTTTTCTGATGGTTGTTGTGTCGAGGCTTTGTTTGTATGACGGTAATAATTAGGTTGGTATGTGGATTTTGTATTTGTTCTTTGTGATGTGTACGCGTTAGTATTGTGATAATAGTTTGACCTGTATGTCGGTTTTTTTGATGTTTGATAAGCAAATGATGGCACAGTTAGACTTGCTATCGATAAACATAAAATGATTGTTTTGGTCGTTTTTTTCATAGTTATAAATCCTCATCATCAATGGTTGTTGATTTTGTCTGAGTGTTGTTTGAGAAACGTAATCCGCCCAAGGCAAACAATATTCCAGCAAACCCCAGACCGCATATTGCACAGAGTAACATCTGCACATTCAAGACAGTTAATGATTCTGTCGAATCTATGTTTTCAATACCGAAACAGCCGATAATTATTCCAATGACCAGCAACAGAAATCCTAAAAAATATGCCATACTTGAACCTCTTGGTTAACAATGGAAAACCGCCAAAAAAAGGCGGTTGGAGGTTCGTTACTATAAGATGAATAGCGTGGTTATTCAGCACGAATGCCTTATTAACCCACCCTCCAACCATCAAGGTCGAGGGTGTTTATCGTCATCGCTGACGCATCTTAGAGGTAACGACTCCTCAATGTCGAAATACCCGACATCACAGGTATTATATCACAAAAACACGTCATTTCAAAACGTTTTGAGGTATTACAACGAAATCGGGATTTTCTTGTTGCAAAAATTATACGTAATGGTATAATTTCATAAAAAGAGGTCAATAATAGTGCTGGTTTTTGACAAGTATATGATAAATCCGTATGAAATATCCGTTGTGGACGCAAGTCTTGACAATCAACCAGATTTTGTTGTGGCAATGAAAAACAAACACTACACAATAAAAAATTTGCCTGGTGCATCGTACAGATTGATAAACCATTGGGAATCTCTTGGATTGTTAGACGATTGTCGTTGTAAACAGGGTACAGGCTGGCGGTATTTTTCATTAGAAGATATGATGTTAATTCGTATATTTGAAACGATGCGGTCTTTTGGTATGAATACAGAACAAATGTTAAAAACGAAAGAATGTTTGTTTTTAGAACCGCAGGGCACGGTTAACAAATTCAGTATATTAGACGGTATTATTTTCAAGATGGTTGCACACGGCGAAAAGGGGCATTTACATCTTATTATTGATACAGACGGGATTGCTGTTCCAATGTCATTAAAAAGTATTGACGATAGTCGTGAAATGCATTTGTTTCCAACGCATTACATATCTATTGATTTGAATGTACTTTTTTATTCGTGTATGAAACCTGTTGAAAAATATATACGTCGCCCAGAAATTAAACAGGGTAAATTGACACATATCGAAAAAACTATTATTGATGAATTACGTACGAGACAAAATGAAAAACTGACTATTGAAGCGGACGAGAACGGGCTACCTAAGTATATGGTAACAGAACAAGTGAAAAATGTAAAAGGTATGTCACGAAATAAGTTACGCGATATAAACACACAATTTGGAGAGATGAATGTTGCATTTGCAGACGGCAAACCTGTATCTGTACGTGTAAAAAGGAGGAAAAAACTTTAACCCCTTATATGTTACTGGAATCCCCAGGACATAAACACAAAGGAAAACAAAATGCAACAAATTGTTTTGATTATTGGAAACCCCAGAGCCAAAACACAACCTAAGTGGTGTGTGCGATGGCGATTATGTCGGTGTCCGATTGTCGGCGATATTTACGTGGATTAAATGATAAGTTTACAGATAATCAAGTAAAACAAATTCGGGATGCGTTAATTCCGATGGTAAACTTTGCATTACAAGAGGCAAAAAAACGATGGAAAAACTAGAACAACCAAAGAAAGTGATTATTTATTGCAGGGTGTCCAGCATAAAACAGGTCAAGGAGGGAAATGGTCTTGATAGTCAAGAACAGACTTGTCGTGCGTGGGCACAACAACGTGGTTTAATAGTTGAACGTGTTTTTGCAGAACAAGGTGTATCTGGCAGTAAAGAAGATAGACCCGCTTTCAAGGAAATGATAGATTTCTTGTTTAATGCAAACGACAAATATATTGTTCTTGCATTAGATATAAACAGATTTGCACGAGATATTGTTGTTTACGGGGCTTTACGTAATAAAATTCGTTGTCTGGGACACTTTATGCAAACGGTTAATATGACGTTGGAAGAAACCGAAGAAAGTGAATTGTTGGAAAACGTGTCTTCGGCACTTGGACAGTATGAAAGGAAAAAGAACGCAAGTCGCACAAAAAAGAGTATGATTGAACACGCAAAACAAGGTTATTGGGTTTTGCAACCCCCAACAGGATACGTACAGGTACGTATAGATAGGCGAATACATCTGAAACGATATGAACCTACGGCAACATACTTACAAAACGCATTAGAGGGTTTTGCTGATGGTAAATACCCAACGCAAAAAACAGTTTTTAATTATTTAAGTCAAATGGAAATAGTCGGACCATATAAAAAGCCTATACGTGTCACGATGAATTTTGTAAAAAATTTGTTGATAAACCCGAAATACACAGGATTTTTTGATTATCCGCACTGGGATATACCATACCAAAAATGGGCGGTTGAGCCAATAATTGATATCGAAACGTATAATCGCATACAAGACAAATTGAATGGCAAAAAGACCATTAAACCACGGAAATACAATGTAAACGATGAGGAATTTCCATTGAGGCGTTTTGTACGTTGTGCGGTTTGTGGGGAAAAACTGACAGCAAGTCGTCCTAAGGGAAAATCTGGTAAACGATTTGCGTATTATCATTGTCATAAAAAGGGTTGTCCTATGTGTGGTAAAGGAATACGGCAGGAGGTAATTCATAACGATTTCGAACATATTTTGGAAAATATGACACCTGCACGTGAAATAATGAATCTTGCGATAGGAATTGCCAAATCGGTGTATGTGGAACAAAACAATGCAGAAATAGCCAATAAAAAGATGTTGGATAAGGAGATTATAAATAAAGAAGAACAAAAGACTAAGACGTTTGAAACCTTGGTTAATTCCAGTGGTAATGCAGATGTAGTACAGATGTGTAATGCACGAATATCTGAATTGACACGGGAAATCACAGAATTAAAAGCCAAGTTGAAAAACGCCCAAGAGGAACAAATGCCTTTGGAATTTGCATTGGATTGTGTACAGGAATTTATGAAACAACCAGTGACCGTATGGCGAGCAGGAGATTATTATCAAAAACAAGGTGTTCTAAACTTATGTTTTGAAGCCCCAATTTTCTATGAACGAGGCAAAAAATTTAGAACTCCCAAATTGTCGCCAATTTTCGCGGTTTTTAATAAAAATTTGGGAGATTCTTTATTCTGGCGCGCCCAGAAGGATTCGAACCCTCAACCTTCTGATCCGTAGTCAGATGCTCTATCCAATTGAGCCATGGGCGCAACGCATCATATTCTATCTCTTTTTATTCAGAATGCAAGAAAAAATATTTGTCAGATCTGTTGTTTTTTCTTTTGATATTTATTTGCGCTGTGAAAAATGGTATAATATGACGCATGAAATATGTTTGGTTTGTTTTTACTGGTGTTTTTTTGTTTGTTAAAACTGGGGCAGGGGACGGTTTTTTGAAACCTGTATCTTTTCCAAAAACTTTCAAAGATATTCCATTAGAGACACGCATAGAAATATTACGCGAAGGCTATCTTCCTTACCGTATAGAATACGATGCAAATGGTGTGTGCGTGTCGGGCTGTGCGTACCAAGGAATCACAATCAAAGAAGATATGCAGGCCGTAGACGAAGCCACAGACGAAATGGCGGATTTAATTCAACAATCTGAACAAATTCCCCCGGAATCATCAACCCTATCACAACAGCCACCCGTGGATGAAAACATTCCATCACAACAGCTTCCTGTATCTGGGGGTGGCAGTGTTGGTCAAAATTGGTGTTATAACGGATTATCAACAAAATTACCATTGCGGTATCCGGTGGATATGAGTGGGGCCAGATATAAAATATCCAGTGATTTTGGTTTCAGAACCAATTCTGCAAATGGGGCCAGGTTTCATCCTGCGTTGGACATTGGTTGTCCGTCTGGGACACCTGTGTATGCGACCGCAGACGGTGTTGTCGTAACGGTTGCCAATGAAACCAAACCCGGTGGGGCGGGAAATTACATAAACATAAAACATGAAAACGGTCTGATTACGCAATATTTACATTTGAATTCCATTTTAGTATCCAAAGGTGAACGCGTCAGTGCTTGTCAACAAATCGCAACCAGTGGCAATACTGGTCAAAGCATATCTGGTCAATCTTATGCTGCACATTTGGATTACAGAATCCGTTTTGACAGTGACAGAAATAAATATGTTGATATATTATGCCCATGCAAAACCAGTAATCGAAACACTCAAAATTCATACAATACAAATTTGGACGTATCTTGCGCGCACAGTTTGTTTAATGCGCCGTATAAATTCAAAAATGCTGCTACGAAACATTCAAAATGGCGTGTAGAACATGGGCATTGTATGCAAAATCTGAATTCTTTGTTGCCCGACGAAATGTCACAATAACTCTTTTTGTTTGTGAAATTTTACAGAAAAACTGCCGTTGTTCAGTGGCGCAAAAGAAACTATGTAAGGACTCAGAATGCTTTCCACCGCCCATTGTTGAAATTTTTGTTTTAATATACCGCTGGCACCAGTTATAACGGTCGCAGAACGTACACCAGATGTGGCAATTTGTATCAGCATATTCCAAGCTTCTTCTTCGGTGTGATTGTGGAAATCCAATACAGCATGTTCCAGTGCAGGAGATTCGATTTTTGGAATGCGTGTGGACAGGTGCAGACCCCGCCGGACGGATTTTTTTGTTTCCGCATCGTCCGGAACAAAATCTGTGCCAGCCATTTTTGCAATATCTGCATCGGTTAATTGCTTCATAATTATTCCGCCAAAGATCCAACAGACATAGTAATACGACGTATGCCCGAACTGATAGATTTTTCTTTGTTTATGCGTGCTTTGATAATTTCGCCAGTGTGATAAATATGCGTTCCACCGCACAATTCACACGACACATCGCCCGCAGTAATTACGCGCACTGTATCACCATATTTTTCGCCAAACAAAGCCATCGCACCACGCGCCTTGGCCGATTCAATGTCCATTTCTTCGTGTGCAACCGGCAAATCTGCATCAATCCATTTGTTGATTAAATCTTCAACGGCTTGTTTTTCTTCCGTTGTCAAAGCGCGTCCAAACGAAAAATCAAAACGCACAGAATCTGGTGCAACCTTGGAGCCGCGTTGTTCAACATCATCGTTCAAAACTTGGCGCAGGGCGGCCTGTAATAAATGTGTCGCAGTATGCGCACGTGCGGTTTGTTGCCGAATGTTTTGATTTATCTCGGGCATAATTTTATCGCCAACCGTAATCGGTGCCGTCAGTGTTCCCTTATGAATAACAATATTGCCACATCTGTTTGTTTCAGACACATTCATTACAACATCACCATTTTTAGTGAATACACCCATATCGCCAACCTGACCACCCTGGGTGCCATAAAACGGGGTGTGATTCAAAGCAATTTCGACTGCGTCGCCGGCATCGGCAGATTTTACAAATTCTTCGCCCCGCAAAATCGCCAACACAGTTGCGTCTTGTTCGGTTTTCGCGTTGTATTTTTCAGTCTCTTGCGTAGACGGCAAATCGTTCTGGGATTCCCACAGTAATTTTGTTCCGCGAGTGTCCGCGCGCGACCGTTCTTTTTGTTCGTTCATACATTTTTCAAATGCCGCGACATCGACGCTCATATTTTTATCACGCAAAATCATTTGTGTTAAATCCAAAGGAAAACCATAGGTATCAAATAATTTAAAGGCTACATCACCCGGCAACACATTATTATTGATTTTTGGCAATTCAGATTCCAACAATTTCATTCCATTTTGCAACATATCTGCAAAAGAATTTTCTTCGTTTTTAATAATTTCAATAACGTGGTCAGCCTGGGTTTTTAATTCGGGATACGCATCGCCCATTTCGGTCACCAATGCCGGATACAGCGAACTGAGTAACGCGCCACGATGTCCCAAAATTTGGCCATGACGCATCGCACGACGTAAAATACGTCTTATTACATAACCGCGGTCAGCATTACTGGGGATAACACCGTCTGCAATTGCAAATCCTACGGCGCGCAAATGGTCTGTGATAACTTTGAAACTGGATTTATTATCATCGGTTTCTTTGACGCCTGTTAAATCAGACACAGCACGTTTTAAATTCATAAATAAATCAGTATCATAATTATCGACTTTGTTTTGTAACACCGCCGCCCAGCGTTCCAATCCCGCACCTGTATCAACATTGTGTTTCGGCAGCGGCGTCAACACACCGTTTGCATCGCGGTCAAATTGCATAAACACGTCATTCCAGATTTCTACAAAACGGCCACCATCTTCATCTGGCGACCCCGGCAATCCGCCTGGTATTTCTGGGCCAAAATCATAATGCATTTCTGTGCATGGCCCACAAGGTCCGGTATCACCCGCAGACCACCAGTTATCTTTGCCCAAACGAATAGCTTCTTTGCCAGTTATTTTTTTCCATATTGCGGTTGCTTCATCATCGGTTTCGTGAGTTGTGACAACAATTTTGTCCGGGTCCAGACCAATAACTTTGGTCAACAACTCCCAAGACATTTCAATCGCGCCTTCTTTGAAATAATCACCAAAAGACCAATTGCCTAACATTTCAAAGAAAGTATGATGACGGCCGTCAAAACCAACGTCTTCCAAATCATTATGTTTGCCACCTGCGCGAATACATTTTTGTACATCGGCAACGCGAGGCGCAATTGGTTGTTCGGTACCTTGGAATACACCTTTCCATTGAACCATGCCCGCCACAGTGAACAACAATGTCGGATCGTTTGGAATCAAAGACCCAGATGGTACAATTTTATGTCCATGTGATTCAAAATAATCTAAAAAAATCTTTCTTATTTCATTATAAGTCATAATATTTCCCTTTTGTTACACGAATAATAAAATTAAAGTAGATAATATTCAATCATAAAATTGCAAAGCATATACGTTTTATGATATAATAGAATACGAAAGGAACAAATATCACAAATGAACAAAAAACCAGGATTACTTTTTGCTGTTTCTGCATTGGCGTTAATAATATTGGCGGCGGCTTTTGATTTCAGTTTTGGTGGTAATACCGCGGTTCATTTGCGTTCGGGTATAAATCCAGACGATGTATTATATGTGTGTCCTGTGGCGGATAATGTTTGGGATTCGTTTGCAGAAGCGATGAGCTTCGGAAAAAAATACATTTATATGGGATTTTTGTTTGCAGGCATAATATTGTTGTTCAGCTGGGGTTGGGCATTATATCAAAATCTGGTCAAAGATAAATTCAGTGCAGATGCCTATAAAAATCCATGGGAATTAACAAAAATGTTTTTCTGGGCGGGTGTGATATGTACGATATTGGCGATGACACCGAATTATTTCAGAAGTGTACACGTGCGGATTCGTGGTCACGAAACTTCTTGGGTTTTATGTGAAAATACATCGGCGGATGCGCGCGCTGTGAATGCCGGTGCAGTATATGTGCACTAGACCGTTTTTGTCAACAAAAGCAGATTTTTGTGTATTTTGAATTATTGGCTTGACTTAAAGTGCGGATTTCTCTACGATTCGGTTAAGCAGTTAGGCAATGTCTTTGGATTTCTGTGAAAAAGATATTGTTCCCAAGGGCGCTGCCTTTGAAAACTGCCGAACAACCTTTAATTTTTATATCTACGAAAGGAGAAATTTATGAATAAACAAGACTTAATCGAAGCAATGGCGAACGAAGTTAACGTAACCAAGGCAACAGCTGCTGGTTGTTTGGATGCTTTTATCAACATCGTTACAAAAGTTTTGAAGAAAAAAGGCGAAGTTCGCTTGGTCGGTTTTGGTACATTTGCAACTGCTAAACGCAAAGCAACAACTGGTCGTAATCCTCAAACAGGTGCTCCAATTAAAATTGCTGCTTCTGTACAACCAAAATTCCGTCCGGGTAAATCTTTGAAAGAAGCTTTGAATTAATATCGTTTTATATGATATCAAAAAAAACGCCTGCGATTGTGGGTGTTTTTTTGTGCAAATTTTCCGCTTTACTTCATGTTTTGAATTGCTAGAATATTCGTATGGATTACAAACCAAACAAAGGAAGGAATACAATGGCAAAACAAACACCAAAAAAAACACCCAAAAAAATGCCGATTAAAAAAATGGCTATGAAACAACCTGTGGCGATGACGCATGATTGTGGTTGTGAACACAATTGTCCTTGCGGTTGCCATAAACATGGGACTGCACATCTTATAAAACATATAATCGTTTGGGCGATTATATTTGCTTTGGGTATGGCATGCGGAAAAATGATGAATTGCAGATATGGTAAAAAAATGTTCCGCCCGATGCCCCAGCCTGTATTTACAAACGGATGTTTGGATATGGCTTCGATAAAATGTCCAAAAATGTCCGAAGAAATTGTTGTTGCAGATGTGAACGCAGATAATTGCATTTCTGTCGAAGAATACAAAGCGTGGCGTCGTGCGAATAAAACAAAAATGCGCGCAAACAAAAAGCATGGCGAATGGTTTCGTGGAAAAAAATCGAAATAGTCGATGTTTTACAGATTAAAAAACACCCCGAAAAAAATCGGGGTGTTTTTATCCTTTCATAATTCTGGATTTGTTGCGTTCCCATTCACGGGTTTTAATTGTTTCGCGTTTATCAATCTTGCTTTTTCCGAAACCGATTCCCAACAATACTTTTAATTTACCATGATTATTGAAATACAGTTTCAAAGGAACGATAGTTGCGCCTTTCTCTTGTAATTTTCCGATTAATCGATTGATTTGATTGCGATGCAATAACAATTGGCGTGGCCGGCGTTCGTCAAAATTGACGGCGCGGTGTGCGGTCGGTAATTTTTGAATTTCAATACCCGCCAAAAACAAATCGTTTCCGCGTTTTTGAACAAATCCATCAACGATAGTTACCAATCCGTATCGAATTGATTTTATTTCCGCCCCGGTCAGCGAAATGCCCGCTTCGATAGTGTCTTGAACAGAATAGGCAAATCGCGCCTTGCGATTTTCAGAAACCTGACCAAATTTTATTATTTGACGTGGCATTTTGGATATAATCTTTTTGTGTTTTCGAACAGTATACTTTCTAATTCGTCCAATTGCAAATTTTTGATTTGTGCCAAAACGCGCGCAGTTTCAACAACCATGAATGGTTCGCATTTTTTTCCGCGATGTGGCACAGGCGCGCAATAGGGCGCATCAGTTTCAATAACAATTCTGTCAATTGGGATTTTTGAAAAAGTTTCACGAACTGATTCTGCGTTTTTGAATGTTAAAATACCGCTGGCTGAAAAATAAAAACCTCGATCCAACATAATGCGCGCTAAATCCCATGAAGATGTGAAACAATGCATGACCCCGTTGTATTTATCGGTCAATATTGTGGCGGTGTCTTGTTCGGCATCTCGTGTATGTATTGCGACGGGCAGATTGTGTTTCAAGGCGATTTCCAGTTGTTTTTCGAATAATTCAATTTGTTGTGTCCTGGTCTGTGTTCCGTCATGATAATCCAATCCGATTTCGCCGACACCAATAACCAACGGGTGATTTAAAATTTCATTTGTTAAAACATTATGCGGATTCGCATCTGTATATTCAGGGTGAATTCCGGTTGTTACGAAAATATTATCGTGGTTTTCGGCAATCTGGATTGCGCCACGCACATCGTTTGGGTCTGCGGTTGCGCAAATCAGCGCGCCCACGCCCGTATCATTGGCGCGTTTGATGACGGATTCTGTCTCATCGCCAAATTCATAGGTCAAATGACAATGGGTATCTATAAACATTTTTTGATTTCCATAATGATTTTGAATATCGCAATATCAGCGCGTAAATTTAACCGGTTTATATCAGATATAGCATGCGTGGCCATCGGGTATAAATCCGCCAGATTAAAATGAGCAATTGCGTCCAATACAATCGCATATAAAAATGGCGAAGTTGCAATTTTTTCTGCGACATTCATAACGTCCGTGGCAGACGCGTGGGGATTAGCCAACACGTCCAACAATTGTTGATAAATTTCGTCTCCGCCGGACGCTTTCAGGTTTGCTATTTTTCCGAAACTGCCATTTGCTAATTTCAAGATATCAGAATTGATTTGATTGTCCGGCATAAATTTGTTGCATAATTCGCGCAATTGAGAAATATTCAACGGGCGCATTTTTTCAACGCGAGCGCGAGACCGAACGGTCGGTAACACGTTTGATAATTGATGAGTCACTAATAAAAACAGAGTTTTTTGTGGTGGCTCTTCCAATAATTTCAAAATAGCGTTTTCCGCAGCAACCGTCAATTCATCAACTGAATCAATCAAAATCACGCGCCATTGACCGGACATAGATGACATCTGCATACGTTCTATCATGTTTCGCACAGTATGCACAGAAATCGCCTTGGCATCGGATTTGATATTACCACGTTCGTCCAGATTATGCGCCAAATCAATAATGAAAAAATCACCGACATTACCATAAACCATACGCGCAATTTTATAAGCCAGCGTCGCTTTGCCTATGCCACGTGGTCCGCACAACATCCACACAGGATGCACAGGGTGCGTTTCGCGCGCGTTCCATGCGTCCATAAAACTTTGCAGAGTTTTTTCATGTCCAATCAAACAATCGTTGTCCATTGGATTTGGAAATTCAAACAAAACTTCTTTCTTTCGCGGTGCCATTATTTACCCCATATCATCACAGATATATTTTTAAACAATCGTTTGAACAAAGTTATCTTTTTGACTTTGTCTTTCGCAACCAACGGGATTCGTTTGATGATGTCCCCGTTTTTTTCAATAACAACTTCGCCAATTTTTTGACCGGCTTTCACAGGCGCGGCAACAGGTTGTTCAAATCGCGCCAACACACGAATATTTTTCAAAGAATAATCTTTGGGAATCGTGATAGCAACATTTTCATCAATCGTCGCATCAACTGTTTTAGATTTGCCATACCAAACTGGCACAGTCGCCAAAACATCACCAGGTTTATAGAAAATTTTAGTCTGGGTTGTTTTATAACCATGGTTCAATAATTTTTTCATTTCTTCAGCCAAAGCATCATGCCCAGACGCTTTGAATCCATTTATAACACCAATTAAACGTCGGCCCCGGATTTTAGCACTGGCGACCACACCGTATCCGCCATCGTCTGTGTGTCCGGTTTTCAGACCATCAGCCCCGGGCATAGAAAACAAAATACGATTGTAATTCATAGTATGTGTCCGCGCCCAATCTTTGCACCAGTCTGTTTTTGTTCCATCAAATTCAAATCGTTTGGTCGCAAACATTGGATACATATCGGAATGATTAGAAATAATATATTTCGCCAACATCGCAATTTCATTTGACGTCATTAAATTGTTCACATGGGGCAGGCCACTGGCATTACCAAAACTGGATTTCAACATGCCGATTTCGGTCGCTTTTTTTTGCATTATGTTTGTAAATTCAGCCTCTGACCCCGCAATTTTTTCAGCCACTGCAACCGACGCATCACCGGCAGATAACACGATTATCCCTAAAATTGCATCTTTGACAGTAATTTTTTGCCCACCAACCAGACACATCTTGCTGGCAGGATACCAAAGAGGATTTTTATAATCTGCATTCTCAGAAATCTTGATAGTGTCGTCCATTTTGATTTTGCCGGCTTTGATTTCATCAAATAAAACCGCCAAAGTCATCAGTTTTAACATTGAAGACGGTGGCATTAAAACGTCTGCATTCTTGGCAAAAATTTGGTCGCCACTGGCATAATCAATCAACAGGGCGGATTTAGCATTTGTGGAAAAATCAGCCGCATTTGCGCCCCACGAAACAAACATCATAAATAAAATCAGGAATCTTGCTTTCATACTGGTGTGAATCATAGCAATAATAACCCCCGTTGCAAATTATTTTTTTATCTGCTGAGAAACAAACTGCGACAATTTACTACGAAATCGTGCGCCTCTGGCAATTTTCTGCAAAATACAGATAAATATCGCAAAGCATTTCGCAGGATTGTCGTTTCCAAACTGTCAACGTTTTCTATCGTAGGACGTATCGTTTGCTTTGGCAAATGCAGACCGATGGTCTGCTGGTATAAAAAAACGCCCAAATATGTGGGCGTTTGATTGGTTTATCTTTGCAACGTTTGCATTAAATACTCTTGCATAGCCAGGTCTTGTTGCGACATATTGTTGCGAGATTTCTCTAAAACTTTATCTCTCTCTTGCGCGCTCACTTTATTGAATAACGCTTGTGGCAAAGTTCTTGCCATAAATTTTTCCGTTTCGGAACGTATTGCATCATATTCAACAACAATTTCAATTTTGCCCATTGTCAATGCTACTACATGATAATATTCGGTGTAACGTCCATCTTCGTATGGCTTATCTTCTTCTTGTCGCCAATAAAGAACTTCTTCACCTTTTTTGTTCTTAACCAGATATTTTTCCTTGCCCAATACGCCAAGTGGTATGACAACAATATCTTTTCTTTTTGGTTTCAATCCCGATAATATCAGTTGCATATTCACTGGATTTATTTGATTGTTCTGTTCTTTTTCCATGCAAAGCCCCTTTTTTTTGCTC
>Ga0310696_10002561_pt1 | contig 23817 bp, 23 predicted proteins | sample AusTroGonzalo_MG_4_FD_203885 | JGI IMG/M metagenome (GOLD analysis project Ga0310696, IMG submission 203885) | Bovine rumen microbial communities from tropical cattle in Woodstock, Queensland, Australia - Gonzalo_02 (v2) (version 2) | ecosystem: Host-associated > Mammals > Digestive system >...
GATTGTAGCCTGTCCGATTGTGAAGCTGATTCCGTTTGTGAAGCCCAGACCACAGACGAGGATCGTGGCTCCGATGATCAGGTTCCTGGAGTTGGTGAAGTCAACCCTGTTGTCGACGATGTTTCTGACACCGATTGCAGAGATCATACCGTAGAGGATGAAGGAGATTCCGCCGATGATTGCAGCGGGCATGGAGTTGATCAGGGCTGCGAATGCCGGTGAGAAGGAAAGCACGATGGCGTAGATGGCTGCAAGCCTGATGACTCTGGGATCGTAGACCCTTGAGAGGACCAGGACTCCGGTGTTCTCGCCGTATGTCGTGTTGGCAGGACCGCCGAACAGAGCGGAGAGCGAGGTTGCAAGACCGTCACCGATGAGGGTTCTGTTGAGACCCGGATCCTCGATGAAGTTCTCGCCTACCGTTGCAGAGATGGCCGAGATGTCACCGATGTGCTCCATCATGGATGCGATGGCGATCGGTGCCATGACCAGGATGGCGGTGATGTCGAACTTGCAGATCGTGCCCTTGAAGTCCGTGAAGAACGGCTGCAATCCGATGATCTTTGAGGATGTGACTGTCGAGAAGTCGATCAGAGGAGCTCCGGAAGCTGTTGTTGCGCCCAATGCGTTGGCAATCAGGGCCACGACGTACGATCCTACGACACCGAGGAGGATCGGGACGATCTTGATCATTCCCTTGCCCCAGATGTTGGTGACGATGATTATGATGATGGCGATCAGGGCCAGCCACCAGCATGTGGAGGCGTTGTCCACTGCGGACGGGGCCAGGTTCAGTCCGATCAGGATGACGATGGGACCTGTGACGATGGGAGGCAGGAACCTCATGACCTTCTTGACGCCCACGACCTTGACGATGAAGGCCAGAACTACGTAGAGAAGACCTGCTACGACTATTCCGCCGCCTGCGTACTGCAGCTTCTCAGCTGCCGACATGGTGGCGTACTTTCCGGTGTTCAGTGCTGCCACAGCGGCATAACCGCCCAGGAAGGCGAACGAAGAACCCAGGAAGGCGGGAACCTTGAACTTTGTTACGAAGTGGAAGAAGAGCGTTCCGAGTCCGGCCATGACCAGTGTTGTCTGGATCGAGAGCGGGAGTCCGAACGAGTTGACAAGGATCGGGACCAGGACTGTGGCTCCGAACATGGCGAACAGATGCTGGAGACCCAGCACGAGCATCTTGGGTGTGCCAAGGCTTCTGGCATCCCTGATAGCCTCCTGTTTTTTCATAGTCTGCCTCCTAACAGCAAAAAAAAATCAACCCTTCGGTTGATTCTCAATTGAATATCAAATGGGGAATAAATGCCCCGTGCGAAGTGTCTGCTTTTACAAGAAAAACCACAATCTGCACGAAAGCTCCTCCCGTCATTTGCTAAGACCATAGCAGAAATCAAGACCAATGAGAAGAGCTTTTCATGCGATTGCTGAAAAAACAACAAGACGCAACAATCAGGGCTTGATTCTGCGGCACTCCATGTAGTATCGCTTCTCGTTCGCCTCACCCATGCTGAACGTCTTCCTGGGCAGGGCACCGTCCTTGATGATGGTCTCGAAGAAGGTCGTCTTGTCGATTGCAGGCAGGAACAGACCTATGTTCCCCTTCTCGCTTCCCAGCTTGTCTGTGACGTCTGCGCCGTGGATGTAGTCCACGCTGTATCCCTTCTGGATCAGGGCGTCGATGACACGCTGGAGCGTTCCTGCAGCGATGTTGGCAGCAGGTCCGTCGAGGGTTACGACGGCATGCTTGTCCGAAGTGCAGTAGCCGAACTTCTGTGCTCCGCCTTCGGCGATCTTCTTGGCGATGCAGTTGCGGCAGCCCACCTGCTCCACATCGACCTTCTTCGCGTTCTTTGCAAGCTCGTCGAGGAAGACCTTTTCGGGTACGTTGAACAGGACGCGGTGGATTGGTTCGAACACAAGGCCCGGGTCGAAGATGTTCTCAAGCTCCACGAGGCAGAATCTGGCCGGATGGGTCTTTCTCTGCTCCTCGGTAAGGTCTTTTTTGATGTCTTCCCAGCAGCTCTTGGCCGTGGCGAAGCTGTGGTTTCCGTCACCCATGGCAAAGAGAAGCGGATTCTTCGGATCCAGTGCACCGTAAAGGGCCTCGAAGGCCTCAGTGATGGCAGTGATGTCCGACTCGGAATCCACAAGCCATCCCTCGAGATGGCCGCCGTTCTTCATAAGCTCGAAGTCGTAGATCTTTCTGAGGGAAGCCGTCTTTGCGGCAAGCGGCTCGATCAGGCGCTTCTTCTCATCGCTGACGAGGACCATGATGTGGGGAATCTCAAGCGGAGCGTCCTTTCTGATCTTCTTTCTGGGCGGAATCCTGGAGAGTATGGTGCCTTCTGTGGCCCTGATGAGGCTGACCGAATCCTTCTCCCAGCTGTATCTGTCAAGGTCCAGGGCGGCCATGAGACCCCATCTGGATGAGGATCCGCATGTCCTTCTGACGAGGATGAAACTGCCTTTGAAGGTGTCGAAGATGTCGCGTTTCACATAGTCGGCCATGTTCCTGTTGATGTCGGAGATCCTCTTCTCCTCGTCACCGTCCTCGAGATAGCACTCCGGGAAGATGAGCCTGAGCGTCGAGGGAGCCTTTCCCACGATGGCGTCGGCATCAGCCCAGTACTCCTTTTCGGAAGTGTACTGGTCACAGGCCACGACGGCCCACTTTGTAAGGTCCACGTCCTTCTTGGGAATCATGATGTCGGCGGCTCTGACTCCGACCTTCTCAAGTCTGTTTTTTAGGTTTTCCATGGTTTTCACCTCGTCAATTTATCTTGGTGTAATAATTATAAGCATGGATTTACGAAACCGCAACGAAAATAGAAATGGTACGAAATCTGTTCAGACGAAGCCGTATCTGCTATGATTCAGACATGTTGCTGAAACGGCGTGTGTTCGACCTGACCAATACGATCCTCAACTACATGTTCCTGGTCCAGGTCCTTCTGTTCATCCTGTACTGCATCTCCTTCTGGATCAAACTAAGGCAGGACTACATCGCCGTTCTGGTCACATGCATAAACGTCGCCGCATGGACGGTCACGGTCCTTTCGCTGGTTATTGTCATTCTGGGATTCTTCATCTATTTCAGGGACAAGGAGATAAGCGTCAGAACAATGGTATGGAGCCTGTTCCGCATGCTGCTGAGTGTGGCAATGACGATACTGGTGGATGTGTTCTCCGTTGTCGTTGCCGGAGAAATCAGTGTAGCCCTTTGATCAGGTCAGAGGCATCGTAAAGACCCTCTCTGATCAGCTTGTAGGGCCTGCAGGTTGCATCTATCAGTGTCGATGGAACCTTGCCCTGGATCTCATCCCCTTTCACAACCACATCAACCAGAGCCTCGAACCTCTTGCAGATTGCACTGAGGTTGTGAAGCGCAGGTTCGCCTGCGATGTTGACGCTTGTCGAATAGATGGGGGTTCCGATCATTGTAAGGAGCTTCTGAAGGAATTCATCGTTGGGAACACGGATTGCTATGGTTCCGCCTTCCTTCTTGTTCAGGATAACGGTAAGCGGTGCGGGCCAGGACCTGACGATGTCCTGGGGAACCTCGGTGCACAGCTCCTTCGCCTGGTCTATCGTTGCCAGGATGAGGAAAGGCTTGCTGGAGTCGCGTCCCTTGAGGTTCATGAGAGCCTTCTCCCCGTCCCCGTATGCGGCGCAAAGACCGTATATCGTGTCGCACGGGAGGATGGCAACGCCTCCGTCCTTAATCAAAGCTGAGATTGTCTCCAGTGTTTCCGGATTCCTCTTGTTCAGAATCATCAGTATTCCCTTCTTTGTTGCGTCTGAACAGCCAGAACAACAATGTGATGATAAATGAAGCGCAAAATGAAATCAATAGGCAGAAACCGAGGCTCCAGGGCCTGAAACCGGACTTCTCGGATGTGGCGGCCTGCTCCGTCCGCACCGTCACGGACGGCTTTGCCTCGCCTTCGGATGAGAAGACGTAGACGTCGTCACTCTCCACCTGGTAGCCGAGGTTGATGGCGGCCGACCTGAGTCCGTCCTCGGTGGCAAGTTCCTTCTGCTGCATCCTCAGGTTCTCGAGCTCCACGTTGCCCTTGTCAAGCTCGTATTCGTTCTCCTTCAATTGCCTCTTGAGCTCATTATTGACGATAATCCCGCGTTCTCCCAGCAACGAGGATATCAAACTGAAGAAGCAGAGAGTCAGGACGACAAATAGAATCAGCAGCTTTCTTGTCATGTGTTTTTCTTTGGTATATACTGACACAGATAATATCTTAAATGAATGCTTATCACAAGCTTTTGGGGGCAAATCAATGGGCAAGAAGAAAAGCTCTAAGTCCGTTCTTATTACTGTCATTGTGATGCTGGTGGTTCTCGCATGTCTCACCTTCGTTGGAATCAGATACCTGCTTCCCTACTACTCGCAGGAAATGACCGGAAGCGACATCCAGTATGAGATCTACCGCTTTGCAGTGAGACTGTTCCCGCTCCTTGTCGGAATTGTTCTCATCGTGATCGCCTCCATCATCGCAACAAGCCGTGAGGAGGAGCAGGACGACGAAGACCTTCTTCCCCCGAATTCCTATGACAGCCAGCTGTTCGAAGATCCCGCCGACGATCCGGTGCGCACACAGGCCAAGGCCGCTGCTCCCAAGGCGGCACCCGCAAAGGCCAAGGGCGACGAGCTGACCATCTCGGACGAGGATTTCTTCGAGATCTTCGGCGAAGGTGAAGAGAAGCCCGAAGAGGAAAAAGCCCCCGAGATCGAGCCCGTCGTCGAAGAGGAAGTTTCAGCCGAGCCTGAAGAGGAAATAGCTCCTGCCGCCGCACCTGCAGCCCAGGGCAACGACAAGCTCATCGATGCCATCTACGCCCTTGTGAACAAGCTTGACGACATGACGGATGCCATGACGTACGAAGAGGACGACTATGTCGAGGAAGAAGAGCCTCAGAGCGTATCGTCCGCCCAGTACGACGCACTTGAGAGGAAGATCGACAGACTCTGTGATGTGGTCGCCAATCTCTCCGAGATTGTCTCCGGCCGTGTAATGGCCGCCCCTGCTCCCGCTCCGGCTCCTGCAAAGGAGAAGAAGGAGAAAAAGAGCGCCCCGGCACCCGAGCCCATCGTCAAGACCGTCGTCCAGAAGGTCGAGGTCCCCGAGGACAGGGTCATCAACGACTATGACGTCAAGGATCCCGTCACTCTTCTCAGAATCGAGTTCGAGAGCGCACAGGACGGTCTTTACGACATCACCTACGCCTTCACCAAGAAGGCCGAGAAGGATGTCAGAAAGGCCCTCGGCGAGGTTGCAGATGTCCATACCGTCGGTTCCAAGTCCGTCATCGTCCTTCCCTTCCTCACAAAGGAAGAGGCCGAGGATGAGATCAACAGAGGCGGTTTCGACTATGACAGCGTGACCGTCGCAGCCGGCGAGAAGGCAGACTTCGACAAGGTGGTTCTTCCCCGCCTCAAGTAATCAGTCCTGATTGTTCAATGTGAAGCTGATGCGGTCCTTGCACAGGACCGTGTTTTCGAACACCTCGCAGGCTTCCGTCTTAAGATCCTGAAGTTCCTTGTCCGTGTATCTGGGGCTGTAATGAATCAGGCCCAGCTTCTTCACGTTCGCATCCCTTGCAATCGTAGCAGCCTGCGTGCTTGTCATGTGCTTCTTCTCAAAGGCATCCTGCGAGAGGTCGCGCGTGAACATGCCCTCGCAGAGAAGAAGGTCCGAATCCTTCACGTGTGCGGCGATGTGGCCCATGTACACCGAATCCGTTACATATGAGAAACGCACTCCTTTTCTGGGCTGGCCCAGGACCTGGTCGGGTGTGATTGTGCGACCGTCCTCAAGGACAACGTCCCTTCCCTTCTGCAGCTGTCCCCACATCGGACCGCAGGGAACACCCAGGGCCTCTGCGTTCGGAACGCTGAACTCGCCAGGTCTGTCCTTTTCGGAGAAGACGAAGCCCATGCAGGGCTTGGTGTGAAGCAGAGGAAAGGCTTCGACCGTGTATTCGGGAGTGTCCAGAATGATTCCCGGCTCCGTCTTCACGAAGCGGATCTCATAGTTTATGTACATGTCCAGCAGCTTTCTGTTGGCATCGATGTAGTCCTTGAGCTTCTCGGGACCGTAGATGTAAAGAGGCTCTGACCTGTCCACCTGGGAGCTGAGCATCAGAAGGCCCGGAAGACCTGTGACATGGTCGGCGTGCATGTGGCTGATGAAGATGCGGTTGATCCTCTTCCAGTGGAGGTTGAGCTTCTTCAGCGAGACCTGGGTTCCCTCTCCGCAGTCGAACAGAAACAGCTCGCCGTTGCGTCTGACCATGGCTGATGTCAGAAACCTTCCGGGAAGAGGCTGCATTCCGCTTGTTCCGAGTACGAATACCTCAAGACTCATGATTCAATCTTAGCAATTTTACAATGAGGTGAAAAGACGGATGGGTGTTATGCGTCTCGTCTTTCCCAGTGCGATCTGTATGGCTATGAAGGAAATCAGCATCAGACAGGCTGAGATGACGGCTATGTAGAGCCAGGGCACTGTAATGCTGAAATCAAGCAGATAGAATGTCAGACTGTCCAGTCCCATGGATGAAAGCAGGCTCAGAATCGGTCCCAGGTTGCTTCCAATGATCAGGCCCAGGATGATTCCCAGAACCATTCCCGCAAGGGTTACGGTGTAGACGCTGATGAAGGCCGACCTTCTGACCAGGGTGTCCGAGGCTCCGATGAGCTTCACCATGGCAATCTCCTGGATGTCGTCCTGGATCATCTGCTGGGCAACCGATGCCGTGTAGAACGCCGCAACAACGACTACAAGAAGCAGGATGATGAGAATCATCTGGCGGCTTGTGACGAAGTTCTCGTAGACGGAGACGTTGTGCTCGCTCCATTCGGTCACATCGTGCGTCCAGCCAAGCTTCTCCTCCACTGCCCCAAGGTTCTCCATGTATTCTGGAGTGACGAGGATCTCAATGGATGTGGATGATTTCTCTGCATACAGCTCCTGGGCATAGGAAAGATCAAGAAAGCAGATAAGCTCGTCCAGCTGGTCGTATCCGCTTCTGAAGATGGCATCTATTCTGACCAGGACGGGCCTCAGGACCTTGTCCGGGTTGTCGGGAACGATCATCAGAGCCAGACGGTCACCCAAACCCACCTGAAGCTTCTTAGCCGTTGCGGCGCTGATGGAGATTGATCTGATACTGGATGTGCTTTCTTCCGTGTTGTAATCGAAGGACACCTGCTGCATCCTCAGTTCATTGAAATAGGAATCTGAGACGCCCTTGATCATGACGGAGCTGGTTCCTGTGGCCGAGTACATCAGGGCATAACCCGTTGTCACCTCGTCTGCACTGTAGATCATGCCCGGGGAGACTGAAGGCAGGACCTTCGAGTTGAACTCGTCGAGCCTGATGCCTTCCATCTGAAGATGTCCGTCGGAGAGGTAGATGTACTTGCTGGTGATGCCCTCCATCATGCTGTCGGAGAATATCAGAGCGCAGACCAACGGTGCCATGACCAGAGCTATCAGTATCAGGCAGCTTGTGAGTCGTCCCCTCTTTGTTATTCTCTTAAGGCTCCAGAGCCTGACAAACGGATTCATTTCTTCGTCTTCTCCGGATTCAGCGAGTGGTTCTTGAGCATATAGACATTGTCGCACTTGAAGGCGAAGTCCTGGTTGTGTGTGACCAGAAGAAGACTTCTTCCTTCCTCTCTCACAAGGTCCAGAAGGATGTTCTCAACATCAGAGGCGTTCTCCTCATCCAGGGCTCCGGTGGGCTCGTCGGCCAGAATCACATCAGGTCTGTTCATCAGGGCCCGGCAGATGGCCACCCTCTGCTTCTCTCCTCCGGAGAGCTTTCCTGGGATGTGGTTCATCCTTTCGGCAAGCCCCAGTCTCTCAAGAAGCTGAATGGCACGGTCTCTGCAGTCTTTTTCCTTCTGACCGCTTATCATGGCAGGAGCCATGACGTTCTCAAGGGCGGTGAAGTCCTCAAGAAGAAGGTTGGCCTGGAAAATAAAGCCTATGTGTTTGTTTCTGAGCATCGATCTCTTTCTGTCATCCAGCGTGGCGAAGTCAGTGCCGTTGCACAGGACCTTGCCTGACGACGGGCTGTCCAGGCCTCCTGCGATGTGAAGCAGCGTACTCTTTCCCGAACCCGACTTTCCGATTATGGCCGTACTCTGTCCGCTTACGACGTTCAGATCTATGTCCTTGAGGATGGTGATCTCCTCCTCGCCCTTTTCGGCGGCCTTGAATCTCTTTGTGATTGAAAGAAGCTCAATAGGATGCATTAAGTATCACCTCCATGATTTCGGATTTGTAGATTCTTCTGCATCCGACGGATGTGAAGAAGGTGGAAAGAGCGAATATGAAAAGGCAGACAAGGAGAATCTCGATGTTGCCTATGCTTGCATTGAAAGGCACCTGGGTGAGAACGGTGCGGCTTTTGGTTACCAGGTAGACCACGTTGTCAACGAAGGCAAGGACGTTCTGAAGGTTGGCGATGACGATCTTTCCCACTATCACACCAAGAACCTCGCCCAGAAGGCAGACGATCATTCCCTGGGTCAGGAAGATTCGGTTGACCGAGCGCCTGCTCATGCCAACGGCCCTGAGCATGGCTCCTTCCTTCTGCTTGTTCACAAGAAGCCTTCGGGTTGAGTTTTTCATGTTGACGCAGATAATCAGGAACATGAAGGCAAGGAATACGTACATCAGGGTCTTCTCAAGCATCAGGGCCGAATAGAGGGCCTTGTTGTACTCCTGCCATGTGATGACCACTGCATCGGGATCCAGAGCCAGAATCTGCTTCACGACGTTCTTCTGGTTGCCCGAGACATAGACTGCGATGCGCGAATCGGAATCGCCTATGATCGAGATGAGCTTGTCGTAGTCCATGAACATGGTGGATGTGGAGAACTCGGTCAGTCTTGAGCTGAAGAAACCGGTCACATGCATCTTGGTGTTGTAAGGCACAATGGTGGCAGTCTTTCCCGGTTTGAGGAACGTCACCTGAATGTCGTCTCCCACTGCAATTCCGAGGTTTTTCCTTGTTGTATAGGAAATGAGAAGACCCTCGGGCTTGTCCGAATAACCGGAAAGAAGGCTTATGCTCTCACTCATTCTGGAATCCTGGATGGCGTCTATGTCAAAGGCACGGATTCTGGTGCTCTGGCTGTTTCCGCTGGTCTTGTCCACCACAAGGGCATTGGTCTCCATGAAGTTGAAGGCAATGTCCACGCCTGCGATATAGTTGATGTCGGAGCTCTCAAGCCTGTCGGAGGTGACGATCAGATCGAAGGACTCCAGGTTCCTCAGCTGGTCCAGCTGGGCGTTCTGAAGGCCGTTCATGACGGCGGAGATCACCAGAAGTGCGATCAGACCCACGGCTATTCCTATGAGGATCATGATGCTTGTGACCCTCTGGCCCCTGGTTCTTGAGAATGCATATCTGAAAGAAGTCCTAAGTCCGAACATGTTCTACTTATACTCTATGCTTTCTATGGTCCTGTTGTCCATCTTGTAGCGTACCACGGCCACAGGTTCGCCGTTTTCATACACCGTAAGGATGTTTCCGCTTTCCGAATACCTGAGGATGCCCGAGATGACTCCGTCCTTGTATGTGGCAAGTTCCTTTGCAAGGCCGTCCTCGTATCTTTCCACGGTCTTCATGTTTCCCTTCTCAACCGTTATCGAGGAAAGAAGCTTTCCGTTGTATGTGTAGGTGACGGTTTCCGAATCCGAAACCTCTTTGAGAAGAAGTCCGTCGGCCGAGTATGTCAGAATCCTGTCCTCCGTACTGACAGTGATGCTTCCGTCAGCGTTGACTGTGTGGGTTCCGGTTGTGACAAGGCCTGGAACAGCCTCACGGTAGACGGTGCCCTGCTCCACCACATATGAATCGGAGAACAGCCTCACCTTCCCGTCCTGGTCCACACCTATGACCGCTTCACCGGAAGGGCTTCTCAAGAAGGATGTGACACTCACCGCGGCGCCGTCCACATATGTGCCGGAAAGCACCAGATGGCCATCGTAATAGCTGTAGTTCGTGGTTCTGTTTCCCGAAGGACCGGATTGTGTCTCCGATACCAGAAGACCTTTGGAGTAATGCCTTTCAGTCGTGTTTCCCAGACCGTCGTCCTCGATGATGACGGTAAGTTCGTCCGTGACGGTTGTGGTTATGGTTCTGACCTGTTTTCCGTCAAGATAAAGGACGGATGGGTTTCCGTCGTCCAGGGCATAGCCTGTCTCTGGGACCGAAGGAATGATTTCAAGCTTCTGTGCCAGCTGATTCGACCGAAAGACCTCTGAGAAAAGACAGAAAGAGGACATAAGGACGATCAGTGAAACAAGAAGCCTTTTCATTACGAGTCAAGTCCTGCAAGAGATGAGAGGAACTCCTCCTTGTCGAACCTGTGGATGTCGCCGTAGTGCTCGCCTGTTCCGACGAAGGCAACGGGGATTCCAATCTGGACAAGGGCACCGGCCTTGGAAGCCGAGTCGTACTTGGTGAGGATCAGGGCGTCGATTCCGATGGCCTCGTTGAAGATCTGGGCCTGGCTGATGGAGTTCTGACCGGTTGTTGCGTCTATGACGAGGATCTTCTTGTAGTTCTCCGGTTTGACGCGGTTTCTGATGATCTTGTCGATCTTCTGAAGCTCGCGGACAAGGTTCTCCTTGTTGTGCATTCTTCCGGCGGTGTCGCAGAGGATCAGGTTGTCTCCCCTTGCAATGGCACTTGAGATTGCATCGTAAACGACGGCTCCGGGATCGCTTCCGTTCTCCTGTCTGACGATCCTTGTTCCCGTCCTCTGGGCATGGAGCTCGAGCTGGTCGATGGCTGCGGCCCTGAATGTGTCGGCGGCGGCAAGGACAACGCTGTAGCCCAGGTCCTTGTAGTAGCAGCCGAGCTTTGCAATGGATGTGGTCTTTCCCACTCCGTTGACTCCGAGGATAAGATAGACGGTCAGTTCGCTCTTGTCGGGCTCAAGGTCTATGCTGCTGATCTTGTCTCCCAGAAGCTCCCTGACTATGGCCAGGAACTCCTCTTCCGTCTTGGGCTTGCGTGCATTGACCTCGTCGCTGATCATCATCGCGTTGCGTGCGCCGAAATCACCCTCTATGAGAAGGTCCTCCAGATTGTCGTAGAAGGACTGGTCCAGTGTCTTTGTGAAACCGCTGAAGAGGTTCTTCAGCTTCTGGCCTAATGAAAACTTGAAAGCCATGTGCATCCCCTATGGTGAGACGTATTCCGTCTGTCTGTAATATTCTATTAGACTTCCCACCATATCAACAAGTGAGACGGTGAGAGCGCATGAGGCGGCCCCGTCGATGGCCGAAAGGACCTTCGAGGTGCCGTCATTGAATGATGAGAGCGCAACCTTGGCGCCGAACATCAGAAGAGTCCGTGCGAAATCCCAGTAGAAGGCGTCCTTCTTCTGTTTCAGAACGGAGGAATCGGTCATCCAAAGCGGCTTTAGACTCACTGACAGGCTGTCCTTCGGAGTTGTAAGTCCTATGTTCTTCACTGCATAACCCTCCGCTTCAAGCGACATGGATACGGGAAGGCTGTAGTTGTCCAGAAGAACGGGAGTGTTGCCCAGAGACACACCCTCCACCCTGAGCTCGGCAACGGGTTCGGACTTTATCAGAAGCCCCGAATAAGAAATACTCTTCATCTTCGCATCCAGAGAAGAGATTGTCCCTGCCTGAAGAGAGGTGGATATCAGGCGGCTCTCGCATCCGATCGCATCAAGGGAGATGACGTGCTCTCCGGATAGTGTGAGGATGTATCCGTTTGTGGGAACGACGGTCTTGCCGTCGACAGTAAGCGACGTTCCCTCTGCAAGGTTGTCCAGATAAAGCAGAACCGAATCATTCAGGCCGAAAAGCGTGGCCATGGCAAGGACGCAGCTGAGCGTGAAACGGTTGGAATCTTCCGAAAGGCGCCTGTAGACCAGGGAGAAAGAATCGTCTGCATATCTGTAGCAGTACAATGTGATGTTGTAGAAGCCTTCGATCTGAGTGATTGCGGGTACGAAGACAAGGTCGGTGCGGTTGATCTCGCAGATGTACCTCAGGTATCTTCTGTCTCCGGCCACCATCGCCTGCACGTTGTAGTCCAAGGCGCTTCCGTTCTGAAGATGAACATCGGCGACAACCTGCTCAATCGGGGTCGCAATGGCTTGCTCGTATTCCTTTCGCGCCTGTTCGATCTGTGAGAGCGATTCCTTGGTGTGGGCTGAGGCCAGCTTCTCCCCTGCCGTCTTGACGGCTGAGGAGACCGTCCTGGAGTTGTCAGTCAGGACTGTAGGAAAGAACGGGATGTAGGATCTTATCTCCTCGTTGTCCGGATACACGAGCACGCTGAAGCTCTCCGATGCGAATACGGAGAGCATTAGAGCGGACAGGATGAGCGTGACGAGGAGAAGACGCTTCAATTACTCTGACTCCACCTGAGGTAGGACTCGATGAAGTTGTCCAGATCACCGTCCATGACGGCCTGGATGTTTCCGGTCTGTTCACCGGTGCGTGCATCCTTGACCATCGTGTAGGGCTGGAAGACGTAGCTTCTGATCTGGGAGCCCCATGAGATGTCCTTCTTCTCAATGGCCTCGGCCTGGTGCTCTTCGGCGAGCTTCTGGCTGTAGTAGTCGTACAGACGGCTGCGCAGCATCTTGAAGGCCTTGTCCTTGTTCATGATCTGGGAGCGCTCGTTCTGGCACTGGACGACGATTCCGGTCGGGAAATGGGTGATTCTGACGGCCGAATCGGTCTTGTTGACGTGCTGTCCGCCAGCTCCGCCGGCACGGTAGGTGTCGATCCTGATGTCCTCGGGCTTGATCTCGATGTCGATGTTGTCGTCGACGATCGGGGAAGCGTAGACGGATGAGAATGACGTGTGGCGCCTTGCGTTGGAGTCAAAGGGTGAGATTCTGACAAGGCGGTGGACGCCTGCCTCTCCCTTGAGGTATCCGAATGCGTACGGACCCGTGACCTGGATGGTGACGCTCTTGTAGCCGCCCTCGTCCTCAAGCGTGTCCAGAATCTCCGTCTTGAAGTGATGGCGCTCGCACCATCTGAGGTACATCCTCATCAGCATGGAAGTCCAGTCGCAGGCCTCCGTTCCGCCGGCTCCGGCGTGGATGGTCAAAAACAGGTCTCCCTTGTCGTACTTGCCGTTGAGAAGGGTCTTGAGCTTGAGGGGTCTGAACTCATCCTGAAGCTGCAGGATCTTGTCATCCACCTCTTTTGCGTATTCCTCGTTGCCGTCGTCCTCTTCCTCGTACAGCTCGATAAGATCGTACGTCTCGTCGATGTCCTTGATCAGCTTCTCGAAGGGCAGGATCGTGTCCTTGATGGCGTTGATCTGAGCGAATACGGAATCAGCCTTCTGCTTGTCACCCCAGAAGTCCGGCTCGAGTGTCTGTTTTTCAAGTTCTGCTAATTTAGTTCTCTGCCCTTCCGGGTCAAAGTCCCCTCCAGATGGCTTGGGATTCTGTTCTCAGCTGCTCAAGGAGCGCTCTGTTCTGTAGTGTCATTGTGTTTCTCCTTTCGCTTCTCAGTCCTTAATCCGATTGAAAGGCGGCACGCCTCATACGGACCGAGTGAGAGCTGTTTGTTTATTCTCAGTTGAGTATACTCGTAAAAGGATTTGTCTCCAAGCCAAGTGCGGCATTTTTGTTCGAAATCGGTCCTTGCGACCTCAAGGTCCTCGCCAAGGACAATGGAGATTGTCACGGGACAGCCTTTGTCCGCTATCACCAGGCTCTGGCACTGAACCGAAGAACCGTCGGAAAGTTCACCTCCGGGGACTGTGCAGGAGCACTTCACGGGAAGAGCCAGGTTCACCGTGTTCGTGTATGTGAAGCCTGTAAGCTTCGTATCGGAAAGGTTCTCGATTTCTATCTCGACGATGACTGTTGACTGTCTGAACTTGAAGCGCTTTGTCACCGATACCGGGCTCTTTCCCAGAAGAATCTGCGGAGCCTTGGCAAAGAAATCGGTGCTCTTCTTGTCCAGAGGCGTGACCTCGTAGGGCTTTGAGACAAGTCTGATTTCCTTTGAGGCACCCCTGACGGGATTGACCGGAACGAACGAATCGGCGAAAAGTCCCTCTCCGTTGTGGAAGGCAAGGTCGAACAGGGCCGATGTCACGGTGAATCTGCTCAAGACCGCTCCCCTTCTGCTCAGATAAGAGACATTGCTCTTTCCGGCTATCAGGTACTCCTTTGACCTGTCGAAGTCTATGTCCGTCTCCTGCGGAAGCGGGAAATTGGGCATGGAGGCAAGCGTGGCCTCTATCTCGCAGACGTTCCTGTTTGTGCTTCTTCTGATCGCAGGTGTGTCGCACTCCTGCGGGAAGTAAAGGGACGAGCAGCTTGCCATCATAAGGAGGTTGTCGGCGTTCTTTCTGTCATCGATGGACTTACGGCCGTCCCTGATGACATCCCTGAGCATGTTCACCGTTCCGTAGTTCCTGGAGAGGACCGGGCTGTCGTAGATCAGCTGGTTGACCGAACTGGCCTTGCCTATGGAGAAATCACGTCCGTAGATGCCGTTGGGAAGATAGTGTGACCTTGCAACCTCGTTGTCCTGGATGTACAGGCCGGGCAGCGTGCAGTTGTCGCCCAGGTTCCTGTAAAGGACGCGGAAGACCTCGCTGGAACCCTCCGAGGCCATTATCTGGTCCAGGTTGAGCATGATGGTCGTCAGGGCGTTGCTGGTCTCCTTGGCCATCCTTGCGGCATCGGACAGGTATCTATCGACGGAAACCGTCTTTCTGTAGAGGTCGTATGTGAGTTTTCCGAACCTGTCGTCCGTCGGGAAGACAAGGGCGACCTTTCCCATGTCCTCGGTGTAGAACGGCCTTGTGGACTCGGTGATGTTGTTGACCTGGTTGAAGGTGGAGATGACCATGTAGTCCAGACCGGCCAGACTCAGGGCAGGAACCGTCGTGGGGTTGAAGACCTGGTTGTAGAACCACAGTCCCCTGGGCTTTCTGGTGAAGTGACGCCTGATGTATGTGGTGGTCTTCTCGATCTGGGAGGCTCTCTCGTGGCTGGGGATGAGCTGAAGCAGCACGTCGTAGTACGAGGAGGTCAGGATCTCCATCTGACCGCGCCTGCACAGCTCGTTGATCAGCATGTTGATCTCGGGATAGTAGGTCTCAAGATACTCGAACTCGGATATGCTCAGACGGAACAACAGCTTGTAGCTGCTGTTTCCGTACACCATGGTGAGCAGAGGCTTCAGTTGCCTGGAGACGAGAGTCTCGTATTCTTCCCTGGACGAGCCGCGGGGAAGCTGGCTGTAAGCACCGAGTATGTATTTCAAAACCGTTTATCGCCTTTTTCTGATTATCTTCCTCGGACATGCCTGCATGGCCTGCTCAGCCTGCTCCAAAGGAGCATCCGGACTGGCCACGGCCAGGTTGTCCTCAACCTTGAACAATGCTTCGGGGAACTTGACCTGACAGATCTTGCACCCTATGCAGCCTGCATCGCAGGCCTTTCTCACGTCGGCACCCTTGTCATGGCTGTTGCAGGACACGACGAAGACCGACCTGTCCTCAACCAGCTTTATGACGCCGTTGGGACAGACCTTGGTGCACTTTCCGCACCCGATGCACTTGTCCGGATCAACGGCCAGAGATCCGTTTTCCTTTCTGTAGATGGCGCCGCTGTCGCAGACGGCCATGCAGGAACCCAGATGAAGGCATCCGTACTTGCAGGAGTTGTCTCCCCTGAAGAGGATGGAAGCGGCGTTGCAGTCGGAAAGTCCGCGGTAGTCATAGTCCTTGCGGGTGTTCTCGCAGTCACCTTCGCAGAAGATGTAGGCAACCTTCTTCTCCCCCACTTCGACCTTGATTCCCATGATCTCGCCCATCTTGTCGGCAAGTTCCTTTCCTCCGGGGGCGCACAGACCGGGCTGGGCCTTTCCTGAGGCAACGGCGGCGGCATAGTCCCCGCAGCCGGCGAAACCGCATCCTCCGCAGTTCGCACCGGGCATGATGGCTTCCATGGCGACGAGCTTCTCATCCTTCTCGATCGACAGCTTCTTGTCGGCGATTGCAAGGCCGAGCCCGAGGAGAGCGCCGATACCGGCTATTATCAGAAATGCATACAGTATAGCCATGACGTCCTCCTATGCCAGATGAAGATTGGTGATCAGGCTGTTGTCGAAGGCCATGAACGCCAGGGCCATGAGGCCCGCCGAGATGAATGCGATGGGAACGCCCTTGAAGCTCTTTCTCACCGGCTTGAGCTCAAGCTGCTCGCGGATGTTGCTCATCAGGATGATCGCCATGGTGAAGCCCAGACCTGCGGCAACGCCCGCGGCGAAGGACTCGAGCAGGTTGAACGACTCGTCTATGTTGATGATTGCGATTCCCAGAACGGCACAGTTGGTAGTGATCAGAGGAAGGAAGATTCCCAGGGCCTTGTACAGGGAGGGACTCATCTTCTTCAGGACCATCTCGACCAGCTGGACCAGAGCTGCGATGACCAGGATGAATGCTATAGTCTGCAGATACTCAAGCCCGAACGGCTGCAGAAGACCGTAGTAGACGCACCATGTGACGACCGAGGCCGTACCGGTGACGAACGAGACTGCAAGTCCCATTCCTATTGCGCTCTCGCTGTTCTTTGAGACACCGATGAACGGGCAGAGACCCAAAAATTTCACCAGGATGAAGTTGTTGATGAAGATGTAGGTCAGGATGATGGCGATAATCTTCATGCCTTCACCTCCTCTGCCTTGCGGGCCTTTCTGTCGGACCTCCAGTTGAAGAAGGCCTTGAGGTAACCCATCAGAAGAAGGGCACCGGCTGCCAAAGTCATTACTCTGACGGGCCAGTTGTAGAAGAACGGCACCTTGATTACTCCGTCCCAGCTTCCTATGGAGAAGAACGTGATGGTTCCGGCTCCGAAGGCCTCTCTGATGATCGAGATCAGAGAAAGGGCCAGTGTGAAGCCGATTCCCATTCCTATGGCATCCAGGGCCGAGTCAAGAACGGTGTTCTTGTTGGCAAAGGCCTCGGCACGTCCGAGGATGATGCAGTTGACGACTATCAGCGGAAGATAGACGCCAAGGGCCTCGTAGATGCTGGGAAGATATGCGTGGAAGACCATCTCGACGATTGTGACGAACGATGCGATCACAACGACGTAGCACGGGATTCTGACGCTGTTGGGAATCACGTTCTTGAGAAGCGAGATGAATATGTTGCTGAAGAGAAGGACGAACAGGACGCCTGCGCCCATTCCTATGGCGTTGACGAGCTGTGTCGTGACCGCAAGCGTGGGACACATACCCAGCATGATCACGAACGTCGGGTTCTCCTTGAAGATTCCTTTTGTAAGTTCCTTGATGTTTGCTTTCATAAGGCGCTCCTCAAAGTGACTTCACATACGAAGATCCCGCGGCAAGGGCCTTGGAGACTCCGTTGAACGTCATGGTGGCTCCGCTGACTGCAGCGGCGTCGGCGTCGCTGAGCATGCTCTTGGAGGTCGGAACATCAACTCCGATGAACTTGTCCATGTAGGACGGGTTCTCGGCCTTCTTACCTACACCCGGGGTTTCCGAGTCGCTGACAAGTCTTGCTCCGATGACGAAGCCCGCCTTGTCGTAGCCGGCCACTATTCCCAGCTCTCCGCCGTATCCTGTGGACGACAGCTCAAGGATGTAGCCGGAGACCTTGCCGTCCTGATAGAGCGGATACATGCCGGTGACATACCTGTTGTCCGACACCTCCTGCTTCTCGCCTATCTCCATTCCCATGGCCACGGCTTCAAGGGCGCTCTTGGTCTTCTGAAGCTCGTAGGCATCGATTGCAGGCTTGGTGACACTGTTCAGTACGGCGAGGACTACCGCAGCAACGGCGCAGATGGCTGCCAGAATCAATGCAGTCTTGAGGTACTTCATTTGGCCACCTCCTCTCCGAATCTCTTGGGTTTGACGAACCTGTCGATCGTAGGTGTGACGATGTTCATCAGGAGGATGGCGACGCTGGTCGACTCCGGAAGCGATCCGAAGGACCTGAACAGGAACGTGAAGAATCCGCATCCAATGCCGAAGATGACCATTCCCTTGTGGGTGATCGGGCATGTGACCATGTCGGTTGCCATGAAGAACGCTCCGAGGATCAGTCCTCCTCTGAGCATGTTGGCCATGACTTCGCCTCTGAAGAATCCGAGTCCGTTGGGGATTCCGCCGAAGATCCATGTCAGAAGAGCATAGACTCCGAGATACGTTAGCGGAATGTGCCAGGTGATGATCTTCCTGCAGAACAGGTAGATGGCTCCGACGATGATCAGGATCTTGGAAACCTCTCCGATACAGCCGGGGATGTTTCCGATGAAGGCGTCGATGTTGTAGGCGTTGAATCCCGTTGCCTTGGCGATCTTAGTTGCAAGGTCCGAGGCCATGTAGCCGTTCTGTGCAAGGATCTGTGTGCTGGTCATGCCGGCCACTTCTCCGCCCGCGACGGCCGTCTTGACCATCGAAAGCGGGGTGGCAGAGCTTACCACGTCAACCGCGCTCAGGGCTCTGGGCAGTGTGAACGAGCTCATTGCCGAGGAGAACGAGAAGAACACGAAGGCTCTTCCTGCGATTGCCGGGTTGGCCCAGTTGGCTCCCAGTCCTCCGAACGTCCACTTGGCAACGGCAATTGCAAAGACCGATGCGATCACGGGGATGAAAAGAGGAATCGAGGGGCTCATGTTCATACCGACAAGCATGCCTGTTACCAGGGCCGAGCCGTCCCAGAGTGTGTTCTCCTTGGAGATCAGGCCCAGGAGATACTCGGTAAGAAGACAGGAGGCGATGCTTATCACCAGGACCAGAAGGGCCCTGAGCCCGAACGCATACACTCCCCAGATGCAGGCGGGTGTCATTGCGGCCGCGACGCTGAACATGATGTTGCTGGTGGAGACTCCGCTGTGGAAATGCGGTGATGAAGATACTCGTCTCATTTCTTCCTCCCCATCTTCTTTCCGGTCTTGAACGCATGTACAAGGTCAAGATGTGCCGGGCAGCTGAACGAGCAGCATCCGCACTCCTTGCAGTCCATGAGGTTGTTCTTCATGGCCTCCTCGTAGCGTCCGTTGGTGATCAGGGCATAGAGCCTTGTCGGCTGGAGTCCCAGAGGACAGGCTGCGACGCAGCTTCCGCAGCTCAGGCATGCGGTCTGTCTGTAGCTCTTCTTGTCGGGAATGGCCAGGATTCCGCTGGTTCCCTTGGCAATCGGAGTGTCCATGTCGAAGAATGAGAATCCCATCATGGGACCTCCGGAGACCAGCTTGTCAGGCTCCGTGGTGAAGCCTCCGGCATAGGCTACAAGGTCGCTGACCTTCGTTCCTATGGGGGCAATGACGTTGCAGGGTTTTGCGATGCACTCGCCGGTGATGGTTACGACCCTTTCGAACAGGGGCTTTCCGTAGACAACTGCGTTGAAGATCGCATAGGTTGTTCCCACGTTGACGACGACGGCTCCTACATCAAGCGGAAGCTTTCCCGAGGGAATCTCCCTGTTCGTTGTGGCCTTGAGAAGCTGTTTCTCGTCGCCCTGGGGGTATTTCATCTTAAGAGGCATGACCTTTATGGGATAGCCCCTCTTCTCTATCGCGGCGCGGAGCGTCTCGATGGCATCGCCCTTGTTGGCCTCGATTCCGATGATGGTGTTTGCGGGGTCCAGGACCTTGCGGCAGACCATGATGCCCTCGAGGATCTCCATGGGATGCTCGAGCATCAGGCGGTGGTCGGCTGTGAGATAGGGCTCGCACTCGACTCCGTTGATGACCAGGTTGTCGACGCGTCTGCCCGGTGAGATCGTCATCTTGACGTGGGCCGGGAACGTGGCGCCGCCGAGTCCGACGATGCCCTTGTCCTTGATCTCGGCAAGAATCTGTTCACTTGAAAGCGAGTTGTAGTCGATCTTCTTTGTGTACAGCTTGTCGTTCTGGACCTCGTCCGGTTTGATGACCACGGCGTCACAGCACACGCTGTTTGCCATTGTGACCTTTCTGATTTCGGTTACGGTTCCGTCGACGGGGCTGTGGACGTCGGCCGAGATGAAGCCCGAGGCCTGGCCTATCCTCTCACCCCTGGAAACATGGTCTCCCGGCGCCTTGAGCACGGTGGCAGGCGCACCCAGGTGCTGTGACATGGAGATCACAAGCTCTTCGGGTATGGGGAAACGTTCGATCGGCTGTTTGTTTGAAAGGTATTTCATGTCGGACGGGTGCACACCGCCCTTCCTGAATGTTGCAAGTCCCACAACAGTCCTCCCGCATAAAGCTTCTTCCCATTCTATAGTATTCCGACTATTATTTAAACATGAAATCGTCAGCTTTGTTCGGCTATTTCAAGCATTCGGACATCAAGGTCTATGCCCTTGTGGGCAGGAGCGGCACGGGAAAAAGCTTCCGCGCCCAGCTTGTCGCCGACAAATACCACATACCCCTCATCATCGACGACGGACTGCTGATCAAGCACGACAGGATCCTAGCCGGCAAGAGCGCCAAACAGGAATCCAACTTCCTCACCGCCGTCAAACGCGCCCTGTTCCAGGATCCGGAGCATTACAAGGAAGTGATGGACGCCCTCAGAAACGAGCGCTTCAGGAAGATCATGATCATCGGAACCTCGGAGAAGATGGCCAGCAAGATCTCCAGGCGCCTGAGCCTTCCCGAGCCGTCCCAGGTCATCCACATCGAGGACATCGCCACCAAGGACGAGATCGACACCGCCATGAGGATCCGCTACTCCGAAGGCAAGCACGTCATCCCCGTCCCGCCGCTTCAGATTACGCGCAACTACCCCTCCATCGTCTACGATTCGATCCGTGTCGGCCTGAGAAAGCGCCTCGGCTTCCTCCCCTTCATCAAAAAGGTCGAGACCGTTGAGAAGACCCTCGTCTGCCCCGAGTTCAGCAAGCAGGAGGCTTCCTCCATAAGCGAGGCCGCCATCACACAGATGGTCAACCACTGCCTGAACGAGTATGAGGAGACTATGAAGGTGAGCAAGGTCACCTACGTCTACAGCAATGAGGGTTACGATCTTGACATCTACATTAGGACGCCGGAGTCCATTGCCGGCCAGGAAAGGGCCGAGTTCGAGGAGTACATCGCCGACTCACTGGAGAAATACGGCGGAATCCTCATCCACAAGGTCAACCTTCACGTTCAGGCTTGGTCCTGACGGAAGATCTTCTTCTGCGCTTCTTCCTCGTATCCTGGGCAGGTTTGGCACTGCTCTGTGCCGGGCTCTGTCTTCTGGTCCTGACGGCACCCTTGGGCACCCTGAGCCCGTTCTGCGTCATGTAAAGCGCGGCTGCGGCCTCGAGCTCGTAGTTGGGCGGGGTTATGGGGTTGATGAGGACCTTGATCTGGCGGAGTATGTCGGAGAAGGTCTCCATGGGGGTGCCCCAGTCGTCGTTCCTGGAGATGAAGGGTCCTGAGAGGGCCAGGTACATGCGCTCTCTGTTGATCGGAGTGCCGTCATCGCGGCATGAGTTGACGTAGACGTCCAGCTCCTGGAGTGAATCGAAAAGCTGCGGGAACGAGGCGTAGACGGACACGGCCGGAAGCATGTGGGCAAGAAGCTTGTAGTAGTTCAGTTTGCGGAAGATCTCGCTGGAGTTGCCGCAGGCAAGGATCTTGTTGACCTCCTCGGTGAGCCTTGAGGAGCTGACCCCTCCGATGGCCGGTGCATAGCGTTTGATGGCCCTGCCGAGCCTGAACGGAATCCTGAAGCCCGTGGTCACGGAGTATTTGACGGCGCGGATCATCCTCACCGGATCCTCGTTGAACGTCCTGTTCAGGGGAATCAGAGAGACAATCCTCTTCTCCCTGAAGTCGTTCATGGCGTCGTTGAAGTCTATCAGATCTCCCTTAATGGGGTCGTAGTAGAGGCTGTTGATGGTGAAGTCCCTTCTCTTGCAGTCCTCTTCGATGGTGCCGTAGTGGTTGTCGTCGGTGGATTCGTGGTCCTTGTTGCTTCTGAATGTGGAGACCTCGATGATGTCCTCACCGAAGGTGATGTGCACCAGACGGAAGCGGCGGCCGATGATCCTTGAGTTGTAGAAGAGCTTGTGGACCTGTCTGGGGGATGCAGAGGTGGCCACATCGAAATCCTTGGGTTTTCTTCCCAGGATGAGGTCCCTTACGGCACCTCCGACGATGTAGCTTTCATAACCTGCCGCATTCAGTCTTTTGACGACTCCGACGGCGTTGCGGTCTATCTGGTTTCTGTCGATTCCGTTTTCTTTCGTGGAATAGACTTGCGCAACCGCACCGGGCCCGTCGGCACCATTTTTATATCTGATTAACATATCCTCAGCCGTTGAATAAATCGATTATTTGTATAGAATGTATTACATCAGATTTCATCGAAAAAAACAACACTGGAGAGGGATTATGATAGAACCCAAAGTCCTGAAGGGATTCAGGGACAGCCTGCCTCAGCAGGAGATTGTAAGACAGAAACTCATGGCCAAGGTGCAGCAGATACTGCGCTCTTTCGGCTTTGTCCCCATAGACACACCGGCTCTCGAGTACACCGAGGTCCTTTTGGGCAAGGGCGGCGGAGAGACGGACAAGCAGATGTTCCGCTTCAACGACAACGGCGGCCGCGACGTGGCCATGAGATTCGACCTGACCGTACCGCTTGCACGCTTCGTCGCAGCCAACTACAGCCAGCTCTCCTTCCCTTTCAAGCGTTATCACATGAGCAAGGTCTGGCGCGGCGAGAAGCCCCAGAAAGGCAGATACCGTGAGTTCTGGCAGTGTGACTTCGACATGGTCGGAGTTGACAACGCCCAGAGCGACTTCGAGATCCTGCTTCTGATCCACACCTGCCTGTCTCAGATGAAGGTCGGCTCCTTCAAGGTCTGTGTCTCCCACAGGGGCCTTCTGAACCGCTACCTCTCCGGCATGGGAATCTCATACAAGGGCGCCGACGTGCTCAGAGCCATAGACAAGCTCTCCAAGATCGGTTCCGACGGTGTGAAGGAGATCCTCGCAGAAGCCGGTCTGAATGACAAACAGGTTTCCGACGTCCTTTCATTCATCTCTCTGGACAAGAGCTCGTTCGGAAAGACCCTGGGCATCCTCGAAGGCATGTTCGGCGACTGCGATGAGATCGTGCGCCTGAAGCAGATATACACCATGATGGAAAGCTGCAGGATCGAGAAGGATTTCATCCTGGACACCTCCATCACCCGCGGCCTGGACTACTACACGGGAATCGTCTACGAGACCCTTCTTACCGACATGCCCCAGATCGGATCGATCTGCTCCGGCGGAAGATACAACAACCTTGCTGGCCTTTACACCAAGGAGAACCTTCCCGGAGTCGGTTCCTGCATCGGAATGGACCGCCTGATCGCCGCCCTGGAGGAGCTGAACAGCCCCATAGTCACAGACTCCTCGTTCGCAGACATCATGGTCGTCTCAGACAAGAACGACCTCAGCTGGTCGGAGAACGTGGCCATGAAGCTTCGTGAGAAGGGCCTGAGGGTCGACTCCTACGTCGGCGAGAAGGGCCTTGGCCAGCAGTTCGCATACGCAGAGAAGAACATGGTCCCCTACGTCGTCGTCTCACAGAGCAGAGACTGCTTCTCCGTCAAGGAGATAGCAACAAGGAAGATGCTCGAAGGCCTGAGCCTCGACCAGATTGCCGCCCTTGTGAAGAACGGTTCTGATGACTGATTTCAAAAGCCTTCCCGTATACCAGAAGAAGCAGATGATCCTCGATGCCCTGAAGGAGCATCAGGTCATCATCGTTGAAAGCCCGACCGGGTCAGGAAAGA
>Ga0310696_10002563_pt1 | contig 23812 bp, 28 predicted proteins | sample AusTroGonzalo_MG_4_FD_203885 | JGI IMG/M metagenome (GOLD analysis project Ga0310696, IMG submission 203885) | Bovine rumen microbial communities from tropical cattle in Woodstock, Queensland, Australia - Gonzalo_02 (v2) (version 2) | ecosystem: Host-associated > Mammals > Digestive system >...
TTCAGCCTGAGCTTTTTGTAATAAAGTAGTAAGTCTTTGTTTTTCTGTATCAAGTTTCTTTTGGTCAGCATTCATTTTTGTTTGGTTGAATGTGTTGTTACCGATGCTCTGTCCGAGGAAGTTACCGATACTTCCGCCGAGTGCGCCGCCAACAGGACCTCCGACGAATGTTCCTAAAAGTCCGCCTGCCATACTGCCTAACGAACCTGCTGTATTGCCTATTTGTTGTAACATTGCCTGTTTGTTAACCAATTGATTTTCTTTGTTGGAAATTTCCATCAATCTCGCATTGTAATCATTTACTTTGGATTGAAGGCTCATTTTCCTTGCCGTAAACATTGCAAAACCCATGATGCTTCTCCTATCTATTTATGTTGTGTGTACACTAATATAAAAAAAAGTTGTATATAAAAATTGCCTTTTTTGATATAAAAAGTATATACAAAAACCCATGTTCATCATGGTTTCAGACCTTTTACAACCTTGAAAACCCTATAATTATTGGCTTTATAACCATAACAAAAATTTTTTAATTTTGTAACATATCTTAACGGTTATTTTGTATTTCGTTAACTTCGCTGTTCTTAACAGCATAAAAAAGCTTTAGAACCGCATTAAAAGTATACACTGCGGCACCGTTTTAAAGGTATGATGAAACCAGATATGCTTAAATATTGTTAAATTTTGAGTTTTTTGATTAATTATTCTATCTGTTTTGGAGATATTTCATTATACAGGAATAACCCGTGCCGCTATCCGAACAATCTGAGTTTATTTGTGTACCGGTTGCATCTCTATAAGATGGTATAAATCCATTATCTGTATATAATGTTGCAAATATGTCTTTTCCGAATGTATTAGGTCCTTTATCACCATTTATATCAAAAATAATAACAATAATCATACCACTGGCATCTGATTGGACTTTAAAATAATTGGCAACATCACTACGTCCGTATGCATCAATATTTATAAAAGAACCGTCACTCAAAACAGCTGTAATAATGTGAATACCAACCCCTATGCCGTTTTGGTTGTAATAACAATTGCCGCCTTTTAAAAATTTTGTATCACCGCTGTTCCAGCAACCAGCTTCATCATAACAGATTTTTGTTGTTACAATGTAAGGTCTTAAATATTTTTCAAACCATTGATAAATAGAAGTTTCTGTGACGCTATCCAAGACCACGTCGCCATTATCTGCCTTAGACCGTAAAAAAGCATTATTAAGAGTTGAATAAATTTTTTTAATTTTTGCAGATTTTTCCTGCTCATTGTATTTTGATATTGCGGTCGGAATAGTCAATGCAGCGACAACGCCGATAATCACAAGTGTTATCAGCACTTCTGCAAGCGTGAAGCCGAATTTGTAGATTTTAGAATTGTGCAATAACTTTTTCATGCTTTAAGTATAACATATTTTAAAGCAGAAACTGACGCACCACCGCTTCTATTCTATTCTATTAGAGAGCCTATGGCTATTGGGTTTTAGCGTCAAATATTTTTTGTAAATTTTTGTAACATACATCCAAATACATCAGAAATCTATCCCGAAAAGTTTTTTATTCACACCGAGACAGTACGAGCATGCCTGTGTGTCAATTGTTGCTGATTTAGAATAATCGTTAAAATCGCTTCCCGAACGGCCTCTGTAATCTTCTGTCGTAATCGGGCAGTTATATACACCGTTCATTGTGAGTGTTCTTCCGTGCGAGCAGTCAAGTCTTGTATACGGAACTTCTGTATTTGGCGTTATATCTTTATATTCATTTTTCTTTATCAGCGGAATTATATTCAGGTTTATATCTTCAATTTCAAAACCGATTGAGGCAAAAACTTCCTCAAAGTTCTTTTTTATCAGTTTTTCATCTTCATTAAAGTGATTAACAATTGTAATAAGAGGGTTAAAACCATATTTTATAAGACTTTGTATCGCATGAATACATTTTCTGTAACTTCCTCTTCCCCTGATTTCATCGTTTGTTTTTTCGTCATAGTGTTCAAAACTCATTTTAATGACAATCTCGTTATTTTTGTTATTTTCTTCTTCAACCCTTTTCAGAAAACGGGCTTTTTTATCGTTTATACTGTATGCGTTTGTATGTATAACCGTGCAGGCATACTTTAAACAAAATCTTAATATGCTGTTGAAATCGGGATGAAGCATGGGTTCTGCACCTGTCAAATGAATATATTTTAGTTTTTCCTCTTTTAATTCTGTCAGAGCTCTTTTTATTTTGTCTATATGGATAAAATTCTTTGTATTTTTTGAGTTTTTAAAATCTATATAGCAGTGTTTGCATTTCAGATTGCATTCCTTAACGCTTAACTCGATAAATAATTCTTCAAATTCATTCATAATGCTTGACGGTGCTTTTAAAACTGTTCTGTTCATATTTTGTCATCCTTTGCTTTGGAACAATTTTAGCCGATTGATTTTCATATTAAAATTCCCTGAGTGTTTACTCTTTTGTTAAAAAAAATAATTATTATTAATATACAAATGACTGATTTTATTTTTATACCTCCGGTATCATTTCTTTTTCCGGAAAATATATTAATATGTTGACATCAGGGAGGAATTATGGCTCGAATAATTGAAAATCCTGCGGGGAGAAGAAATATATTACTTTCGGCAAATGATATTATTTCGATTGTAAGGGAATATCAGAGTGTTTCCGCAGACGGAAAAGACTACAAAGAGATAAGAAAAGCTCTTTCAAAAAAACATATATTTATACCGGAAGAATTTATTTAGTCTTTTTTTTTAATCTTTTGTACGATATAATTGCCCTAAAAATTTAATATTCTGTTAAATGAAAGGAGCTTATATGAAAAATCGTGTTATTATTTCTCTTGTATTAATTGTTCCTATTTTAATATATTTTATATTATTGGCATTTAACCCTGATGTATCAATTGAAGAATCTGCCTATGCAATGACAGATACACCAAAAATCATAATATTTTCAACACCGATGTGCGGTGAATGCAAAAAAATGAGTCCCGTTGTCGACAAAGTAAAAGAAAACTACGATGGCAGGGTTGAAGTTATAAAAATCAATGCAACAGAGGGCAAACACTCAAATCTTGTCAGAAAACACGGAATTTATCTTGTTCCGACAACTTTGTTTCTGGATAAAGACGGAAATGTCCTGCAACGTATTGAGGGTGCTATGACCTACAACGAATTTGAAACATTCGTCAATATATTATTGAAATAAAAAGGATATTATAATTTGACAGACGCATTTTTATACATGTTATTAATATCTTTTCTGGGCGGAATAACGGCATCGCTTTCGCCTTGTTCCATAGGTGTACTGCCTCTGCTTTTAGCCTATGTTTGCGGGATAGAAAAAGAAAATAACTCAAAACTTTTTATAAGACTTTTATCTTTTTCTTTGGGATTATCCCTTATTCTCGGTATAATCGGAGTTTTTTGCGCAATAACGGGAAGAGTTTTCGGCGGTTTTGACACACCTGTTTTAACTCTGTTGTTCGGCTCGTTAATTATGCTTTTGGGTTTACATTTGCTGAATGTAATAGAAATACCGTTTCCGAATTTTGTAAAAAAGATGCCCGAAAATTCTTCCAAAACAGGACTATTTGTTTATCCGTTCATTGTCGGTATTCTTTTTGCATTTATGTCATCACCATGTTCATCACCAATACTGGTAACAATTATGGCAATTGCTGCAAAAACCTCTGATTACACAAATTCGTTTCTTCTGCTTTTTTCTTTTGCAATGGGACAATGTATAATCATCATATTAGCGGGACTTTTTGCTTCATTCTTAAAAGGTTTAAGAAAAATACAACAATACACCGATTATTTATTAAAATTTTCGGGAGTTATTCTTGTGCTTTTTGCCCTGTATTTATGGATAAGCGTTTGGACAGACGTAATAATTTAATTACGCAATATCCCATTTTCCGCAGGTACCGCCCCATCTTGCAATAATTTTTGGTTTAGTTCCGCTTTCTTTCAATGCAGGATCCTCTTCTGTAATCGTAATAATTTCACAATTATTTGAACAGCCGTTGCACTGTCTTGTTTCCGAATGGAATGTCATATCACCGACATGCTGACCTTTAAATGAGGTAGGCTTGTTTGTATATTGGTGATTTTCCATAGCGAGAAGAGCCGCACCGATTGCACCCATATTCTGGTGATTTTCCGGAACTGTTACTTTCAATCCGAGAGCCTCTTCAAAAGCTTTTACCATGCCTTTGTTTGTTGCAACACCACCCTGAAAAGTAACTGTCGGAAGAATTTCCTTACCCAGAGCCAAATTGGAAAGGTAATTTCTCACAAGTGCCTGACAAAGACCGTATAACAAGTCCTCCTGCGGATATCCGAGCTGCTGTTTGTGGATAAGGTCACTTTCCGCAAAAACTCCGCATCTGCCCGCAATTCTTGCAGGAGAAGTTGATTTAAGAGCGACATCCCCAAAATTTTCTATCGGAACATTTAACCTTGAAGCCTGCTGGTCAAGAAAACTTCCGGTACCTGCCGCACAAACTGTATTCATTGCAAAATCGGTAACAATACCGTCACGCAGAATAATTATTTTACTGTCCTGTCCGCCGATTTCTAAAATTGTCTGGACATCAGGAACATAGGTGCTTGCCGCGACAGCGTGTGCCGTAATTTCATTTTTTATGATATCAGCTCCGACCAATGCACCTGCCAAATTTCTTCCGCTGCCGGTTGTTCCGACACCGAGAACATTGTATTCGGTCTTTGCCTGTTCATATATTTTTTTCATACCGAACTGGACGGCTTTTACAGGTTGTCCTGAGGTTCTTGTCATAAAACAATCTATTGTTTTACCTTCTGTATCTGTTATTGCAAGCTTTGTTGTTACAGAGCCTACATCAATTCCTAAATATACGTCTGTCATATTTAACTTCCATTCTGTTTTTATCATACTAAAAACAAGATTTTTTTCAAATAAAAAGGCGGTTTTATAAACCGCCTTTTTAATTATTCTGCATACTCTTTAAATATAAGAACCGCATTGCAGCCGCCAAAGCCAAACGAATTATTCATCACCGCTTTGACTTTATGTTCTCTTGCTTTGTGAGGAACATAATCAAGATTAGCGACTTCTTCATCCTGTTCATCAAGATTTATCGTAGGTGGAACAATACCATTATTTATTGTTTTTATACATATAATTGATTCCACACTGCCGGCACCGCCGATTAAGTGACCTATCATTGATTTTGTCGAACTGACAAGCAGATTTTTATTTTCGTCTTTGTTTCCAAAAATACGTTCTACGACTTTTGATTCTGCTATATCACCTATGTGTGTGCTTGTTCCGTGCATGTTAATGTACTGAATGTCATTTGTTGTGAGATTAGCATCTTTCAGAGCATTTTTTATTGCTATTTCCGCACCTTTGCCCTCAGGGTCGGGAGCAACCATGTCATAAGCATCTCCGCTCTGTCCGTATCCTGCAACTTCAGCATAAATTTTTGCACCGCGTTTTTTGGCATGCTCAAGTTCTTCAAGAACTAATATTCCGGCACCCTCAGACATTACAAATCCGTCACGGTTTTTATCATAAGGTCTTGAGGCTTTTTCCGGTTCATCATTATGTTTTGAAAGTGTTCTTGCACTTGTGAACGAACCGAATCCGAGGTGACACATAATAGCTTCCGTGCCGCCTGCAATCATAACATCGGCATCACCGTATTGGATTGTCCTTGTTGCATCACCAATTGAGTGAGCACCGGTTGAACAGGCTGATACAACCGCTTTATTAGGTCCTTTAAGACCAAATTTCATTGATACTTTACCTGCTGCCATATTGGTTATGAGCATAGGAACAGTGAACGGCGAACACTTGTAAAAACCTTTTGCAAGCATGTTATTGTGTTCTTTTTCAATAGTTATAAAACCGCCCGCACCTGAACCGATTATCGTTCCGACTCTTGAAGCATCTTCCTGTGACATATCGAGTTTCGCATCATCAAACGCCTGCTGAGCGGCAATCAGCGCCAATTGTATAAATCTGTCGGTTCTTTTTATTTCTTTCGGGTCAAGGTATTTATCCGGTTCAAAATCTTTGATTTCTCCTCCTATATGAACAAGATGCTCGTTAATATCAACACAGGTAAGAGTACGAATACCGCTTTTCCCTGCAATAAGATTATTCCACAAAACATCAATTCCGACTCCGTATGGACTTAAAGCACCCATGCCCGTTACAACAACTCGTCTTTTTGTCATTTTTCCTCAAATCTCCTTATATAAAATAAGGGGAGCTGTAACCCCCCTTATTGTAAAAATATTTAGCTTTCAACTATGAATTGGCTTCAATATAGTTAACAGCATCTTGAACTGTTGCAATTTTTTCTGCTTCTTCATCAGGGATTTCGCATCCGAATTCTTCTTCAAATGCCATTACCAATTCAACTGTATCCAATGAATCTGCACCCAAATCAGCTGTAAAACTTGCTTCAGGTGTTACCAAGCTTTCTTCAACGCTCAATTGTTCTACAACAACTTTTTTAACTCTGTCAAAAACTGTACTCATGTGATTTTTCCTCATTTCAATAAATTTATATATTTTACAACTTATAATAATATTATACTTGCTGAAAAATTTTTGCAAAGTATGTTACAAAAGTTAAACGTCTATATAGTAAGACCGCCGTCAACTCCTATAACCTGTCCTGTTATATAGGTGCCGTCCTCTGCAAGAAATTTAACCAAAACGGCAATATCCTCAACTGTTCCGAGCCTTTTTAAAGGAATTGCTTCGGTGATTTTTTCTCCGTCAAGGTTTTTTGTCATATCAGTCTGAATAAATCCCGGCGCAATTGCGTTTACTCTGATGTTTCTTGCCGCAAGCTCTTTTGACAGAGCTTTTGTAAAGCCGATTACACCTGCTTTTGCAGAAGAATAATTTGCCTGTCCCGCATTTCCCATAACACCTGCGATACTTGACATGTTTATAATGCAGCCGCTTCTTTGCTTCATCATCAATTTTACAATCGGTTTTGTTACATAGAACATGCCCGTAATATTTGTATTAATAACGGAATTCCAGTCATCAGCACTCATTCTTACAAAAAGTCCGTCCCTTGTTATACCTGCATTATTAACAAGTACATCAATTCTGCCGAAGTGTTCAATTATCTCTGAAACGCCGTTATTTACGGCTTCTTCACTTGATACATCAAATTTGACAGAAATAACATCTCTTCCGGTTTCTTTTATTTCATTTACGGTTTCTTCTGCGGCTTTATCGTTTCCTGCATAAACAACAGCTATATCGTAACCGTCTTTTGCAAGTTTAACTGCACATGCTTTTCCTATTCCTCTCGAACCGCCCGTAACAACAGCAACTTTTTTATTTTCCATATTTATTCTCCCAGTTCTTCTATTGTACTTTTCATTGTTTCAACACTGTTTACATTAAATATTTTAACATCAGGATTAATTTTTTTGACAAGTCCTGACAAAACTTTTCCGGAACCGATTTCAACAAAAGTGTTTATACCGTCTTTCACCATATTTTCTACGGTTTGAGTCCACATGACAGAGGAATAAATCTGCCTTGGAAGCCTTTGTTTTAATTCATATCCCGAAGTTATACCCATTCCGTCAATGTTTTCATAAACGGATATTTTTGCATCATTAAATTGTATATCTTTTATAAATCCTGCGAATTTATCGGCAGCCGAACCCATTAATTTTGAATGGAATGCTCCCGAAACAGCAAGAGGTACAACCCTTTTTGCGCCAAGATTTTTAAATACCTCCTGAGATTTTTCAATCAGTTCTTTTTCCCCCGTTACAACAATCTGCCCCGGACAATTATAGTTTGCAACAGAAATAATACCTTTAGAACAAAGTTCTTCTATGCCTTTCAAAACATCTTCTTCCGAAAGTCCCAAAACCGCAGCCATGCCGCCTTTTGTATTTTCGGCAGCTTCATTCATCAATTTTGCTCTTTCACTTGTTATTTTTATTGCGGTTTCTAAAGGCAGCACACCCGCTAAATATAAAGAACCGTATTCACCGAGCGAATGCCCCGCAGTTGCTTTTGCATTTCCGGAAAAATGTTTTCTGAACACCTCCAATATTGCAAGTGAAGTCGTTAAAATTGCAGGTTGTGTGTTTTTGGTAGTATTGAGTTTTTCGGTATCACCGTTAAAACAAATGTCAGAAATTTTGTAACCCAAAACCTCATCCGCCTTTGAATACACCTCTTTTGCTTCGGGATATTCATCGTAAAAATCTTTTCCCATGCCAACAATTTGACTTCCCTGTCCCGGAAAAATATATGCTGTATTTCTCATTTTAATTTCCTTTATATAAAATAATTCGGAATAATTTCTTACTCCGAATTAGTATAACATTAATTTCAGATATTTAATACATTAAACATCTAAAGTTGCTCTGTAAAATGCTTCAATTTTTTTGTTGACATCTTTTTCAACAGCTTCTTTTGCAACTCTTACAGCATTTCTTATGGCATAAGCGGAAGAACGTCCGTGACAAATTACAGTTGTTCCCTTAACACCGAGTAATAATTGCCCGCCAAACTCCTCATAATTTATCTTTTTATAGATTTTTTTCATGAAAGGCTTAGCTAATGCACCAATCAATGTAGATATCGGATTAACGGTAAATTCGCTTTTAATCATGTAGAACAACATTGAGGAAGCACCCTCTATTGTTTTCAGCGCAACGTTTCCTACAAATCCGTCACAAACTATTACGTCGCAATTACCAAGGAATACCTCTTTACCCTCAACGTTACCAATGAAGTTCAAATGTTCTTTCTTTTGTTCAAACATTTGGTAAGCTGCATTTACGAGTTCGTTTCCTTTTCCTCTTTCTTCACCGATATTCAATACACCTATTCTCGGGTTTTCGTTTCCGAGAATTGTTTTTGAATAAGTTGCACCCATAATACCGAACTGGAACAACATTTCCGGCGTACTGTTTGCATTTGCACCGCCGTCAATTAATATGAAAGGTTTTTTCATTGACGGTAAGGTTAAACAGATTGCCGGTCTTTCAATTCCGGGTAATCTGCCCAAACCAAACAAGCTTGACGCCATCGCTGCACCGGTCGAACCTGCTGCAACAACAGCATCGGAACTGCCGTTGGCAACTGCAGCAACCGCAAGAACTATTGACGAATTTTTCTTACGTCTTATAGCCTGTCCGGGAGCTTCGCCCATTTCAATGATTTCGGTCGCATTGGTAATTTTTATATCAAGTTTGTCAGGGTCAATTTTTATCCTTTTGGGTTTAAAAATCCCTCTGCCCGAGAAAACTATACCTTCCTGTCTGATTCTGTCAAGTTCTCTGAGAATTTTGTCCTCCGCACCCACAAGTTCAATAGGTACGTTATAATCATAAGAACCCCAGACAGCACCTTCTACAATCGCCTGTGGAGCAAAATCTCCGCCCATGGCATCTATTGCTATTCTCGTCATTGTCTAAATCCTGCTATTCTTCCGTTGTTGTTTCAGCTGCAACTGCCGCTTTTTTACTTGCAACAACCCCTTTGTATTGTCCGCATTCAGGGCAAACTGTATGGGGTAATATTGTTGCGCCGCAATTTTTGCATACTGTCGTTGCGGGTACTGTTGCTTTCCAGTTTGCTCTTCTGTGTGCCTGTGCTGATGCACCTGTTCTTTTCTTTGGAACTGCCATTTTTCTATTCCTTTTCTGTCTTTATTTTCTTGAATATTTCTAATCTCGGGTCAGGTAAATCATTTTTTATATATTTTGATAATTCACCACCCATACAATTTATATCACAAACAAGTTTATTTGGTACAGATAATATTAAGGATTGATAAATTAAATCACTTAAATCTATTTTTCCGCTCCCGTTCATATCTATCGCAAAGAAACCGTCTTTTATTTCTGTTTCTTCCTTATATTCAGGATATAACGTGCTTTCTGCATAGTTCTCATCTATGTCGCTTTCAATTTCATAAATAAAATCTTTTAAACAATTGTCACATACTGCATTTAATTGCGCAACAACTTTTCCCCTCACATTTATAAATCCGCCGCCCGTTCTCGACACGGTTAACTTCACTTTTGCAGGAGAAACAAGATTGATTTCTTCAAAGTCCTCTTCAAACTCAAAATCTATCTGACCGTCTTTGGATTGTACCAATTCTTCAGTTGTTACTATCATCTTTTTATAATCTTAAAAATATTTACATTAATTATTATGACATAAAAAAAGGCATTTGCATGCCTCTTTATTTTATTTAACACATCTTTACTATGCACAATACTTCGGTGCTGATTTTGCAACAATATCGGGCATAACTTTATCTAAAGCCTGTTCTTCGGCAGAAAGTGCCTGAACTCTCGTTTGAAGCTGTTTTAAACGCAAATCCAAAGCATTGCTCATAGTAACAAGCATTTGCTTTGTCTGCTGCATCATCTGTATTCCGGGGCTTTCTTTATCAAGATTTTTTGCCATTTGCTCCATTGATGCTATACGGTTGGTAATTGCAGACTGCTGATTGCTTATCAACATCATTTCAAGCTGTGCCTGTGTTTGTCTTGACCTTATCTGCATCGCCCTTGCAAAATGAAGTAAAAATCCCATAATTTTAATCCTTATCTGATTTCGTTAAGTGTTCTTCCTTTTAAAAACACGTGCTCATTATTTTGTGCTATTAATTCCTGCATTTGATTAAATTTATATTGCTGATAGTTTACACGATATTTTGCCATTTTCATCTTCTTTCCGAACGTCAAAAAATCACGGATTGTAGCCTCAAAACTCTGACCAATAGCGACTATCGGATTATTTTTCACAACATAATTCTGAGCAAATCCTAAAAAATTTTTAATTCGTTGAATATGTATATCTATAAATGGGACACCCATTTAAAGCTCCTATCTCTGTTGACTTTCAGGCATTAATATACTATCTCGCATAAATTATCGGTATTTTTTACAAAATTCTTTAGTTTTTTTTACAAATCTTAATATAAACATATCAGAATTTGGTCTACCAAATTTTATATTTTAAATTAAATTTTTACCGGAATTTATGAAAAGACAAGATTATATAAACGGTTTTCTATGTGGCAATGCTTTTTGTCTTTAAAAACAGGGTTTTGTAAAATTTTAACAAACTCTTCATAATGCTCGTTTTCAGGTTCAAATACCGCAACCTCGTCATATCTTTCACACATTTTGGATGAAAGCCATGGTCTGTATACAGAGAAAAATGCTATAACATCAAGTTTTTGGGCAAGCTTTGCAAAGTCAACCATTTCTTTATAATTCAGCGAATGAATAACAAAATTTATTACCATCCAACCAATTTTTCCCTCTTTTTTCCATTTTGCCATATGCTTAATGTTCTTTAAAACGGTATTAAAGTTATCTGCACGGAATATTTTTTCATAAGTTTCACTTTTTACGCAGTCCAGCGAAACTGAAATTCCGTCAATATTATATGCAATACCCAGCTCATTGATATTCTTTTCATCCATAAAGACACCGTTTGTCATTATTTTAAATCTTATGTCGGGATATTTGTTAATCAATTCCTGTATCAAATGCCTTGTGTGTCTTGAATAAAAAGGTTCACCCGAGCCTAAAAGATTAACATAATTTACATTTTCAGCAAATTTAAGAATTTTAGGAAGAAATACATTTTCATACAAATCCATTTCCTCGGTATTATTAATCTTTATTTCATCACGACACGTTATGCAGTTATAATTACATTCATAATCATAACTTATTAATATTTCTTCTGCACCACTTTTATAATAAGTTGGTATTTCTTCTTTTGAACAGGGGGAATACATACCGCAAATATCCCTTCTACACAAAGAGTAATCCCCGTTTAGCAATCTTTGTCTTAAATCTTCAATATTTTTTCCGTTCCATATTTCTTCCAAACTTTTATTTGTAATATTCCCCAAAGACTTTCTTTCTTTTAAAAAATCAGGACAACAAGAATAGGCATCTCCATCACCCTGAATTTCAATATGTGTAAAAGGAATTTTACAAGGTCTGATATCATTCAGAGGATTTATCATCTCAGAAGTATCTTTAATAAATATTTTTTTACCGCATCCGCAAAGATAACATGCTCCGCCGACTCCCGCGAGAATCGTTCCGCATTTTATGAAATCTCTTCTGTTCATAATAATCCTTTCTGATTTTTAAATTATATACCGAATTACAAAACAAATCATTTGTTAATTAAACTTAATTCCGTCCTTTATAAGTCTGTCAACAGCTTCTTTTATTTCGGATTCGGTCGCGGTTGCGGATATCCTGAACCACTTTTCGCCGTTTTTACCGAAAGCACTGCCGGGAACAAACACTACACCTGATGTTTCAAGTACATAATTTGTAAATTCTTCAGAAGTTTTAAACTTTGGCGGAACAGGAAGCCAAAGATAAAAAGTAGCTTTTGGCACAGATAATTTACCGAAATCCCATCCCATTTTTTTAAATCCGTCAATTAAAATATTTAAATTTATCTGATATTTCTTATTAGCTTCAATAATAAATTCGTCGCCCTCTTTGCTGTTAAGTATTGCAGCACCAGCAATTTGAAGAGGTTTAAATATTCCGGTATCAATCGAGGATTTCATTTTACCGAGCATTTCTACAAGTTCGTTGTTTCCGCATGCCCAGCCCATACGCCAGCCTGTCATCGCATAAGATTTTGAAAAACTGTAGAACTCTATTGCAACTTCTTTTGCTTTTTCAAGACTTAAAATACTTGGTATTTTTTCGGTATTGGGAAGATTTAAGTCAATATATGCAGCATCGGACAAAAGTATAAAATGGTGTTTTATGCAAAAATCGACAGCTTTCTGCATGTATTCTTTTGTGCAAATTGCACCCATAGGATTATTGGGATAATTGAATGCGACAGCTTTTACTTTTTGGGGATTATATCCATCTTTTTCAAGTTGTTTTAAAACATCCTCAAAATCGGGCATATAATTGTTTTCCGGAGTTAAGGGCATTGGATACGCTAAGCCGCCCGAAACAGTAACCATTTGTACATAAGAAGCATACCCGGGATCCGGAACAAGAATAATATCTTTTTCTTTTTCGTTTGTATTCGGGTTTATAAGCTCTCTTATAAAGTTAGCGATACCCTCTTTTGAACCGATTAAAGAATGTACTTCATTATTTTCCAAATCCACGTTATAAACACGCTTCATTCTTTCAATAATAGCGTCCGTAAGGTATTTTTCACCTTTTGGATTTGAATATGTATGCACGTTTTTATCTGTCTGAAGAACCTCAATCAGTTTATTTATAGCATATTGCGGAGGAGAATCAACCGGAGCTCCCATTGACAGGGATATCGGACTTCTTCCTTTTTCCTTCAGCATCGGTGTAAGTTCTGCTGTTTTTTGTTTTATTCTGAACATTATATATGTTTCTAATGACTGCACATAGTCGTTAAAAAGTTCTTTCATTATTGACTCCTTTTGCTTTCGGACTGATAAGCCCAGGCATTATGATTATGAATGCTTTCAAAAGCTTCTATTTCTGTTTCATATTTAACTATTCTTGTATCTTTTCTTAATTCTACAACCAAATCTCTCAGTATATCTTCAACAAATTTCGGATTTTCGTAAGCTTTTTCCGTTACATATTTTTCGTCGCTTCTTTTTAAAATCTCATACAACGGCGAAGAAGCACAAGATTCGACAATTTCAATTATATCTTCCGCCCAGATAGTTTCTATTGCCTGATTATAAGTTATTCTCAGCTTAACTATTGCCCTTTGATTATGAGCAGAATAAGAGGAAATCTCTTTTGAACACGGACAGAGCGTTGTAACAGGAACTTTAACACCGAGAATAAAAGTGTATTTATTCTTATCCAAAATCCCCTCATAGCTGCAATCATACGCTATCGGAAACGATAATTTTGTAACGGGAGATTTTTTGTCTATAAAATACTTAAATTTAAAACGTGCATCCGCACTTTCCGCTTTTAAAACCCGTTTTGTATCGTTAAGCAGACATTCTATATCTTTTGCCGAAAAAGATTTATTTCTGTATATATTCAGGATTTCAACAAAGCGTGACATGTGAGTTCCCTTTTTCATTTCCGACAGGGAAACACTCATTCTTGCCTTTGCTACAACTGTTTGATTTTGTCCGTTCTTTCTCTGAACAACAAGAGGAACATCTATATCATTGATGCCCACCTTTTGTATATCAATTCCTCTTATATCATTTTCGTTTTGTACGTCTTTCAGTGTGTTTATCTGGTCATTCATTATCTATATTTTCAAGGTCATCCGAGTTGTTAATCTCAAGTGCGGTTAACAATTTCAATGCTGCATTTCTCTGGGTTTCAGGCGATGCTACTCTTAACAGTTCTACTGCTTTTAGCATTACAGGGTCATTATCGTACCAGCGGTTTCCTTTTCCCGCATATTTGGTTACCATGTTATAAACGCTGTCTATAACATCTTTTGCAACATCCTGCTGTAACTTTATTATAAATTCCGATGCGGTTTCATCAGTTCCGTTTTCATCCGCTTTAAGTTTAAGCAATTCTAATGCTTCTCTTAAAATAGGATCTTTATCATACCATCTTCTGTACTGTTTCTTTTCTGACATGTCACATCTTCCTTTTTATAAACCCATTAAATCCATTATATTCGATTTTACTTCATTGTAAACAAGTTCTTTCGATTTTTCACCGTCAATTACTTTTATTCTGTCGGAATATTTTTCTGAAAGTTCAATATAACCTTTTCTCACCCTTTCAAAAAATTCTTTTCCCGAAGCTTCCATTCTGTCAGGATTGCTGCCTGCTCTTTCGGCTCCTGTTTTGGTTGTTACATCAAAAACGAAAGTTAAATCGGGTTTCATTCCGCTTGTTGCAATTTCATTTAATTTTATTAATTTGTCTATATCCTGTTCTCTTCCGTACCCCTGATACGCAATGGTGGAATCGGTATGTCTGTCGCAGAGAACGATTTTTCCTGCTTCAACCGACGGTCTGATTAGTGTATCCATGTGCTGAGCGCGGTCTGCAAGAAACAGAAACATTTCACACTTATCTGAAACGACTCCTTTATGATGGAGCAGTATTTCTCTTATTTTTTTTCCAAGATCCAGAGCTCCGGGTTCTCTTGTTTTCACACATTCAAAACCAAGACCTGTCAATAAATCATACACGGAGTCAAGCTGGGTTGTTTTTCCGCAGCCGTCAATTCCCTCAAAAGTTATAAAATAGCCTTTTTTGTTCATTAAATCCTGTCCGTTCCCGTATATTTTCTTAAAACTTCAGGAATTATAACAGTCCCGTCCTCTTGCTGGAAGTTTTCGATTATTGCGGCAAAAGTTCTTCCGACAGCCAAACCTGAACCGTTAATTGTATGAACGAATTGTACTTTTCCCTCTTTGTTACGGTATCTGATGTTTGCACGTCTTGCCTGATAGTCGCCGTAATTTGAACAGCTTGAAATTTCTTTGTAAGTATTATATGACGGCATCCAGACTTCAAGGTCAAAGCATTTGTTTGCGCTAAAGCCTATATCTGCTGTACAAAGAGCTACTCTTCTGTAAGGAAGTCCCAAAAGTTCAAGACATCTTTCGGCATTTTGGGTCAGTTTTTCATGTTCTTCGGGACTTGATTCCGGAGTTGTCAGTTTTACCATTTCAACTTTATTGAACTGGTGAACTCTTATCAGTCCTCTGGTATCTTTTCCTGCAGAACCTGCTTCTCTTCTGAAACAGGGTGTATATGCCGTCATATATTTTGGCAGTTCGTCCTCAGTCAATATTTCATTTGCATAAATATTTGTAACCGGTACTTCGGCTGTAGGAATAAGATACAAATCCTCATCAACACATTTATACATATCTTCTTTAAACTTCGGAAGCTGACCTGTTCCCGTCATAGTTGCGGCATTTGCCATAAACGGAGGCAGAATTTCTTCATACCCGTGTTCGGTTGTATGTAAATCCAGAAAAAATTGTATAATTGCTCTTTCAAGCTTTGCACCTGCACCACGGTAAAGAGTAAATCTTGATTGCGAAAGTTTTACGCCTCTTTCAAAATCAACGAGATTTTTTTCTTCACATAAATCCCAGTGCGGTTTAAATTCAAAATTGAATTTTGTCGGTTCTCCCCATGTTTTAACCGTAGGATTATCATTTTCCGAAGTTCCTATCGGCGTAGTTTCATCCGGAATATTCGGAATATGCAGAAGAAGATTTCTTTGCTCGTTGTCGAGTTCAATCTGCTTTTCCTCAAGTCCTTTTATTTCATCACCGATTTTTCTTACTTCTTCCTGTATTTCATCTGTATTTTCACCGTTTTTCTTCATTACTCCGATTTTTTGGGATTCTGTCTTTCTCTTTGCTCTCAATTCATCCGCTTTTGTCTGAACCTTACGTCTTTCGGCGTCAATTTCAATTACTTTATCAATGGATAATTCCGGATTTCTTCTTTTTAAAAGTTCATTTATTTTTTCGGGGTTTTCACGAATAATTTTTATATCAAGCATAATCTTTTCCTCTTTTCACTATTTATTTTATTAAAAATATTATCAAAAGAAAATAGGCAATTTTTAGAATTTAAAACAATTAAATAATTACGCCAACATAGCCTCAGAGAAGTTATTTTCTTGCATTTGCATAAACTATATAATTTCTCCAATATAAATTTTCGGTAGAACCTGCTTCTATTTGTGCCAAATAAAAATCATAGCCCAAATCCAACGAATTTATAAATTTTATCATATCAATTACATATCCGGGATCGTGACAACTTATGGCAAGTTTCGGCTTAAATTTTTTAAGAGTTTGTACCGAAGCCTTCATTGCCTCAATTTCGGCAGCCTCAATATCCATTTTAATGTAATCAAGTTTATCTATATTATACTTTTTTACAAAAGTATCCAGCGTTATATAATTCACATATATCTGATTTTTTGTTTTGGAATATTCATCCGGTATTCGTCCGACGAAGTTTATCTCATCATCGGGTTCCAATCCCAAATCAAATACACCAACACCGTCATAACTGTATACTGCATAATTATAAAGTTTAAAATTATTATAGTCTTTAAGCTTGTTGTTTATTACGCCGATAAGTTTCGGATTGGCTTCAATTCCGAGAACTTTTCCTGTTCTGCCGGTTAACAGCAGCATTTTTTCAGTCATTCTTGTATCGCCGGAAACTCCGATATCTAAAATAACATCTCCTTTTTGTATACTCACTTCCGGATGTTCGGTTTCATCAAATTTTGCAAAACAGTGCGGGGTTTTATCCCTCAGACGTGAATAATAAAATCGGCAGTATGAACGAAAACATTTTTTTGAATATTTATCTTTTAACAAACTTTTAACTTGTTCTATATCTTCCTTGTTTGCAGGAAATACATATTTTTTTTCGGTAAAAAAATCAAAATTTAATAATATAACGAGAGAAATCAAACATACAAAAAACAGGCATATAAATTTTATTATGAAATTTCGTTTTAAAAAATTTTTTATCATATAAATTTTTCATCCAGTTTATTAAACATCATTCATATTCAATTTAATGCACAGATTTCTGAATATTTAAACGAAAACAAAGCAACCCTCTTATATTAAGAAATCGCTTGTTTATTATAATCAGTACTTTATATCAAAACAAATTTCTTATTTGAGTTAAATATATCAGACATTAAATCTTTTGTCTAACATATCATTAATATTCTTACCGAAGAAATCTGCTATTTTTAAAGCATTTACCAACGAAACACTGTGTTTACCGTTTTCAACATTACTGAGATATGCCTTGCTGAGACCTGTACCTACAGCCAAATCATCCTGTGAAAACTTGTTTTCTCTTCTGTACACTTTAATTTTAAATCCAAAAGTTCTTAATATTTCTTTTTCATTCATAGTTCAATCACTTTTCATTCTTATAAACTGAATTATATCCGATTTTTCCATACTCCGCCCTGTCTGTCTACAACTGCATCATAACAGGACCATATTCTGAAAACACCGGTTAATCCCAAAACAGCGTGAGTGAGATTTTTTTCATATTTTTGATGATTAACGGCCTGACCTATTCCGGGCCAAATCAATAAAGATAAAGCACCTGCACCAACAGATCTTGCCGAAACCTTTCCGTTTTTCCCGTGAGTACCTGCAAAGACAGGACTGACAAGCATACATAAAATTATTGACAATATAGCTATTTTCTTCATACATGCTTCCTTTAATAATTACTTTTTATAAATAATATCATAAAACAAGAATAAAAATCCAAAATTTTAAGAATCATATACAAAAATATTGATAATTTTCTTATTTCCCTGATTAATATTAAATGTATCTTCAAGATAATTCAGTGTCTTTGTAAAATTTTCCGTAAAAACAATTATAGTGTCTGATTTTAAAATATCATCAACGATATTGTATCCGCTAAAATCAAATCCCCGTGAATTTCCGAAAATGTATATTTTTTTATCAGAATTTGAATTAAGCGTATTTTTTAAATAGTCCTGAAATTTTTGGGTATTAAATTTTGCATTCAGATAATCATTACTGAAAACGGGAAATACTGACGGTATTTCATTAAGAGTAATAATTTTATCGGGCGGATACAATTCTGACAATTTGTCAGCCGTTATTTGCTTTTCATCTCTGACTGAACGAGCCAGAGTGTTGAACAAAAGAGAGTCGCCATATTTATAGAGGCAGCCGGGATTTATTATACAGTGTCTTAAATTTTCAGCAATCAATTTTGCCTCATTCTCATTTTTACTCAATATAATCCAATCTTTCGGAAGTTCTTTTGCCTGTAAATCATTTTCATTTATAACCGTAAATGATTTCGGATAAATATTTCTGTTTTGTGATGAAGTTCTTACACCGTTACTTCCGCTCATATACTCATCTATACCGACAAAAGTTTTATATTCGGATTTATTGTAGTTTGATTTATCCCAAAGGATATAATTACCTCGTTTTATTTTCGGAGAATTAATGTCCTGAAGTTTTCTCAGCATAGAAGAAGTAATATCATCACGACCGTCGGTTGAAAGTCTTTGCGGTACGTCAAGGCAACCGGAACAAAGTTCACACCAGCCGAGCTGGTCTTTAAAATCTTTGACATCCCTTTTCCACCAGTCATTTGTTACTTTCCAGCCACCGGGACCATTAAAAAGCATATCCAGAGAAGCGGCTACCTCACAGAAAAATGCTCCTTTTGGAGTTATTGTAGCTGACCACGTATTTTGAATCCAGCAATTTTCACGTTTTTTTATCCACTCTTCATCGCTGATACCCAAATCTTTTCTGTTCATGAGAAGAGCCTGATGCCGGCAGGTATTTTTATGGTCATTCAGACATTGTGTTTCAAAATTATCATTGATGGTTTCAAAGTGTTTGTAATAGCCATTGTTTAATGAATTCCACAAACCGTTTCTGCTGTTTATGAAATCTCTCAGGTACAAATCCATGTGCTTAACCATATCAATTATCGGTTTACGTGAATTTGTCATTTTTTTCCCAAGTCGTCTTTGTCCGATATAATCGGCAAATTTTTCAAATTCAGGATGAAGTGTAGGTTCACCACCTATCACGCCTACGCATCCGTCATAATCATCAAGCGAATTAACGGCTGTTTTAAAAGTTTCAAAATCCATAAAAAACGGCTTTGTATGATGACCGCAAAACCTTGTGCAATTTGAACAACTGTTCGCACAGGCATTAGTGATATCAATCTGAATAATCATCATTTCTCTCGGACTTCTCATACTTAAAACCCTAATTCTCCGGAATATTATAATAAAAATTATACAACAAAAGACAAACAAAAGCCTATCCTTAATATATTAAGGACATAACTCAAATATTTTTTTCTTCAGGTTGATTTTAATAAAAACATAATGTAAAAATATGTAAAAATAAAAAATTTTATTATAAAGATTTATATTACAAAGCCGACAACACAGATAGTGTAAGGCAGGTGTACAATTGGAAAATATTAATTTATCATCAAATGTTTCGGAGCAAATAAATTCCAAATATAAATTAAGAGAACCGTCAGATTCAGCAAATAAAGCAGGTAAAAGTATTTTTAACACTTCTGTGAGCAGTCAGTCAGAAGCTCACAGTGCTTATCTGGAAAAACTGGAAATTGCAAAAGAATCATCTTCATATACCCCTGTCATAAAAGAAGCTTTATCGGATTACAAAAAGAAATACGGTGAAGATGCCGATGCAAAAAGCCGTGAATTTAACCTGTATTTAAGTGCAACTTACGGCAACTCAGGATATAAAGACAAGGCTTCGGCCGGGAAATTATCAACAATTTCGGCTAACGGTTCTGTTGAAAATACGACAAAAAAAATCAGCGGCAGAACATTCCAAGACGTACAAAATGTTATAAAAAACGGCGGAACACCTAAGGAAGCCGCAGCTTTGGAACAGGAAATTCTAAAGACAGGAAGCTCTGAAGAAGTAAATCAATATATTCAGACTGCATTGGCGAGAGGCGGAGAATTATACGATACAAGTATGAATCACGATAAAGCAGCCTCTGACAGAGAAGATTTAATTAATAAATATGCAACTGCCGACAAAAAATTTGTAAAAAATAATATTTGCGGTCCTATACACGGTTCAATGATGGAAGCCTTACAGGAAGCAGGCTATGAGGCAAAAATATTAGGCGGAAACAATGTGGATTCTTCCAACGACAGAACTCACGGCGCACACTATACTCTGTTGTACAAAGACAAAAACGGTGATTATGTTTTTTGCAACTATGGTCAGTCCATGAGAGTAAAAGATGCCGAAAACTCAGAACAGGCAACTAAAATTGCAATGAGAGAGGGTTATTCTTTCCGCTCCAGCGGCGGTTTTATGACAAGCCAAAAAGAAAACGGCAATAATGTTATCGGACAATATCTCCATGAAACGGAAACATCATACGGAGAAAAACATAACGTAGAAAATTCAAATTCAGAAACAGCCATTTCCAAAACAAAAATTAATACTTCCGGAAAAGGAACCTCTGTAAAATACGCAAGACTGAATGATATAAATCAAAACAAAGTTACGATTGAACACAAACACGTAAACGAAAAAGAAACAGCGGAAACCCATGCCGGATTAGAAGTAAAAACCTCGGATAAAACCGATGCCTTTTACAGTTCGGGTGGTTTTGGGGTAAACGGCGGACTTCAGAGAAATTTTCCAAACGGGGTATCTGCAAATTTTGACGGAACTGTCAGTTATACAAGCGGTAAAACCGCAGCAGGCGAGCACGGTTATACGGATATAAGCGCCGAAGCAGGCGTCGGCTATTCAAAAAACATTCTGGAAAAAGATAATTTATCCTTAAAATCCGCTGCAAGAACATCAATTCAGGGCGGAACAGGCTTAACGGATTTAAACGCACCCGGAGGATTTCAGGCAAGATTAACAGCCGAAGCGGGACTTGATGCAGAAATAAAACCAAATGACAGACTGTCACTTAATGTGACAAGCAATGCCGGTCTTTTAGGCGATATTGTTCCCGGAAGCTACGACAAACAACTTCCGTCAGTTAATCCTGCCGTAAAACTGAATGAGGGTATTAGTGCCAAAATAAATCTATCCACAATATCTGCAGGCGCACACGGCTCCATTAACTACACAAAGGCTATTGATAACAGATTTACAACTAAAGAATACAATGCAGGTATTGATGTTTCAAAAGAGATTGCAAACGACAAAAATCTGTCATTAGGTGCTAATATTTCTTCCAAAATTAAAGACGTAAAAAACGGAATTAACGAAAGGGTGAAAGACGAAAAACTTGTTCAGGCGGAAATATCATATCAATCAGGGAAAAATACAATCAGCGGTGCTGTTGACGTTGATATCAATAATACCAAAAAGACAAACGCCTCACTTTCTTTCAAACGTAATTTCTGATAAACAAATAAAATAACGTTAAAAAGAATTTGTGCCAATCTCCAAAAAAATTTTTATATACTAAAACTTCTGAATTCTTAATGCAAATATTTCATGTTGTTGTGTTTGATGATGTACCCTGCACAGCTTGTACCGTCCATATTTTTGTAACAATCATTGTAAGCGGTGGGATAAATACCGTTAGCACTCATTATAAACATAAAAATATCTCTTCCTATTGTATTCGGTTTTTTATCTCCGTTCACATCATACCACCAAACAGAACATTCATTTTCAACCCTATATTCATCAAAAACAGAACATTTACCGGACCTTGCCACTCTGAACCACATAACACCACCGTCCTGCAAAATGAAATAATAATATTGCGCATCTGAATAACTAATATCATTTCCCTGTAATTTTTTCGTATTTACAGAATAACATTCACCATTAGAACCGCAATCTTTCAAAACCGAAATATGCGGTTTTAAATAATTCCATAACTGCGCAGCATTTTCGGCGGTTGCACCCTCTCCGAAATTCCAGCCCTCAATCGAGCCGTTTTGGGCTTCAGCAAGTTTTTTTGCCTGACCAATAGTGCTTATACCTTTTTTAACTTTTGCAACCGTCGAGCTTTCGACGTAGGTATTAATAACCGCAGATATCGTCAAAGACGCTACAACACCAATGATAACGAGCGTTATTAAGATTTCTGCAAGGGTAAATGCGCTTTTTGACTTAATTTTATTAACCAAGTTTTTCCCAAAATTTAAAGACAGTGTTTATATAATAAATATATCGCGTGACTAAAAAGTTGTCAAACACAAAAAACATCCTGTCTGCTTTTATTCCCGTTGGTTGTTTTTTACACAAATTTAATATTGCTGAAGTTGCAGGACATTTTATTTTATGTTAATTTTATTTTAAATAGGGGATAAATAACGAAGATGCCGAATAAACCAATCAAAATAAAGGTTCAGTCATATTTATCTTGTGTTTCGTTGTTTTTAATTATATTTTTTTTAATTGCGCTGCTGTTTGTCATTATTTTTACAGTTAACAAAATTTATTTTTTCGATACAAATCCTCCATATTTTATTTCTCTGCTTCCGTTAACTTTTCTTGTATATTTTTCACAATTATCATCAAATAAAGAATATATTTCTGCCATAGAAATTACAAATTATGATTTAACACTTATATACAAAACTGCTCAAAAAATATCAGGAAAACAAATAATACCTCTCAATGATATTAAATATTTTTGGGCAAAATTTAATTTTGATATTTCATTCAGAAGACGTCTTTATGCTGATGCCTATATTGAAATACAAACCTCTGAAGATACAATAATATTTAGTAAAGAAGCAAGATTCTACGATAATTTAAAATTCATGAAAGAATTATTGCAAAATTCACGATATATTCCCTTTTTTTCTTATGAACTGTCGGGAAATGCTCTTAATGAAAAACCTTATATAAAAAAAGATCTGGAGTATTCTTACACATACGGAAAAGATATGTCACTTTCTGAATCAATCTTAAATTTATGGTTAAACTCTTCACTTTATGACAAAATGACATTTTGGGTAATTTTATTATTAATTGTCGTCGTTTTTACGGTTTTGATATACTTCTGCTACTTTGTTTGACAAAGCAAGGGTTCGATTCCGAGCAATAAAAAACAGGCTATCAGCCTGTAAAATGGTGCCACGTCTCACTCTGCCGAGAAAAACGATTGAGTATCGTTTTTCGAGAGGGGAGAACCAAGGGTTCGATTCCGAGCAATAAAAAACAGGCTCATAGCCTGTAAAATGGTGCCACGTCTCACTCTGCCGAGAAAAACGATTGAGTATCGTTTTTCGAGAGGGGAGAACCAAGGGTT
>Ga0310696_10002564_pt1 | contig 23808 bp, 19 predicted proteins | sample AusTroGonzalo_MG_4_FD_203885 | JGI IMG/M metagenome (GOLD analysis project Ga0310696, IMG submission 203885) | Bovine rumen microbial communities from tropical cattle in Woodstock, Queensland, Australia - Gonzalo_02 (v2) (version 2) | ecosystem: Host-associated > Mammals > Digestive system >...
TGGCCTCGGCACCCATCTTGGCGACGAACTTGTTGGGGTCGTCGTCGTTGAGCATCCAGTTGTCCTCAGACAGCTGGTTGTCGTAGATGTCGTTGTACTCCTCCTCAGAGAGCAGGTCGAACTTCTGCGAACCGAGCAGAGGCTCGCCGTCGGCGGTCTTGCGGTCGGTCAGAGGTCCGGGATTGATAACGATATAACGCTCGTAGTAGATTACTGCATCGAGTTTCTTGGTGGGAATGCCAAGCAGGTAGCCAATCTTATTGGGCAGCGAGCGGAAATACCAGATGTGTGCCACAGGCACCACCAGTTCGATGTGTCCGCTGCGCTCACGACGCACCTTCTTCTCGGTGACCTCTACGCCGCAACGGTCACAGACGATGCCCTTGTAGCGTATGCGCTTGTACTTTCCGCAGGCGCACTCATAGTCCTTCGTAGGGCCGAAGATGCGCTCGCAGAAGAGACCGTCGCGCTCAGGTTTGTAGGTGCGGTAGTTGATGGTCTCCGGCTTGGTGACCTCGCCAAACGAGTTCTCCAGTATCTGTTCGGGTGAAGCAAGTCCGATGGTTATCTTGGTGAAGTTGTTCTTCTGCTTCGTTTCTTTCTTGAAAGCCATAGTATTATTTTTATGTAGTTAGATGTAGTGAAAAGTAGTTAGAAGTAGTTAGAAGTCATTACATTTATAATTAATCCTATACATTCTTCTATTTACATTTTTCTGCCTCTAATCCATGGAATCCTTGAATTTGTTTTGCCTTATTCCGTTTACGTAAGAATTAAGAAGGAAACTTGTCTCATTGAGCAGCGAACTGAGTTGTTCGAAGGTCGGATTGTCGATATATCCTAAATCCCTTGAAAGGATGCAATAGTAGCGACATTCCTCCAGACTGCCCTGAGAGATGTTATAAAAATGGAGCTTGTCTGCTTGGCTGAGTCTCTTATACCCTTCTGCAAAATTTGCAGCAATTGAGACAGCGGCACGCTGGAACTGCGAGCAGAGGCCAAACTTCTCAAAGTTGGGAAAATTCGGGGTAGCACGATAAACCGAGAGCACAAACTGGTGTGCTTTCTGCCATGCAAATACTTCCTCAAATGAATCCGTCATCTTTAGAACTATTGACTTCTAACTACTTTTAACTCCTTTTTACTCCTTCTTACTACTTCTAATCGAGCGTCACGCTTAATCCGAGGCCGCGCAGCTCATGGAGCAGCACGTTGAGTGACTCGGGGATGCCTGGGGTAGGCATTGGGTCGCCCTTGACGATGGCCTCGTAAGCCTTTGAACGTCCGACTGTATCATCAGACTTGATAGTAAGAATCTCTTGCAGCACATGGCTGGCACCGAAGGCCTCCAGTGCCCAGACCTCCATCTCTCCGAAACGCTGTCCACCGAACTGGGCTTTACCGCCGAGCGGCTGCTGAGTGATGAGACTGTACGGGCCGATGGAACGGGCGTGCATCTTGTCCTCAACCATGTGACCCAGCTTGAGGAAGTAGGTAATACCCACTGTGGCTGGCTGGTCGAAGCGCTCGCCAGTCTCGCCGTCGTAGAGATAGGTAGAGCAGAGGCGCGGCAGTCCGGCCTTGTCTGTCCATTCTGCCAGGTCGTCGAGCTTCGCACCATCGAAGATAGGAGTGGCAAACTTCACGCCCATCTTCTTTCCTGCTGCGCCAAGGATAGCTTCGAAAATCTGTCCGAGGTTCATTCGTGAAGGCACACCCAGCGGGTTGAGCACCAGGTCTACAGGACGGCCATCAGCAAGGAACGGCATGTCCTCTTGACGCACCACCTTCGACACGATACCCTTGTTACCGTGACGTCCGGCAAGTTTGTCACCCACGCCAATCTTACGCTTCTTGGCCACATAAACCTTGGCCATCTGCAGGATGCCAGAGGGCAGCTCGTCGCCAATGGTGATAGCAAACTTGCGGCGCTTCATCTCAGCATCGAGCAGCTTGTATTTCTTCATGTAGTTGATAATCAGCTGGGCGATGAGCGAGTTCTTGTGCTCGTCGTTGGTCCAGTTGTTGGTCTGCACGTCGCCGTATTCAAGGTTGCGCAGACCGGTGATGGTGAACTTCGCACCCTTACTGATGATTTCGGCACCAGTGTAGTCCTTCACGCCCATGGAGGTCTTACCCTTCGTCAGCTCATGGAGCTTGTCGATAAGGATGTCCTTAAGGTCGTTCACCTTTGCCTCGTACTCATCATCAATCTTTGCCAGTACCTGCTTGTCCTGCAGCTTGTTCTGGCGTGTCTTGATGGCACGTGCAAACATCTTCTTGTCGATGATGACACCCGAGAGTGATGGGTTGGCCTTCAGCGAAGAGTCCTTCACGTCGCCGGCCTTGTCACCGAAGATGGCGCGCAGCAGTTTCTCCTCGGGCGAGGGGTCGCTTTCTCCCTTCGGCGAAATCTTACCGATGAGAATGTCGCCAGGCTCTACGCGGGCACCGACACGGATAACACCGTTCTCGTCGAGGTCTTTGGTGGCCTCCTCCGAGACATTGGGAATATCAGAAGTGAACTCCTCTACGCCGCGCTTTGTCTCGCGCACGTCGAGGGAGTATTCATCTACGTGTACAGAAGTAAGGATGTCCTCACGAACGATACGCTCGTTGAGCACGATAGCATCCTCATAGTTGTAACCCTTCCACGGCATGTAGGCCACAAGGAGGTTACGTCCCAGAGCCAGCTCGCCGTTCTCGGTGGCATAGCCCTCGGTAAGGATGTCGCCCTTCTTCACACGCTGCCCCTTGTCGCAGATAGGACGCAGGTCGATGGTCATGTTCTGGTTCGTGCGGCGGAACTTCGAGATACGGTATTCCTTCAGGGCCGGTTCAAACGAGACGAACTCCTCGTCCTCGGTGCGGTCGTAAAGAATACGGATGGTTGTAGCATCGACATATTCGATGACACCGTCGCCCTCGGCAGTAATCATGGTGCGAGAATCCTCACACACCTGCTTCTCTATACCAGTGCCCACGATAGGAGCCTCGTTGTGGAGCAGGGGAACAGCCTGACGCATCATGTTCGAGCCCATGAGTGCACGGTGAGCATCGTCGTGCTCCAGGAAGGGTATGAGCGAAGCAGCAATAGAGGCTATCTGCTGTGGGGAAACGTCCATGAGGTCTACGTCTGAAGGCGGCACCACGGGGAAGTCGGCATCCTGGCGGCACTTCACCACCTTGCGGATGAATGTTCCGTCGTCATTCAGCGGGGCATTGCCCTGACCGATAACGTGCTCGGACTCTTCCTCGGCAGTGAGATAAACAATCTCGTCATTGTTGAGGTTGGCCACGCCGTTCTCCACCTTGCGGTAAGGAGTCTGAATGAAGCCTAGCTCATTGATCTTGGCATAGACGCAGAGTGAGGAGATAAGTCCGATGTTCGGGCCTTCAGGACTCTCAATCGGGCAGAGGCGTCCGTAGTGAGTATAGTGCACGTCACGCACCTCGAAACCGGCACGCTCACGCGACAGACCGCCAGGACCCAGAGCTGAGAGACGGCGCTTGTGTGTCACCTCGGCCAGCGGGTTCGTCTGGTCCATGAACTGTGATAGTGGGTTCGTTCCAAAGAACGAGTTAATGACGCTTGAAATGGTCTTGGCGTTAATGAGGTCGGTCGGAGTGAACACCTCATTGTCGCGTACGTTCATGCGTTCACGGATGGTACGGCTCATGCGTGCCAGACCAATGCTGAACTGGTTTGACAGCTGCTCGCCAACGGTGCGCACACGGCGGTTCGACAGGTGGTCGATATCATCGACGGCAGCCTTCGAGTTAATGAGCTGGATGAGGTACTTGATAATCTCAATAATGTCCTCCTTCGTCAGCACACGCACATTCATGTCGGTCTCAAGGCCCAGCTTCTTGTTGATGCGGTAACGGCCCACGTCGCCCAGGTCGTAGCGCTTATCGGAGAAGAAGAGGTTCTGGATGACCTCTCGTGCCGAAGCGTCGTCGGCAGGGTCGGCATTGCGCAACTGACGGTAGATGTAGAGCACGGCCTCCTTCTCGGAGTTCGACGGGTCTTTGGCCAGAGTGTTGAAGATGATACTATAGTCTTGTGCCGTGGACTCGCTCTTGTGTACGAGGATGTTCTGCGCACCACTCTCAAGGATGTCGAGCATATTCTCCTCGGTGATGACGGTTTCGCGCTCCATGATGACCTCGTTACGCTCGATGGAGACCACCTCGCCGGTGTCCTCATCTACGAAGTCCTCGTTCCAGCTCTTCAGCACACGGGCGGCGAGCTTCGAACCTACGACCTCCTTCAGGGCCTTCTTGTTGACCTTCACCTCCTCGGCGAGGTCGAATATCTGGAGAATGTCTTTATCGTTCTCGAAACCGATGGCTCTCAAAAGTGTGGTGACGGGCAGCTTCTTCTTACGGTCGATGTAAGCGTACATCACGTTGTTGATGTCGGTGGCAAACTCTATCCACGAACCCTTGAACGGGATGATACGTGCCGAGTAGAGCAGCGTTCCGTTGGCGTGTACGTTCTGACCGAAGAACACACCGGGTGAACGGTGCAACTGTGACACGACAACGCGCTCAGCACCGTTGATGACAAACGTTCCGTTGGCCGTCATATAGGGGATGGGGCCGAGGAACACGTCCTGGATGACTGTGCCAAAGTCTTCGTGGTCAGGATCTGTGCAGTACAGTTTCAGCTTGGCCTTAAGGGGTACGCTATAGGTGAGCCCGCGCTCCAGACACTCTTCAATAGTGTAGCGTGGCGGGTCGATATAGTAGTCCAGGAACTCAAGGACGAAATTGTTGCGTGTATCGGTGATAGGGAAGTTCTCGGAGAACACCTTATACAGTCCGTCGTTCTTGCGTTCCTCAGGCGGAGTGTCGAGCTGCAAAAAGTCCTGGAACGACTTTAGTTGCACGTCGAGGAAATCCGGTAGCGGCATCGGGTTCTTTACGCTGCCAAAGTTTACTCTGTTGTTAATTACTTTTGAAGCCATGATTTTGTGTAAGTAGTTAGAAGTAGTGAGGAGTAGTTATAAGTAGTTAGAGGTCGTTGCTTTGTCGGCGGAGCTATCAGGAGCAGAACTATCGACTTCTAACTCCTTCTAACTTCTTTTTACTCCTTATTACTACATTAGTTGATGAGAGACGAAAAAGGTGGGAACCCTCTACTGGAGAGTCCCCATCTCATTGATTATGAATGTGTCTGAGATTACTTCAGCTCAACCTCTGCACCAGCGGCCTCGATGAGCTTCTTCAGGTTCTCAGCCTCTTCCTTCGACAGGCCTTCCTTAACGGTAGCGGGAGCACCGTCAACGAGATCCTTAGCCTCCTTCAGACCAAGACCACAAGCCTCCTTAACGGCCTTCACGACCTGGAGCTTAGCAGCGCCGGCTGACTTCAGCACAACGTCGAATGAGGTCTTCTCCTCGGCTGCCTCTGCGGCACCACCAGCGGCGGGGCCAGCGGCTACTGCAACGGCTGCAGCAGCAGGCTCAATTCCATACTCGTCCTTCAGGACTGTTGCCAACTCGTTTACTTCCTTCACAGTCAGGTTAACCAACTGCTCGGCAATAGCTTTGATATCTGCCATTTTTATTTAAGATTTTAATTGTTTTTAATGTTAATGTTGAAATCGTTTTTCGCTTGTTATTTGTTACGCTCAGCGATAGCGTCAAGCAGGCCGTGGATTTTTCCACCGGCATTGAGTCCGGACATAACGTTCTTGATGGGCGACTGCAGCAGAGCCACAACGTCGGCGATAAGTTCGTTCTTGCTCTTGATGGCAACCAGCTCAGCGAGCTTGTCGGCACCCACGAAGAAGCTCTCCTCAGCAAAGGCTCCCTTCAGAGCAGGGATTTCCTGTTTCTTGTCCTTATATTCCTTCAGCAGCTTAGCGGGGACGTTTGCCGTCTGGCAGAACATCAGTGCTGTGTTGCCTTTAAGGCACTCGTAGAGCGGAGTGTAGTCCACTTCTGCGGCCTCGAAAGCCTTGTGCAGCAGCTTGTTCTTAACTACCAGCAGCTTGATCTCACTTTTGAAGCACTTGCGGCGCAGGTCGCTTGTCTGCTCGGCGTTCAGGCCGGTCAGGTCGACCAGGTAGAAATGAGCATACTCTTTGAGTTTCTCACCAAGTTCTACGATAATGGTATCTTTTACTTCCTTTTTCATTTGTCTAATCTTTTTTACGGGTTATTCAACTGATTTAGGATCTACCTTGATACCCATACTCATAGTACTTGAGAGGAAGATACTCTTGATGTATGTACCCTTAGCAGCAGCGGGCTTCAGCTTGATGATGGTCTGGATAAACTCCTTCGCGTTCTCGTAAATCTTGTCAGCGGAGAAGGTCACCTTGCCAATCGACGTGTGAACGATACCCGTCTTGTCAACCTTGAAGTCAATCTTACCCTGCTTCACTTCCTTTACAGCCTTGGCCACGTCCATGGTCACAGTGCCACTCTTGGGGTTAGGCATGAGTCCACGGGGACCGAGGATACGGCCGAGAGGACCAAGCTTACCCATGCATGAGGGCATGGTGATGATGACATCGACGTCAGTCCAGCCGCCCTTGATCTTCTCGATATACTCGTCGAGACCAACATAGTCGGCACCAGCTTCCTTGGCGGCAGCTTCCTGATCAGCAGTACAGAGGGCGAGCACGCGAGTAACCTTACCTGTTCCGTTAGGCAGCGAAACAACGCCACGGACCATCTGGTTAGCCTTGCGAGGGTCTACGCCCAGTCGCATATCAATATCTACGGATGCCTCGAACTTGGTGGTGGTAATAGCCTTCACCAGCTCGGCGGCTTCCTTAAGAGAGTATGCTTTCCCTGCTTCAATCTTCTCGGCTGCCAACTTTTGATTTTTTGTCAGTTTACTCATTGTCTTAAAGAATTGAAGTTATTGTTATTTACCAGGGAACTCCCCTTTCACAGTGATACCCATACTACGAGCCGTACCGGCAATCAGCTTCATGGCTGACTCCACGGTGAAGCAGTTCAGGTCGGTCATCTTGTCCTCGGCGATGGTGCGCACCTGATCCCAGGTCACGCTGGCCACCTTCTTACGGTTAGGCTCTGCTGAGCCACCCTTAATCTTGGCTGCCTCCATGAGCTGCACAGCTGCGGGAGGAGTCTTGACGACGAAAGTGAACGACTTGTCGGCATAGTAAGTGATAACGACAGGAAGAATCTTACCTGCCTTATCCTGGGTTCTGGCGTTGAATTCCTTGCAGAATCCCATGATGTTGATTCCCTTGGAACCCAGAGCGGGACCTACGGGAGGCGAGGGATTGGCAGCACCGCCTTTAATCTGCAGTTTGATTATTCCAGCAACTTCTTTAGCCATTGTTGTTAATACTATAATTTATTTGTTGTCATATAAGCCAGGGAGTGGAAGCCTCCCGTGACCGTATACTAGAATCGGCACACCGTAACAATTGTGCCTTATTCTTTCTCTACCTGATTGAACGAAAGTTCCAGCGGAGTCTTGCGACCGAAGATTTTCACCATGACCTTCAGCTTGTGCTTCTCGGCGTTCACCTCTTCGATGACGCCGTTGAATCCGCTGAACGGGCCGTCGGTGACTTTCACCGTCTCGTCGACCATGAAGGGGATGCTGGCCTCTTCCGTAGTGCGAATGGCGGTGTCCTCCACAGTGCCGAGGATGCGGTTGATGTCTGACTGACGTACGGGACTAGGGTTGTCCATGCCTCCAAGGAATCCCAACACGTTGGGAATGTAGCGCAGCGTAGACGTGGTCTCCTTGTCGAGGTTTGCCTCTACGATGACGTAGCCAGGGAGAAAGAGCTTCTCCTTGATGACTCGCTTGCCATTGCGCATCTGGGCATATTTCTCTGTAGGCAGAAGAATCTCGCCAACACGAGCTGCAAGCTCTGGGCGATTCTTCATCAATGCCTCCAAATATTCCTTGACCTTAGCCTCCTTACCGCTAACGGCCTTCAGGACATACCATTTCTTACCGTTTGTCTCAGCCATTGCCTATTATTACTATAGCAAAATATGGCTGCGGTTCACCGCAGCCTACCAAACAATTAGCCTGGATAAACCAGACCCATTATCTTCTCGAATGTGAAATCCATTACAAAGACCACAAGAGCAATGATGAGTGAAGCGGTGAGCACCAGCATTGCACTGCCTGTCAGCTCCTTGCGCGTGGGCCATGTCACTTTGTGTGCCAGTTCGTCATAGCACACTTTACAATAATTAAAGAATAGCTTAATCTTGTTCATTTCTCTCTTTGCTTAGGACATACATGAAGTAAGCCCCTACATTGTTCATTTGGCACGGGAAGGAGGACTCGAACCCACGACCCTCGGTTTTGGAGACCGATGCTCTACCAACTGAGCTATTCCCGTGTTTAGTTTTGAGCGTTTAGATTTGAGACTTGAGATTTATCTTAGTGAAAGTCAAAATTAAATCTCAAATCTCAAATCTTAACTCTCAAATCTATGATTAGTCTTCGAAGACCTCAGTAATCTGGCCTGAACCGACTGTGCGACCACCCTCACGGATTGCGAAACGCAGACCCTTGTTCAGAGCAACAGCGTAGATGAGCTCAACGTTAATCTCCACGTTGTCACCAGGCATCACCATCTCCACGCCTTCGGGCAGAGAAATCTCACCCGTGCAGTCCATGGTGCGGAGGTAGAACTGAGGACGATACTTGTTGCCGAACGGAGTGTGACGACCACCCTCTTCCTTCTTCAGGACGTAGATAGAAGCCTTGAACTTCTTGTAGGGCTTAATCTCACCGGGCTTGCAAAGCACCATACCACGCTTGATCTCGTTCTTGTCGATACCGCGGAGCAGCAGACCTACGTTGTCACCAGCCTGGCCCTCATCGAGGAGCTTGCGGAACATCTCAACACCGGTAACCACCGAGTTTTTGTCCTCACCGAGGCCGAGCAGTTCAACTGCGTCACCAACGTGAATCACACCAGTCTCGATACGGCCAGTAGCCACTGTACCACGACCTGTGATGGAGAACACGTCCTCAACAGGCATCAGGAAGGGCTTGTCGGTAGCGCGAGGAGGCTCCTGAATCCACTCGTCGCAAGTGTTCATCAGCTCCATCACCTTGTCTTCCCACTTCTCAACGCCGTTCAGGGCACCGAGGGCAGAACCACGGATGATTGGGGTGTCATCCTCGAACTCATACTGAGCGAGAATCTCCTGGACTTCCATTTCAACGAGCTCCAGCATTTCCTCATCGTCGACCATGTCGCACTTGTTCAGGAACACGACCAGACGGGGGACGTTTACCTGACGGGCGAGCAGAACGTGCTCACGGGTCTGAGGCATAGGACCATCAGTAGCAGCTACAACGAGGATAGCACCGTCCATCTGAGCAGCACCAGTAACCATGTTCTTCACATAGTCGGCGTGACCCGGGCAGTCCACGTGAGCGTAGTGACGCTTCTCGGTCTCGTACTCAACGTGAGCGGTGTTAATGGTGATACCACGCTCCTTCTCCTCAGGGGCGTTGTCGATAGCGTCAAAGCTCTTCACCTTGTCAGCATTACCGGCCACACGCTTCGAAAGAACCAGCGTGATAGCAGCGGTCAAAGTGGTCTTACCATGGTCAACGTGACCGATAGTACCAATGTTCACGTGCGGTTTGGTGCGCACAAATGTCTCTTTTGCCATTGTTTGTAGTGTTATTAATTTTGTTGATTATACAATTGTTTTTATTCCTCCTTTTATTATCTCAGAGAGCTGTAACTGAGAGTTGAACTCAGGACCTCTTCCTTACCAAGGAAGTGCTCTACCACTGAGCTATTACAGCATTTACGTTTATAGAGCGGAAAACGGGGCTCAAACCCGCGACCCCCAGCTTGGAAGGCTAGTGCTCTATCGACTGAGCTATTTCCGCATTAACGGGATTTCGGCTTCGCCTTGGCAAAAGCAAGCTTTTGCTCTCGGCTTGCACTCAATTCCGCAAAAACAAATCTGAGAGTGGGAGGTGATGGATTCGAACCACCGAAGTCGAAAGACAACAGATTTACAGTCTGCCCCATTTGACCGCTCTGGAAACCTCCCAGTATTTTTCTTTCACCGCCAGAATCTCTCTCCTGTCTGTCTCTGTGTTCTCTGTGTTTTGAGCCTTACAGCTCAATTGGCTTTCGCCTATCCTTGAGCCTCTTGTCGGATTCGAACCAACGACCCCGAGATTACAAATCACGTGCTCTGGCCAACTGAGCTAAAGAGGCTTTTCTAAGCAGCCGTTCTCTATTCAGATTTACGACCTGTCGGAAAACGGCTGCAAAGGTACGGCTTTTTTTTGAACTACCAAAATTTTTTCGGACTTTTTTTAGTAATTCCTCAATTTTTCTTTATTTTTCTGTAGTTGCACCCTTAATGCGTCCACACAGAGGTCAATTCCCTCCTCAAATGTGTCGTTTGTCTTTTCTACGTGGAGTGTCGTTCCTGGCACCGTGACGGTGATGCTCGTTTCTTTGTTTTGAGCCGTAGCGGGTTTCACAACTTTTAATTGCACCTCTACTTTCTGAATATCTTCGTAAGATTTTTCTAACTTGGCGACTTTCTTCTCGATGAACGCCTCTAACTTTTCGGTAGCGTCGAAGTGAATCGACTGAATCTTAATTTCCATAGTTCTCTGTTTTTAGGTTAAACTATAAAGTTCAGCCCCTTGGGTGGGCCTCTTTGTAAACTCGTCGCAGTTGCTCGAAGGTAGTGTGTGTGTAGATTTGTGTTGTCTCCAGGCTTTCGTGTCCTAGAAGACGTCGCACGCTTTCAAGCCCTGCATCATGGTTGAGCATCGCTGTGGCAAAACTGTGCCTGAGTACATGGGGCGAGCGCTTCTTCATCATCGTCACTCTCGAGAGGTTTTCCTTCACATCCTGATAAATCTGATCCTCAGTTACCCTCATCCCGTGCTTGTTAAGGAAGAAAGCCTCAGGCTCCTGTCTCTCTACGCTTTGGTCCCTGACCTCCACGTAATGTTCCAGTTCCTTGGCCAGTTCATCCCCGAAAGGTATCAGCCTTTGCTTGTTGCGTTTCCCGGTGACTTTCAGCTGTCGTGCCTCGAAGTCTATGTCCTGGTCGTTAAGTCCTCTCAATTCTGCTCGCCTCATGCCAGTCTCATATAATAATATAATAATGGTACGCGCGCGAACATCCTTGTACTTTTCGCTCCACTCTTCTTCGTCAAGGAGCCGGTTCATGTCGCTCTCTTTGACAAATACGGGCAGCGGCTTGTCCTTCTTGGGCCCTGTAATCAGGTATGCCGGGTCTTTCCCAACCATTTTTCTTGCTAACGCGAACCTGAAGAATGTCTTTACGGAGGCAAGGTCGGCATTCACCGTCGTGGCTTTCATACCGTCATCCATCCGTTGTTCCATCCACCCACGTATGATGTCAGCATCAACTGTGGTCCAGTCCAACTCTTCGCTCAGTGTCTTGAAATATTCCTCGAACATCCGCAGGCTCTTCTCATACCGCTGTACGGTCAGCAGACTGCGGTTTTTTTCGTATCTCAGATAGGCTAAGAACTGGTCAATCACGTTTTCGCAAGCGAATTTACGGAAATATTTTGAATCTACCAAATTTTCCGCTGTTTTTTCAGCTTTTTTAGTTTTCTTCGGCGGTTCTCAGCTGCTGCACGTAAATAGCGTGCTCCATCTTGAGGCGCTTCAGAACAGACGGCTTGTCGAACTGCTGACGACGGCGCAGCTCCTTCACCACACCGGTCTTCTCGAACTTTCTCTTGAACTTCTTAAGAGCCCTCTCAATGTTTTCGCCTTCTTTTACAGGTACAATAATCATAGTGCTTTTTTTGTTTAAGTGTTTGATAATTAGACATTAACGCATAATCTCTGCATACTGCATACGATTAGCGGCTGCAAAGGTACTCACTTTTTATGAAACAGACAAGTTTTTTAGCTATTTTTTAATTTTGAGCCAAGTGTTCCTTGCTTATCCGACAGGAGATTTACTCCCATATCACCAGATGGCGGGGTAGGGTTATGACCTTCAGGCGCTGGAACCAGACGCGGGAGGAGCCGGCGACGGGACGGTGGGTGTGGCTGCTGATGATGTAGTAGCTGGCGGAATACTCGTCCATCAACGTGAGGAAGGTGTTTTTGATGCGCGAGCACTTCTCGTTGATGGCGTTGTCGAGCGGGTCGACAAGGTGGGCGACGGTATCAATGATTTTCTCCTTGTCCAAGCTGCGGGCGGTCTTCATGTAGAGGTCGGTGAGTTCTTGGCGATGGTCGGAAAGCCGCTTGAACTCTATACCCTCGGGATGGGCAAGGAAGAGCAGATAGACGGCCTTGTGGACGGGCTGTAGCTCCACCTCGTTACTGCCCACAAAGAAACGGTAGTCGCGGGTGATGCGCAACGGCTGCAACCGACCTTTGGCGGCTTCAAGGCGGAGAGTCTCAATAGTACCAACGCCAAGGGCATGAAGAAGAAGGTCGGTGCGCCCTGCGGTCTGCAATTGACGGGCCAGACGACCCAGCTCGTCGGCCATCTCTTCAAGAGAAAGGTTCAGATAGGGCATGGGGTCAGTCCTCCTCACTAATCATTTCACCAAGCTTTTTGTTCAGCCAGCTCTTCCAGCGGCCAAGGGTAGTGGTGGGCTGTGGTTCAGGCTTGGACTGTGGTTCAGGCTTGGACTGTGGTTCAAGCTTGGGCTCCGTTATAATGGCGGGTTCTGGCTCTGGAGCGGGCTCCACTGTGAATGTCAGTTCATTCTCAGGATGGACTGACACCGTGGATTGCAAATCCCCTTTATCACCTGCCCCCACAGCGGTTTTCACCAAAGGCTTGTACAGGCGGGACATAAGTCTCTCGTAGTGGTCATCCTCAAGAGCTTCCTCGGCCTGTTCGTTATTCATATCATCGTCCATGTCGGTGGCCAAGATAATGACCTTGGCATCCTCGCCCAGCGTGTTGTCGGCAGACGTACCCCAGATGACGTCGATGTCGGGATCCAGCTGGTCGAAGAACTCCGAAATCTCCTGCATCTCTGTAATGAGAATGGGTGTCTGGTCACTGGCGTAGATGTTGAAGAGGATGCGCTTGGCGTGGTTGATGTCGTTACCATGTAGCAGGGGGGAGTCGAGCGCATCGAGGATGGCCCGTTCCACACGCTGGCTGCCGCTGGCCCTTCCTATGGCCATGATGGCACCGCCACCGTTGCGCATTGTCGTCTCCACGTCGCGGAAGTCAAGGTTGATATTCCCCTCCGAGCTGATGGTGATGAGTTCCGAGATGCCCTTCACGGCGTTCTTCAGCACGTTGTCGGCCTCTACCAGCGCGTCCTTCAACGACATTGTCGTGTCGCTGTAGACATCGCAGAGCCGTTCGTTGTTCACGATGAGTATGGCATCCACGTTCTTGCGCAGCTCGTCGATACCTTTCAGCGCCTTGATGATCTTGCGGCGGTGCTCAAAGTAGAACGGGATGGTCACCACGCCGATGGTCAGCAGACCGCGTTCCTTGGCCACGCGGGCCACCACGGGTGCCGCTCCCGTACCCGTGCCGCCACCCATCGTGGCCGTCACGAACACCATCTTCGTCTGGTCGTCCATCAGCCGCTCAATGCTGTCGATGCTGCTCTCTGCCTCCGCTCGTCCTATCTCAGGCTTCGCCCCGGCTCCAAGGCCAGACCCTAACTGAATTTTTATAGGTACAGGCGAGTTTGCCAACGATGCGCTATCTGTGTTCAGCACCGCGAATGACACGCCCTGTATGCCTTCGTCGTACATACGGCTCACGGCATTGCATCCGCCGCCGCCCACGCCAATCACCTTGATGATGTTCTGCATCAAGTCCTCCACTGGCTCAAAGTCTCTCAGTATATCTTCCATTTGTTGTCTCTGTTTTTATTTGAGGTTGCAAAGATACAAAACTTCTCTGAAACGACAAAATCTCCGCAAGGCTTGCGACGTTCTTTTTCCCAATTCCGGGATAATCATTCTCTCTTATTTCTTTCCTGAGAGTCCTACAGTTGAACATACCATAGTGCTTTTGATGAGCTAACCAGCTGACGAGGATCAGCTAAGTGCGTGGGCTAGCTATAGTAAGTGCGTTGGTTAGATAAGGTAAGTGCGTTGGTTAGCTCAGCTTCTTCAGCAGCTTTCTTCAGCTTCGTCAGCAGGTTAGCTCATCAAAAGCACTATGGTATGTTCAACAAAAGTACCAAAACACAGCCTTTCGCCCGCTTTTTGCATCTTTAACGGGGAATGCGAACAATAATTGAAAGAAAATGCGTAACTTTGTGGCCGAAATCAAACATCATTGCATCATGGATAAAATGACAGTAGCCGTCACCGTCCCACCCATCAAGTCGCAGGGCATCAAGACCAAGCTCGTGCCCTGGATAAACGACCTCATCCTGACCTCGGGCACCGACATCAACGCCCGCTGGATTGAGCCTTTCTTTGGCACAGGCGTCGTGGGCTTCAACTCGCCCATGCGGGGCGCCCACATCGTTGGCGACACCAATCCCCACATCATCAACTTCTACCGCGCCGTGCAGAGCGGCGAAGTCACGCCCCACAGCATGCGCGCCTATTTGGAGCGCGAGAGCCGCCTGCTGGCCGAGGCCGGCTACGCCCATTTCCGCGAGGTGCGCGACCGCTTCAACCGTGAGCACAGCCCTTACGACTTCATCTTCCTCTCCCGCGCAGGCTTCAACGGCATGATGCGCTTCAACCGCCACGGCGACTGGAACATCCCTTTCTGCAAGAAGCCCGACCGCTTCGCCCCTGCCTACGTCACGAAGATTTGCAACCAGATAGAACACGTCGCCCGCGTCATCAAGCGCAAGCCGTGGCAGTTCAGTAACGTACCCTTCATCGAGACCATCGAGCAGGCTGAGGCTGGCGACATCATCTACTGCGACCCGCCCTACTATGGCCGCTACGTGGACTACTACAACGGCTGGACCGAGGACGACGAGCACGCCCTTTTCGAGGCATTGTGCCATACACGCGCCAAGTTCATCCTCTCCACCTGGCACCACAACGACTACCGCACAAACGACATGCTCGACCGCTATTGGAACCACTTCAACGTCACCACCCGCGAACATTTCTACCACGGCGGCGGCCACATCGAGAACCGACACGCCATGGTCGAGGCTCTCGTCTTCAACTTCGACATCAGCGAGAAAATTGAGGCAGAGCCAGTACGTCAGTTAGAGTTGTTTGCAGTGGCAGTATAATAATAGGTAGGCCAAACGATAAGAAACGCGGAGTTGTCAGAGACAACCCCGCGATTTTTTCTTAGGTTATTTAATGATATGGAATCGTTTTTGGAAATCTTTCAGCACCTGTTCTATTTCTGCGGGGTCGTCGGTGAGGGTCAGGAGCAGGTTCTTGTATCGTCCTTTTTCCTCCATCTGCTGTATCATTGGATAGACAGGTACGTCATCGGTCCAGAAACGCCTACCCATGAATATCATCGGGCTGGCAAAGCCGAAGGTGAGGTAGTGGTTCTGCACCGCGTTTTGGAAAATTTCCTGCAAGGTGCCTGCGCTGCCAGGCGTATAAATGATTCCACCAAAGGCGACGGTGAGGATGGTGTCCTCGCGGACGCTGTTCACAAAGTATTTGGCGATGTGGGTGGCGAAGGGCGTGGAAGGCTCATGGCCGTAGAGCCAGGTGGGGATGCCGAGGCTGACATACTGTGTCTGCGGATAGCGGCGCATCACGTCTAAGGCCGACGAGACCCACGCCGTGTCCTTGAACGACGTGGCAGCGGCGGCGAGCGTGGCGATGACCTCGCGGGCCTCGTCGTCTGTTCGTCCGGCCATCCAGGCGCCGAGGTGGGTGGCCTCCATCGCTCCCGGGCCTCCGCCGCTCACCATGAAGAAACCGTCCTCGGTAAGGTGCTTGCTCAGTAGGGTCACGGTAGTGAACATCGGGTCGGTGCGCAAGATGGCGTGGCCGCCCATGATGCCGATGCAGCGGCGCGGGTTGTGCTCGGCGAGGAACGACTTCAGGGCCACGTGGATGCCGTGGTCGTGGAACGTGCGGGCCAACGACTCCTTCACCTCCATGGCAATCTTGCCGTAGTCCATGAAATGTTTATACACCCGGCTGTCGTAGCAGTTGGCAAACGACGCCCGGTCCTCGGTCTCATCGGGCGACGGTACGTAGCCCCGGTACAGCTCTTCAGCGTCATAGAGCCTACCGTGGCGTAGCACCTCGTAAGGGACGGCCTTCAGCCATTCGACAAGGCCTTCCATTCTGTTATAGTCAGGGTTGGAAATCATAGTTCTATTTCTCTAAAAACGCATTGATGCGGTCGACGACGTTCTGCTTGAAGTTGCTGAAGAAGAAGCCGTAGTCGTGGAGGTGGTAGCTCTCAGGACCAAACATGACGGCGCCGTCGGCGGTCATGTCGCAGACCTCGGTTTCGGGGCGGAAGCCGGTGACGGTCGGATAGATGTAGAACACGTCGACGGCCTTCAGACTGTCGGCAGCGGTGCCGTCGAGCACGCCGTCCTTGACGAGGGCTGCGGGCACGTCGAGCCAGTTCGCGGCCTGGCTGTGTCGATTGCGGTGTTGTACTTCTCGATGCCGACGATGTACTGCGCGGCCTCAGGGATTTCGCCAATTCTCGAAGTTTCGGCGGCAGCGGGTTTGTTACTATTCTTGCACGAAGCAAGGTTCATGGCTACCAGCATCACCGATGCGAGCAGCACGGGGAAAAAGATTCTTTTCATTTTCATAGCATTTAATGTTATTGAGAAATCGGCTGCAAATTTACGAATATTATGCGAACTGACCAAAAATGCGAACCTAAATCTGTCAACAGACTTGTTTTTCACCACCTCCGTACCTCCAAAAACATTCCCACCGTGGGAACATATCATTCCCACCGTGGGAATGGTGGATTCCCACGGTGGGAATGTTTTGGGGGTCTGAGGATTTGCTTTTCTCGCAGGCATCATCTGTTATAAAGTGTCAAAAGGTTAAGGTTTGAGAGGGTGTTTTGGTGTTTTCTGACTTGAAAGCACTAACTTTGCAAACCATAACCGTATCAGCTGGTATATGGATGTTATTGGCAGCGATGTTCGTTGGGCTGTCGTGGATGTTGAGGTCGGCTTGGGCGACCACAAAGTTCATGACATTGGTGCATTGCGCGACGATGGGGCGGTGTATCATGGATGCTCGAAAGGTGAGCTGATGGACTTCCTGCAAGACGTGGAGTTTGTCTGTGGGCACAACATCATCCACCATGATGCGAAATACCTGTTTGGAGACGACGACAGTCCTTTTGCTATTGTCGATACGCTCTATTTGTCGCCGCTCCTGTTTCCTGAGCGACCCTATCATCGGCTGCTGAAGGACGACAAGCTGATGAGCGAGCAGATGAACAATCCTGTGAACGACTGCGAGAAGGCACGCGACCTGCTGATGGACGAGATGGCCTGTTGGCAGGCATTGCCGGGCAGAAAGCAAAGGATTTTTACGTCGTTGCTGCAAGGGAAGGAGGAATTCCAAGGGTTTCTGAGCATGGTCGGGGATTGCAAATCCCCTCCAACAACATGCAAATCCCCTCCAACAACTGCTGGCACGAACCCGTCTGCCCTGATTTGGAATGAATACAGGGGGCGCATTTGCCAATATGCCGATGTCGTTGCCTTGGTGGAACAGTACCCCGTGGAACTGGCCTACGCCCTGTCGCTCATCGACACTACCGATGAAAGATCCATCACTCCTGGATGGGTGATTCACACCTATCCTGCGGTGGAATATGTGATGGGCGTTTTGCGGCAACGTCGTTGTACGGAGCCTGATTGCGAATACTGCAGCCGATTCTTGGACATACACAGTAACCTGAAGGCGTTCTTCGGCTATGATGAGTTCCGCACCTACGAGGGTGAACCCCTGCAGGAGCGGGCAGCACAGGCGGCTGTCGAAGGTCGCTCGCTGCTTGCCATATTCCCCACGGGCGGCGGCAAGTCGCTGACCTTCCAGCTACCGGCGCTGATGGCTGGGCGCACGGTGCATGGGCTGACGGTGGTCATCTCGCCCTTGCAGTCGCTGATGAAAGACCAGGTGGACAGCCTGGCGGAACGGGGCATCACCGATGCCGTGACCATCAACGGACTGCTCGACCCCATAACGCGCTCTGTAGCCATAAAGCGGGTGCGGGACGGTGAGGCGTCTTTGCTGTATATAGCCCCGGAGATGCTCCGCTCGAAGACCATCGAGAAGATTCTGCTGGCCCGCCACGTGGTGCGCTTCGTCATCGACGAGGCCCATTGTTTCTCGTCGTGGGGGCAGGACTTCCGCGTTGACTATCTCTACATCGGCAAGTTCATTCGCGAATACCAGAAAATGAAAGGCTGTCGGCAGACGATTCCCGTGTCGTGCTTCACGGCCACGGCCAAGCAAAAGGTGATACAGGATATCTGCGACTACTTCAAGCAGACGCTGTGGCTCAACCTGGAACTGTATGCCTCGAAAGCCACACGCAACAACCTTCACTATGCCGTAGTCCACGCCGACACCGACGAGGACAAATATCAGCGGTTGAGGGCACTGCTGTCGGAGTACGACTGTCCGTCCATCGTCTATGTGGCCCGTACCCGTCGCACGCATGAGCTGTCGGCCCGACTGACACGCGACGGCTATCGCGCCCTGCCCTTCAACGGCAAGATGGACACCGACGAGAAGGTGAAGAATCAGGATGAGTTCATGTCGGGCCGGGTGCGCATCATCGTGGCCACGTCAGCCTTCGGCATGGGCGTGGACAAGAAGGACGTGGGCTTGGTGGTGCACTACAATATCTCTGACTCGCTGGAGAACTATGTGCAGGAGGCCGGACGTGCTGGGCGAGACCCGCAGCTCAATGCCCGCTGCTACGTGCTCTACAGCGACTCAGACCTTGACAAGCATTTCGTGCTGCTGAACCAGACGAAGCTCAGCATTAGCGAGATTCAACAAGTGTGGCGGGCGGTGAAGGGTATGACCCGGCGACAGACGCAGGTCAGCTGCTCGGCTCTGGAGATTGCGCGTCAGGCAGGATGGGGCGATGCTGTGCAGGACATAGAGACCCGTGTGCGCACGGCCATCGCAGCCTTGGAACAGGCGGGTTATTTAGAGCGTAGCAGCAACGTGCCCCATGTCTATGCCACGGGCATTACGGTGAGAAACATGGATGAGGCCCGGCAACGCATCACGGAGTCGGTGCTCTTCGACAATGAAGACCGCGAGAAGGCCGTCCGCATCATCAAGTCGCTGATTAGCCAGAAGCACATCGCCAAGGCACAGGATAGCGAGGCGGAGTCGCGCATCGACTATCTGGCCGACATCTTGGGTATGACCAAAGGCGAGGTGGTTTCGGCAGTGGTGCGGATGCGGCAGGAGGGCATACTGGCAGACAGCAAGGACATCACAGCCTATTTACAAGATGCTGAACGTAAGTCTGTGCAGTCATTCGAGCGTTTCGCCAAGCTCGAGCAATTCATCCTGAAATGTATTCCTGACAACGGACTGATTATATCCTGTAAGCAGTTGAATGACGATGCCGTGAACAGCGGCATCACGACCTCCAACGAGAAGAGCATCCGCACGTTGCTCTACTTCCTCACCGTGAAGGGCTACATCCGCAAGCAGGAAGACCCTGCACGGAATATGAAGCTTTCACGTCAGACGGAGAAAGAGGTGACCGACAAGCGCAGCGAGCACCGATGGGACATCTGCCGTTTCGCCTTGGAGTGGCTGTACAAGACCCTCCCTGCGGGGAGGGAAATAGCAATTCCCAACGCTGAGAATACGTTCTCTATCGTCGAGCTACTGAACGAAATCAAGGCCAAGGGCAAGTCGCTCTTCGGTTCTTTGGCTGATGTAAACATAGAGGAAGTGGAGGAAGCCCTGTTGTATCTGTCTGTCATCGGCACACTCAAGTTAGATGGCGGTTTCATGGTGCTCTACAACGCGATGAACATCCAACGGCTGAAGGACATGAAACTGCGCTATAAGCAGGATGACTACCGTATGCTTGACGAGTTTTATAAGCAGAAGATTCAGCAGGTGCACATCGTGGGCGAATATGCCAATCTGATGGTGCGTGACTATCAGGCGGCCCAACAGTATGTGCAGGACTATTTCCAGATGGACTACCGCCGGTTTATCTCGAAGTATTTCAAGGGAGAACGTGGCGGCGAGATACAGCGGAACCTGACACCTGCGAAGTACAAGCGGTTGTTCGGAAAACTGTCCCAGCGGCAGTTGGAGATAATCTCTGACAAGGAGTCACGCTGCATCGTCGTAGCTGCAGGACCTGGCAGCGGTAAGACGCGCGTTTTGGTGCACAAGCTGGCATCGCTCCTGTCGCTCGAAGACGTGAAACACGAACAACTGCTCATGCTGACCTTCTCGCGGGCAGCTGCCACCGAGTTCAAGCGGCGGCTGATAGACCTGATAGGCGATTCCGCATACTATGTTGACATCAAGACGTTCCATTCCTATAGCTTTGACCTATTGGGACGTGTGGGCAATCTTGACGACGTGAAGGATGTGGTCAGCCGGGCGGCGGAGATGATTAACAATGGTGAGGTGGAACCCACCAAAATCGGTAAGACGGTGCTGGTCATTGACGAGGCGCAGGATATGAGTGCCGAGGAGTATGCACTGGTGAGGGCGCTGATGGCTGCCAATGAAGAGATGCGTGTCATTGCCGTAGGCGACGACGACCAGAATATCTTTGAGTTCCGTGGCTCCGATTCCAAGTATCTCTATCAGTTGTCGCAGGAGCCAGGCAGCCGGTTTATTGAGATGACCGAGAACTATCGCAGCTTGCGCCCTGTGGTTGACTTCGCCAATGCTTTTGTAAAGGGTATCGGACGGAGAATGAAGACCACGCCCATCGTCTCGATGCGCAATTCAGACAGTAGGAACTTGCTTCATGTATGTCCGGGTACGGTCGAGGTGACGCGCCATCTGTCGCAGTATATGTACCAGCCGCTCGTCGAGGATTTGATTCGTCATGCTGGTTCTGGCACGTCGTGTGTGCTCACTCAGACCAACGAGGAGGCGGTGATTCTCGTGGCCCTTCTGCGGAAGCACGGCATACAGAGCAAGCTGGTGCAGTCGATGGAGGGTTTCCGATTCTCCAACTTGGCCGAAGTGAAATACCTGTTGAAGTATATCGCGAAGAGAACCGTTCATGGGAATTTGCAATCTGCTCAAGGGGATTTGCAATCCCCGTTCATTCCCGATGAGCTTTGGGAAGAGGCGAAACAAGCCACCTTCGAAAGATACGCTGGTAGTCAGGCCCTACCGTATGTCAAGCGTTGTGTCCAGATGTTTGAACAGACCAACCGTGCCAAATACCGCACCGACCTTTGGGAGTTTGTCTTCGAGTCGTCAGTGGAAGATTTCTGCGATACCGAGAACCCCGTGGCCCCAGAGGTTCCAGATGACTCAGCGTCCCTGGAGAAACCCGCCTCAGGAACCGTCATCGTTTCCACCATTCACAAAGCCAAGGGTCGTGAGTTCGACGACGTCTATATGCTCATTGCAGACCATTATCAGAAAGACGAAGCCCTCTTCCGTCGTTACTATGTAGGGATGACCCGCGCCCGTAACCGCCTGTTTATCCATACCAATGGCGACCTCTTCTACCGAATCCCTGCCGACCAGCACCGCATAGACCGCAACCAATATCCCATGCCCGAGGAAATCGTCCTGCAGCTCACCCACAAGGATGTGTTCCTTAGTTTCTTCAAGAACGTCAAGCAAGAGGTGCTGGCCTTACGGAGTGGCGATGTCCTCACCTTCTCCGATGGCTATTTCCTTGTTCCCGCCACCCGTCGTGCTGTCGCCAAGCTTTCAATCAACATGCAGACCACTCTCTCCGCCTGGCGTGACAAAGGCTATGAAGTCCTTTCCGCCTCCGTCCGCTTCGTCGTGGCCTGGAAACCGAAAGAAGAACCCAAAGAAGCCCCCGAGACCGCAGTCCTCCTGATAGACCTCACGCTTTCTGTTTTGGGGCATTAGTCTTTCTTTCGAAGGCGTTGACATATCTAACACGTCGCCCATCAGCACGTACTAACTTCATCTCTTTTAACCTTATCGTTTGCTTTCTCTTTGAAGAGCAGTAACTTCTTGTCAATGACTCTATCTTCTTCAGTTTTTAAAGTCGCTGCTGTTATCATGGAAACCATTTCTTCTGCTTCCTTATACTTACCCATGACATACATAGCCCGTCCCTTGATGAACATGGCTTCCGGGCAAGCTCTTCTACTAAGCACTAAGTCTGCATAGCCCACAGCCTCTTCATATCGGTTGCCATACAGACAGAACACCGCATTCAGGAAGTAAGAAGTCATGCTACATTCTTTCAGCAGCGGCATATCTACGGTTTGTCCCATCAGCTTTTCATCGTCTTGCATCACGTCAAACATCTTCTTGGCCAATAGGGCCGCATTACGATAGTCTTTCTTTATTGTCTTTGTCTTTACCTGCTTCAAACAAGCTAGTGCCGCCTTGTCGTAGTCTTTGGCAACCAGATGCTTATAGAATGCCTTACCCATTGCCAACTCGTCTTTTATGGTTTTCATGTCATTGAACGTATTGGCATATACTTTCACATCTGGACTGATAATAACGTGATGCGGACGGATGGGGTAGTTCAACGTCAGTCCTTCTAACGAGCGCATACGGCTGATGGCTACGTAAGTCTGTCCGGCCGCAAAGGTTCCACGTGACAAATCCAGATGCATGCGGTCAAAGGTCATACCCTGTGCCTTGTGTATAGAGATAGCCCATGCCAGTTTCAATGGGTATTGCGTAAAGCTCCCCACCACTTTGGCCTCTACGTGGTGCGTCTCAGGGTTATACACCCGTTCCTCGCTCTCCCATGTTACTGGCTCTACGGTTATCTCCGCACCATTCTCACACTTGACCTTGATGACATTTTCCTCCAACTCCACAACCTTTGCTATTGTACCGTTCACATATCTGTGTTGTACGTCATTCCTACAGAAGATGACTTGCGCACCCACTTTCAGTTTGAGTCGCAGCGGAACTATGAAATCCTTGATGTCACCTTCCACCATTCCCTCATAGCAAAACTCTTCCCTGTCTATTTCTGCCAGCCTTTTCTCATTGATGTTCTCAGCAATCTTTACGTATGGAGCCAACGTAATGGAATAGTCATCCTTTTCCTTCTCCTTACAGACATGGCTGTTTAGCAGGGCTAAGTCAGCCTCATTCACTTCGCCGGTACGCATCCTGTTCAAGATGTCCATAAACGTTGCATCACTCTGGCGGTACACCTTCTTGAACTCAATGTTTGGCAGGTTCATCCGCTTCAGTACATGGGCTTTATAGAAATAAGGTACACCCGCACCATAGAAATATTGCAGCATCTCCTTGTCTGCCTCATTCTTTCCCACTACTGGCGGAAGCTGAAACAAGTCACCCACGAATACGATCTGTTTTCCTCCAAATGGCAGATTGCTTTTCATCACCTGACGAAGGCATCTGTCCATACCGTCCACCATGTCGCTTCTCACCATCGAAGCCTCGTCCACGATAACGGTATCTATCATCCTCGCCAAGTCGCGCTTCTCTTCCGAGAATCTTATCACGGTGCGTGGCCCAATTACTGACAGAGGGAAGCCAAAGAACGAGTGCATCGTCTGTCCCCCTGCATTGATAGCCGCGATGCCCGTCGGTGCCAGTACCAAGAAGTTCTTGTCAATCTCCTTCAAAATCCTTCTGATGAAGGTCGTCTTTCCAGTGCCTGCCTTACCCGTTATAAACAGGCTGACATTAGTATTGGCTACAAGATCAAATGCCTGTTGCTGCTCTTT
>Ga0310696_10002565_pt1 | contig 23807 bp, 14 predicted proteins | sample AusTroGonzalo_MG_4_FD_203885 | JGI IMG/M metagenome (GOLD analysis project Ga0310696, IMG submission 203885) | Bovine rumen microbial communities from tropical cattle in Woodstock, Queensland, Australia - Gonzalo_02 (v2) (version 2) | ecosystem: Host-associated > Mammals > Digestive system >...
CGTTGTTGTATGACAGCGTCTGCGGATTGCGACGGCGTCCCCAAGCGTCGAAGCTGTAACGCTCGACAATTTTGCCTGTTACGGTAGCATACATACTTCCCTGATGGTCTTTAATAACATAACTCATGGTGCCGTTGTTGTTAGTATCCAGTGCAAAGATAGCAAATAATCCGGTAGAAGAAGTCAGATATAATACTATTTTAATTTCACATTTGATATTTTGTCCCAACAACAATCAATAAAGTCATCAATTGTATGCATTTGTGGGGCATATTTATTGTAACCAGAATCCAGCACAAAAAAACATTTGCCCTTTACGCCCCATAATAATGGATATGGAACCAATATTATGTCTTCATAACGATCAACTATTGAAGGATATGCAAATACACAATCCAAAGCCCCGTTATACAACAGTTCTCCAATAAAAATATAATAATCTTCATCAAACGCTTCATATAAATAACTGTTGGGATTAAGTAAAGAATCCCCTTTATCGATAGAATCCCAGTATTTTATATTAAAATCATAACATCGTTTGTTATTCCTGTCATATAAATAATCTTTATATACAAACTTGTAACTCCAACCTTTGGAAATTACTTTTTGAATATAGTCTGTGATGAATTGTCCGCTGCAAAAAAAATTCCTTGTAAAAGCAGAAGTGTCAATAATATTAATGTCTTTTTCAATATAAGTGGCATTACCACCATCGTATGTTGGTGTAAGATACACAATACTATATGTAAAGAACCTTGTTGTATCGCCATTATAGTCTGCTAAATATTGGCAAAAATTTGCCACAAGAGAATCTCTGTAATAATTATAGTTATTATCAGTTATTAAGTCTGAATAATTTTGCCCCCGCATTTTAATGGATGACATAAACGTCAATAAACATACAAACAATGAAATAATTATATTTTTCATAATTATCTTTCTTTTATGTGAAAAACACCAAACTTTCCATACAGTTTATTTAGGTCGTAAAACAATAATGATTTATATCCTTCAACATTGCCATTATTATCGAGACCGGAATCCCAAATGCGAATCTCGTGTCCTTTCAACTCGTCGTTGAGTTTAAATTGTGTAGCTGTTGTCGCATTTACAACATGCCCCTTAATAGATTTATTATAAAAATTGAAAAATACACCACAATTTCTATTCATTTCTTTATATGCACGTTCCTCGTAATAATCTAATCCATTTGACATGTCAGAATAATCTCTGGTATTTATGTAAATACTTGATTCTTTCAAAAACGATGGTATAACCTTATCTGTTTTATAACCCTCATTGCATGAATTATCCTTCCATGACATAATAGTTTCTGGTGTAAGATATTTGTTGCCATTTAACCTCTTTTCCTGGGCTGCGAAAGCATCTGCCACACAACTGTTTTCACAAATCTGTTTATAATCTTTGAGAAGATGATCTACGATTCTCATTTCATAGTTTTTGCCATCCACTATCCAAGATATAGTTGTGGTCTCTTTTCCTTCAGATAATTCTGTGGAATAATTCACGTTATCCGCTCCCCGCTCTTTAAGTTTATCTTTGTAAGCTTTGAAATTACCAATAAGATCGGGATAGTAATAATCCTCAAACTCCGGCGGAATAGTTGTGATATACCCGCTCGGGTCGGTGTACCTCAACGGGTTATTGAAGCAATAGGAATATCTGTTATATGCTTGCGAGTTCTGTTCATCTTGGATCACAATGTCGGGCGAGAGCATGCGTCCGACGAGCGGGTCGTACAAGCGGCCGTTCATGTTGATGAGCCCGAACTCGTCGTAATGCTCGTGCAGGGTGTAGCCTCTGTCGAACGAGATGGTGACGTTGTTGTATGACAGCGTCTGCGGATTGCGACGGCGTCCCCAAGCGTCGAAGCTGTAACGCTCGACAATTTTGCCTGTTACGGTAGCATACATACTTCCCTGATGGTCTTTAATAACATAACTCATTGTGCCGTTGTTGTTGGATTCCAGTGCAAAGATAGCAAATAATCCGGTAGAAGAAGTAAGATAATGGATTTTTTTGGTTACTCCACCATCTGTAACAACTTCATAAAGGGATGTGAAATATTGTTTCGTCTTGGTAGAGCTGCTGTCGCTGAGCGTTTGTCGTACACGCTGTCTGTCGGGTCCATAGTTAACATTTAAAGTTTTAGTGCCCTGTGATATAGACCTCACTTTGTCAAAAGAATTATAAGTTATATCTTGTGCATCACCGTATGAAGAGACATCGGGAATGTCGTAAATCTTTTTGACGGCGTATGGGTTGCCAGAGTGATATGACATTGAACCTGCGTCATATTTGAAACTTGCATTACCCAAATTGTCGAATATGATGTTGCGGGAATTGTTCCCGTCAATCTCGATATTGGAGAGACGATTGAATTTGTCGTAGGAGAATCTTTCGTTATGATTATAAACAAGGTCGTATCTCTCTGTCAGGTTGCCATGGTCATTCCAGTTATATTTCAAATCTTGAATTATTCTGTTGTTCATGGCGGAAAGATTGGTAACAAGACCCGTTAGGCTGTCGTATGTCTGGCTGACATTGATATTGTTGCCTAGTGTGAAATCGGTGATGTTTCCGAACTTGTCGGTTGACGCTGCCGACCAGAGGACGCTTTCGTCTTCGGAGTTTTTTACAGTTATCATATTTCCATTTGTGTCATATTTGTACATTATGGCATAACCTGAAGGATAAGTGATTGATCCTCTATGTCCGAATTTATTGTATCCATAAGTGAATGTAAGAGGTGTATCACCATCGCTTAATAACTGTTCTTGACGAATCAGTCTGCCAAGTTGGTCATATTCAAACGTCTCTCTGATTCTAGGCTCACCAGTGTCGGTGGGTTCATAAACCGAGCAATCTAAAAGGCCTACCATTTGTTGGTCGTATACCCAAATGGTTGTACCTTCTTCGTCTGTACGACTTGTCATGCGGCCTAAAGCATCGTATGTATATGTAGTTTCTTGCCCTTTGTTGTTGGTTTCGCTGATAAGTTCGCCGAAAGCGTTATATAAATATGTCCTCAAACCAAGCGAAGGGTCTGACATGGTGTGCGGGTGTCTGTTGGCATCGTATGTATATTCAATTTTTGTGTTGTTGTTACCACCAACTTTTGTGCTCATTATTTTGCCGTCTCCGAAATAGTTATATTCTATGGTAGTTCCATTGTCTGTCACTTGGTAAGGCAGGCCGTTGGGTGCATATTTAACTATTTTTGTACTGCCGTCAAATTCATTTATTAACTCAGTGTTGCCATTATATTTGTGTTCATATTGCATACAACCAGGTTTTGAAATTGATATCACCCTGTCAAGATAATCGTATGAATATGTGGTTGCTCCTGCCGCTTGTTCCTCATCGCTAAAATATGGCAGAGACTCTGTGTGTAACAGACCAGATTTGTTGTAATAAGTATAATCACGATAAATCTTTCTTCCAGTGAAATCAGTTGTAACTGATCTCAACAACCTGTCATGTTGGTCAAAGAACGATGTGGTTGCCGGCTGCCCGGTTCTTTTCGACCATGTGTAATAGACAGGATTTCCAGTTGTCGGCATATCGGGGTGTTCGGTGTAGTAGCCGCTATACGCATATGTTGATGTCCAGCGTTTGACAAACAGTTCTTTGGTCCCGTCTGGATAATCAATGCTTGTCACATTTCCGAGCATATCATAATGGTATGTCGTGACAAGTCCGTTAGGGTCGGTAACACTTCTTAGCAGACCGTTTCGGTTTATATACTGATAGTTTGTGGTGTGCCCCAACGCATCCCTATGGCTTTTAAGGAACCTGCCATCGCTGGTATATGTCATAGTCTCAGTCCTTGTATGGCCATTGGCAGTTCGACAGATTAAGGTAGTGTTGCCATAACCGTCACGCGAAAAGCTTTCAGCAATACCATTACACGTTCTACGTGTCATGAAACCACAATTGTCATAAGTGTAAGCTGTGTTGATTGTGACAGGATTGTTTTTATAGTTATATGTTTCGCTGCAATTGCTGACCAAACCGATCAGTCTGCGTCCATTTGTGTTGTTAAGATATGAGTATGTGCTTATTATTCTATATTTCGTATCAAAACCATTCGTCTCGACGGTAGTGATTGTATGTTTGGGATTACCATATTCGTCAAATTCGTTGACTTTTTTAGTGGTAGTCATTCCGGTTGATGTATTTATGTTCTTTTCTTCCTCCAGAACAGGCATGAATACGCTGCGTGGCATACCGCTGTATGAAGAGCTAAAATTGCTAGAATTCAAGAACTGATAAGTGTATTCATATTCATTAAACCCAGTTTTATTATGGTGTATTGTAGTTGTATACGGATACAAAACATAATATTCAGTATTGAGTTTGAACACTCTATCAGTGCCAATCAAACTTGGTGATGAGTTGTTGCTTTGGCATTCGACAACATTGCTTATATTTTTGAAACCCAGGAATCCTTTGCCTCTTGTATGCATTATAGGACGTCTGAAGAAATACAATATCTCCCTTGATACACCTTCATCTGTTTCTACCTTCATCTTTTTCACAACATTAAGATGTTGTGTAAAACGTTTGGTATAATCGATGATGGGATCCCTGTCTGTTTTTGTTGGCATTTCATAAGTGCCTTGATACGTATGTTGTACATACTCATATTCCGTGGCGGCTCCAAGTCCGTTACGCACATTTGCTATCGCTTTCAGTGGAGGGTTATCGAAGTCGCCGGTGTTCCACATGCGTATGTGCACAGATTGTCTGTTGTTTAATGTCAGGGTTGTATAAGCCACTTCACAAGATGATGTGCCTCTGAAATTTCCCACACAAGACATGACCCAATTTAATTGATTAATACTTGTAGAACCATATGGTGCTATGCCAACATATTGCTCTTCGTCATTTTCATCAACCAAACATTTTCTTAGAACTTTTGCACCGTCATCATCAACTCTTATTAAATATTGGTACCTATAATAAAAATAATACTCCTGACTATTGAGTTGATTCGGGGGATAGTTTTTGCGTTCCCTTTTCGTAATATTTAAATCCGAGAATCCGTCGCCATTGAAATCAGCAGATACTGGTATGAATTCATCGGCTATTTCTGAGTAAGAAGTGACATTGCCCCATGTTTTTAATTCAAAATTGATTCCATCACCTTTTGACAGGTAGAAATACCATTTCTTGTCTTCTGTTGTTTGCATTATTGCCACAAAATCCTGTTTGTTATCACCATTGAAATCGCCTTGACAAAAATGCGTGCATTCGGCAGAACCTCCAAAATGCTGATTGAAAGCAGGAGAATATTCTTGTGAGACTTGCAATATCCAGGTATTCGAACTGGGATTTTTTTTGATATTGAGTCTTTTTGCTCGATAATTACCTGGAGTGGTGGAATACTCATATAAACTAATCAGTTGATCTCTACCATCACCAGTAAAGTCACCAATATATTCATAGTGATGTATCGCATTGTTATATAGGTTATAGCCGTAAACGTTGCTTATAGTTGTGTTAAACGCACCATCAACACTTAAATAAATGCGTATGAATTTTCCATTTGTCACCAAAAGATCGGAACATCCGTTACCGTCGAAGTCGCCAACATGGAACTCATACGGGTTGTTGGTTGATGCTGGAAGTATACTGTCTATTGGCACGTCAATTATAATAAAACCGTGTGTCGCTTCATCGTATTTTATAAGTTTCGCATGATAGTGTGGATACTGATCGTGGTATATATAAAGAATCTCATTGTAGCCATCACCATCAATATCAATTGGAGCAAACACACAACAATTGTTATTAATAGCCAGACAAGAGTTGACATTGCCACAGTCAACAAGATCAAAGTCATAGCTGTAAGTCGGACCTGTAGCGCTATTTGAAGATGAATTTCTAAGAACAACCATCTTGTAAAAAGGATTCTGTCCTTGTTTTAATAACATAACCATATCATTCCTGCCATCATTATCACTTTCAGGAAAACGTGCGGCAAACACCTTTTCCTGATGATAGCCATTAGAGCTGTTTTCTATTCCAGTATCAAGAAAGCTGAACACGTTTTCCACTTGTAAGTCTCCAGAACTGTTGTGCCAGACAAATTGGCATGACGCAGAACAGTTTTCTGGGTATGGTTTGCTCCCGCCTTCATTGTATGTACCGAATTTCTGAATGGCAATGAGTTCAATATTGGGAAGGTTGCCTTGTGGCAAATAGTCCAAATGATAAGAATGTATTGATTCATTGCCTCTGCTAAAATTCAGTCTATACAATTCTTTTGTTATTTTTGAATAACCTAATTGCCCGTTACTATCTATAAAGAACTTTTTTTGTGTATCGTTGCGCTCGGCTGGATAATATTCAAAGTTAATCGTATATCCACTATAACTTATCTGAGACGGAAAAAATCCGCCATCATTATCGTGGTCGTATTTGAAATTTATAATGTGACCGTATGGGTCTTGTATAGTGCTTAAGTGCCATTCAACTGGTTTTGATGTGATGCCTTGGGGATAATGCCTTGAATCACTGGTTCCTCCATAAGTGTAGACATAACCATTGGGTTTTTTGACAGTAAATGTATTATTATAGAAAGTTATTTCAGAGTTGTCAAAAACTTCCGGATAATAATTGTTGTCGCTTCCTTTTATCAACCTGTTGCCGTCAAGTGAATAATCATCATCATCAGAAAAAGCAACGGCATTGGAATAATTGGAATAATAGTATTTATGAGGGACGCGCGATATTTTCGACATACCTCCGATACTCCATCCGGGACCCATGATGCCGTCCCCGGCCTGGCTGTTGTAAACAAATGATAAATCGGGTTTCAGACCGCCAGCTCCAGTAGGGCAGTCAATAGGTATAGTTATCACAGCCGCGCCATTGTCGTTTACATCGGTGGTCATAGGCAATGAATATGGCAGACCTCCAGGAGCTTGAATGGAATCATTGGGGTTATATGCCGTTCCAACGGCATTTCCATAGGTCGGTGGGCACACCATCATCTCGTCAATCTCAAACAAGGCACTTCTCCTTGTTATGGGAGTATAGCTGAACCCCGGATTGAAGTCGATACGGTTTGAAGCGGTGTAATGATGGCACTTGTTGGGGTCGAGCGGTTTGTCGAGTGAGAAGCTCTCTGCCTCGTATTCTTCGTCGTAAGAAACTTGTGCCAATGTGGTGAAACTTAAGGCGAAAAGAATTACTAATAATGGTATGTTGTGTTTCATGATGCTTTATCGTTTTATGATTTTCCAAGTTTTGGTGTCGGTGCCGCTGCGAAGTTCAAGGATGTAGACGCCAGCTGCCATGTCGCTCAAATCAAATTCCACGGGAGCCGTCCCGATCTTCTTTGTTTCCAGGAACACTCCCGATGGTGACAACAGCGTGGCGGTTATCATGGTGTCCTCTTCGGGATTGGTGGTGTTTACGAACACGCTTTTTGCCGTGGGATTAGGATATATGTTGACCTGGCTCTCATCGATAAGGTCTGTGTAATGTACTACCTCTGTGGTGTCTTTTGAGGAGCGTTCATCGCGGTCGTTGCCTAGGGTGATGGTGCGGCTGATGCGGTTGCCGTCGGCATCATATTCGAAGTTTACGAAATAGGCTCTCGATTGTGCGTTCAGATACACCGCTCCCGCCATCATCAATACGATGAAAGCCATGAGTCTTTTGATATGTTTATTCATTTTATCTTGCTTTTAATTCGTCGATTTGTTTCTGAAGTTCGATGATGTGAAGCGTAAGCTCTTCGACTTTCTGCAGCAGAATGGCGTTCATCTCGCCAAGGTCGATGCCGTTTGCCGACACTTCCCCGGCCGCCGGCACATTCGGAAGATGCTGGTTGGTGTTGATGTACTGTTCAAGCTCGTAGAGGTTCATGAGGTTGTAGCCGTCGCCGAACACGAAATCCGGCCACGAGTCGATGTTGAGCACCGACATCTTTGTGCATAACACACCGCCTTGCACTGCCAGTGCGAAATCGTTCATGTCGTTGACACATCCGATGCCGACTTTGCCAGTGGTGAAGGAGTAGGAGGTGGCTGCAAAGTTCATCAGATTGTTTGAACCCACAGAGATTGTGTTTGAGGTATTGCGGAATATGATCGCAGCATCCTTGGTGTTGTCGGTGGTCTGCAGCATGATGTTGGCATTTTCACCGCTATTTGCCTTTATATGCAACGTCGCTTGCGGATCGGATACAATGCCAATACCGACCTTGCCGGTTAGGAAGTTGTATCTGGGTGCGTTGAAATCCAAACCGGCAACATTTCTCAACCTTATATAATTGTCTTTTGTTTTAAAATATATGGCTGCATATTTGCCTGAAGCTGTAGGCTCCAACATGATGTCAGCATCCTCTCCTTCACCAGAACTGTCTGCTTTTATATGCAACTTGGCAGAAGGTGATGTTACATTGCCGATGCCGATTTTGCCGGTATAATTAACCCCAATTGAGTTTGAGATGTATAGCGTGGGGATGTTGCTGTTTGTTCCCATCATTATACCCTCGGTATTATTGATGAGTTTATAGTTTTGTGAATTACCCCTACCAATAGTTATACCGTAATCTGTGATGTTTTTAATATTATATCCAATTACGATTGAAGCCGTAGCATTTACATTGTTGTCGGAACCGAGTGCAATCGAATATGGCTTTGTCAAACTATTATGGTCGCCTATTGTATATGACGGATTTGTTGAGGTTGTATAAGATATGGTGTTGTATTTACCAATCGCAGTGCTATTATTTACAGAAACAGTGTTGTTTGAACCGAGTGCTGATGATGTAGACGGTTGGTTTATTAGATTATTATTAGTTCCAGTGCATGCTTGAGGTTTTGCAATATATGTGCATCCAATAGCCAATAATATTATTGTCGTAATTCTAATTATAATTTTCATGATTTAGTTTTTTACAAATTTTCCATTAAATACTTCTTTTTCCTTGTTATAAACCGAATAGAGATACGCTCCGGGTTCTAATGATGAGACATCGATTGTGAGCAGATTGCCGGAGCCTTGAATTATTCGGCACATTCTTGTCATACCGCTAACATCGGTGATGCTGACACGGTTTTCGAGGTTTTTAGGCAAATTGGAAATGTCGATATTCAATTCGCCTTTTGTGGGATTGGGGAATGCCATCGCCTTGAGTCGCTCCTTCGGCACCTCACTTACACTGCAAAGAATCGGGTTGAAGTCCTCGCGCAAAAGTTTAAACATAACGCCAAAATACCTGGAACCTCCGAAACTGGTGTGATTACCGCCAATCATAAGACATCCTCCATCATCGGTTGGCAGTATTGTTGATACCCCCCACCAATAGTATTGTTCCCAAGGTAATGATATTAAACCGAGCAATTCCATGTTCTTGTTAAACAGGCATACCCCAGGCCACACTTCTGGCTGCAATGATGAATTTTTAAAGGCAATATATGAATAAAAACTTCCATATATTGTTGTGTCGTTAACAAAGGCCATGCAATGTCCACCTACAAGGTGACTTGTGTCCGCGGTATGATAGATGTTTACAAAACTGTTCACAGTTCCATCGACACTTGCATCGGCAAGCAGAAGATCGTTTTCGTCATATTTTATGGATTTGTGACCATTACATCCAAAAACGAGCATTCTGTCATCAGATAACATGTAATCAGAATAACACTCATCAAACATTGGCCAATAGCTTATGTTAGGGTTCATAAGTGTATGGTTGTCGACATAATTAAAATCCTTGTCATAATAAGCAAAAGAAGAACATGACCCACTTCTGCCACCTCGACATATCAATAAATAACCATCAGATACGGGGCTTCTCATTATCTTTTGACATGAGAAAGGCGTAAGATAGTATTCCGGTTCATTGTTTTGAGGATGTGCATATCTGTAATCGAGGGTGTCGCCCGTTTCGTCAAAACGGTAGAAATATGGGCGGAACGGTGTTGAATATGTGTCTTCTTTATATCGATACGCACCACAAAGCACAACGGTGCCATCATCATCAAGCAGTAATTGAGCATCACTGTTTAATCGTCCATTTACACTACTCGTGACAATGCTGTCGGCATCATATACTTTTGCCGAAATAATATCCAAATTGTCGTTAAAAACAATCACGCCAATTTTCATCAGATTCGACGATAATCCAGAGGACAAGTAATTGCCATTTTGCAACTTGATTACTGACCAAAGACCTAAATCGTCGAAACTGCTGCAATCTTGTTCTTCGTAACTTCCATCGTCGTGTATTTTAATTATTAACGGGTAGTAGGTTTTGTCGCTGTTGACAAAACGTCCTACAGCCACCACATCGCCATCGTCATTTGATACACCATTTAAAATACACGATGAGTCTTCGTGGTCATCTAAATCAACGACCCATTGCTGGGCACTTCCAAGAAGAGGAAGTGCCCATATGATGAATATAAACAATGTGTGTTTCATATGTTTATTATAACTCACAAGGTCCTTCGAAACCTTCTTCCATATAGTCGACCTGCCCATAAGTGACGATATATTGGTGTGTTATGTATTGTTGGGGATCATAAGGATAATTCTTGATTCCATCTATTGCAATAGTAACAACTTTGTATGGATATTGGAATGTCAAACCAGTACTGACTCCTGTAAGGCTAATATTTAATTTATCAGGCACACGTGTATTGACTGCGTAAATTCCATTTGAGAGAAGATCATTCATCTCATCGCCCCAGATACAGGTGTTGAGTGAATATTCATCGGTTCTACAGAACAAACCCCATTCAGGATATTCGTATCCGCTGAATCTCAATGATTTTCCTCTGACGACGACAGCTCTATATCCGTCTGGTACAACTATATCGGTAATATTGAATATGTTTTTCATAACAATTTCGAGCGTGTCATCTGCTCCGACAGATTCTGTGGGCTCACACAGTCCGTCAGCATGGTATTTGTATGGCCACGATAGGTTTTCATCAAAATAATTATCAACAGTGGAAGAATTATCGGTTCTTTCACCGTAAACTCCAACTAGTTTTACTTCGGCCTCATCATCACCCTGTTGTTCCACGGTGGCTATCATACAAATGTAGCCTTTGTCGCTCAAAGCACTTGCGTGATAGTTGGCTCTTGCCAATGCTACGAGTTCTTCGTATGCTGCCACGACGTCGTCGAGTAGCACTTTGCCGTTGTCATTAACAGGAAGTGTAATGGAGAACTCTGCATGTTCTGTTTTGCCATAATGCTCTGTCGGCTCCGTGTAAGTAACATTAAAGAGGTCGGCGATGTCGTCGGCAGCTTCTTCAATATCAACTACCTCGCGGGTTCTCAGATCCGGATTCTGGCGATGGACCTGAACTGCCTTGTTGAAATCGAGAATCCTTTCGATGTCGGGTCCCTGCTGCATGGCTGTTACAGGAGTGATTCCGTTGTTGTTTTTTACAATTTCGTTTTTCTTGCACTGGCTCAATACGAGCATCATAGCAACTGCAATTACTAGAATTGATTTTTTCATGATTTTAAAATTTTTTTTGTTTTAAATGATATTTTCTGCACAAAATTAAGTTTAAAATCCGATGAAGTCAACAAAAAAGTTTTGAGGAATTTTTGAGGTATCAATGTGCCTGAATATCAATCGTTTACATGGTTTTTGGTGGCAATTTTCTGCACCGTTTTTGTGATGAAATTGGGCTGAGAGCAAAAAAAAATCGGCTAAATAAGGCTCGGGCTGCTTTTCTCTTGTGCAGAGAAAGCAGCCCGAGGAATCTCATTGTATGTTAACTGACGAATTAATAAACTTTGAGTTTGTCACCCGTCTCCTCAATAATCATTCTGTAGAACTCGTCGCTGTATTTCGGCTGTTCCACCTTCGGTGCATAGTATTTGTAACCTTCTGGCACCTGACGTGCTGTCTTCACGTTGCCGTCCATGTATTTCATAAACAGATACTGGTAGAACATCTTCCAGTCGGCGCAAAGACGTGTAGCCTCAGTGTTCGAGTACTTGGTGAGGAACTTCACAGCCTCTGCCGGGTCTTTGGCATAGATCTCAGCAGCCTTGGTATTGATGTTTTGCACCGATTTCACCCAGGTGCTTTCGTATTCGGACTGTTTTGCCTCAATCTCAGGATGGATGTAGTCGTATTTTGTGTAAGCCCAGTTCGACACCTGGTTGAAGATCCAGAAGCCTGCTGTGTCGGACCATTCCATCATCGAGCCGTTGCCCACGCGATAGCAGAGCGGGATCTCTGTCATGCAGGTGTACATCGGGCAGTACACTGTGCTTGCAGCGTCGTCGACACCCCACCAAATGATACCGCCGATCTCAGCGATACGGTTGGCGTTGCTCTGTGTCACAAACGAGAAGCCTGTCTGTTGTGTGGCAGTGGTTCTCTCGTGCATGTATTCCACGCCGTCGACCTCAAATCCCATCGGACGCCAACGGTATGGGCAGTGGAACGGGCCTGCGCCGAGGTCCAACGCCATGTCGAGCTCGGTGCCTTCGAGGTGGTCACGCATGAAGCTCATCATGTCGAGCACCGAAATCTTATGGTTTGGCTTCACCCACAATGGCATTCTGTTGCTCGGGAAGTTCTCCACGGTCTGTGCCTCGCCCTTCACATATGGCTTGGCGCGCTTGATGTCACGGCCTGTGGCATAGTCGAAATAGGCATCCATGCCGTCGGTCACCTTGTTGAACATAGCCCACACACGCATGTCGCAGCCACGTGCGCCGCTGAAGTCGACAGGAGCGTAAACGTCAGAGAATGAGAAGTCTTCGTCCTTGCCAACGTACAGCTTGTTCTTCTTTGCAAACGAGATCACGTCGTCAGCGTAGATGCAGTCGACGTTCATGTCGGTCATAAATTTCTTGAAGTCCTTCGATGTCAAAGAAGTCTTGTTTTTCTTTGCGAGAGGGAAGGTGGTGATACGAGCCTGGTTGGCGTGACCGCTCACATATCCGTCAGGGATGCGGCGTGCCACCCACAACATGCCTTTCTCAAACTTGCCCTTACCGATCACTTCCATGATCCAGACCTCTTCGGTGTCGGCTATCGAGAATGACTCGCCTTCGCTGATATAGCCATATTTTGCTGTGAGTTCAGCGATGTTACGTATGGCCTCGCGGGCTGTCTTGCAACGCTGCAGCGAGATGTATATCAAGGTGCCGTAGTCCATCAGGCCTTCGCCTTCCCAGAGGCACTCAAGGCCGCCGTAGGTGGTCTCACCGATGGCAAGCTGGTATTCGTTCATGTTGCCGACCACGTTGTAGGTGTGGCGCACCTCAGGAATCTGTCCCAGATAACGTCCGCTGTCCCAGTCGTAAAGGTCACGCATGGCGCCCTCAGGATAGTCGGCCGCCGGATAATGATACAACTCGCCGTAAAGCACATGAGAATCAGCGGCATACGAAATCATCGTCGAGCCGTCGACCGATGCTCCCTTCGTTACGAGGAAGTTGGTGCATGCACTCGCCTTCGTCATACCGAGAAGGCAGATAATTGCTAATAATGTCAATAATTTTTTCATATTATTTGATTTAAAATGTTAATAATTCTCTGTTCGTCAATTCCGATCTGACGTTTCAGGGCTTCAAAATTATCAAATTTTTCGTCATCTCTGACAAAATCCACAAATCTTATTTTAATTTCTTTGCCATAAAGGTCTTTGTCGAAGCCAATGATATGAGTCTCAATGCTTTGCGGACGGTTGTCGTTCAGTGTGGGACGCTTCCCGATATATGTCATCGAAGGGTACGAATGCCCGTCGACATCGGCAAAAGTGGCGTAAACACCAGGTTTTTCGATGAGCTGGAACTCTTCAGCAACGTCGATATTGGCCGTAGGATAGCCCATCTCGTGTCCAACTCGTTGACCGTGAACCACTTGGCCAGTGTAAGAGTATTCGTATCCGAGCAGCATGTTGGCATGTCGTATGTCGCCGTACGCCAAAAAATGACGTATCTTGGTCGAGCTGACCGCCACATTTTCAATGTCTTGCTCCTCAATCCTCTCCACCTTGAAATGATATTGGCTGCCAAGCTCGTAAAGCATACCGAAGTCGCCGGTCCTGCCTTTGCCGAAATGATGGTCGTAGCCGATAATCAGCACTGCCGGCTGAATGTTTTTCACAAGATAATCCTTGATAAAATCTTCCGACGGTATCGCCGCAAATTCTTTTGTAAATTTTATAATTATAAGATTATCAATGCCTAACGCTTCCAGATGACGAATCTTTTCCTCCTGTGTCGAGATAAATCTGATGCCCGAATCGTTGCTCAGCACCTGTCTCGGATGAGGGTAAAACGTCACCACCACGCTCTCGCCGCCAATCTCATGCGCGCGGCTCACCATGTTTCTCAGTATCTCCTGATGCCCACGATGCACCCCGTCGAACGTCCCGATGGTAACGACAGCGTTCGGTACCTTCTTAAAATCTTCTATGTTATAGTATATTTTCATTTTCTTTTTAACTCGTCATTTCGACTGAAGCGAAGCGGAATGGAGACCTGAGCTTTGCGAAAGCATTCACCTCAGGTGAATAAATCTCCGGCAGCTGAATTCAAAAGTACTTTAACAGTTCAAATGGCGGTGATTTCTCGACTACACTCCGTTCCGCTCGAAATGACGGAAGTGTATGTACTCTGCAATTTCCACAGCATTCGTCGCCGCACCTTTCCTGATATTGTCACTCACAACCCAGAAATTGAACCCGTTCTCGATGCTGTTGTCGCGCCTCATCCTTCCCACAAAAACCTCATCACGGTCGTAAGCCATGATAGGCGTCGGATACAGATTTTTACTCGGATCGTCAGCCACAATGACTCCTGGCGTATTCTCTAAAATATTTCTAATCTCTTGTAAATCATAAGGTTGTAAAAACTCAACATTCACCGATTCGGAATGTCCGCCATAAACCGGAACACGCGCCACCGTTGCCGAGACAGCGATGTTTGAATGCATGATTTTGTTCGTCTCAAAAATCAGTTTTTCTTCTTCGGTGGTGTTGCCGTCGTCAAGGAAATTGCCGCCATGAGGGATGATATTCTCATGAATCTGGTGCGGATATGCCGGATTGTCCGACTTACCGCCATTCTGCTCGCAATGCAGCTGGTTCAAACCTTTCAAACCGCTGCCGCTCACCGACTGGTATGTCGACACAACAATGCGTTTTATGCCGTATTTTCTATGCAATGGTGCCAATGCCATCACAAGCTGTATCGTCGAGCAGTTCGGGTTAGCAATGATATGGGTGTCGGCGGTTATGTCGCTTGCGTTAATCTCAGGGACGACCAACGGGATGCCAGTTTTTTTGCGCCAAGCCGAGCTGTTGTCGACCACGTAAGTGCCTTTTTCGGCAAACAACGGCGCATATTTCAGCGAAGCGTCGGCGCCTGCTGAGAATATCGCGATGTCAGGTCGTTTCTCGATGGCTTCCTCAACCGAAACCAAGGTGTGTTCCTTGCCTTTGAACAGCGTTTTCTTCCCGATTGAACGCTCCGAAGCGGCCACGATGAGCTCGTCGACAGGCAGATTGCGCTCCGCAAGCACCTGAAGCATCTTCTGTCCGACCAGTCCGGTGGCTCCGATAACAGCTATTTTCATGTCTTTCCCTCCCGAAATGTTAAAATTTTTTAACAATTGACCGTTTTTAGCCTTTCAAATGTTAAAATATGTTAAAAATAACGCAAGTATAATTTTTTTGTTATACTTTTGCGCAAAAGTACATAAAAATCTTAAACATTTTACTGTTATGGATGCAAAAATGTTATTATCGACGGTATACCTATTATTAATAATGCCTTTCAGCTGCCTCTCACAGGTGTGGGACGACTTCTCCGACGGCGATTTTACCGACAACCCTGCTTGGTCGGGCACCACCACATTGTTCCGTATCAACCCCGACAAACAGCTGCAGCTGTATGCCGAAAGTGCAGGCAGCGCTGAGCTTTTCTGCGATGAGGCTGTCACCGTTGCCGACATGATGGAATGGCACTTCTGGCTCCGTGAGGCCTTCGCTCCTTCGGCCAACAACTACTCCGACATATACCTTTGTGATAATTATTTTCTTCGGTTTGGCGAGGCAGGAAGCGACGATGTGCTTGAGCTTCGGCGTGTCGACGGCACCAGCAGCGTGAGCGTGTGCCGGGGCACCGACACCTTCATAGCAGCTTCGTTTTCAGCATTATTCAAAGTCACGCGCGACACCCAAGGCTCGTGGAAAATCTTTGTCGACAAAACTGGAAACGATGGCTATACCATTGAGGCTCAAGGAGTTGACGACACCTACCAGCCGTCAGGCCGCTTCGGGATAAAATCGACTTTCACTGCTGGCAACGCCAAAAAAGTGTACCTCGACGATGTTTACTTCGGCCCTCTGATAGTCGACACCCAGCCACCCCAGCTGCTGAATCTTACAGTGCTGAAATACAACAAGATACAGCTCGATTTCGATGAGCCCGTCGACGAAACCGACGCCCTTGACAGCGAAAACTACTCCATTAATAATATAGGTGCGCCGATGTACGCCGAGTTTTATCCCAACAACCGCGCCTGCGTGATACTTTCTTATTCGAAAACGATAGAAGAAAACGTTGAATATACGTTGACAATCAATAAGATACAGGATTTGGAGGGCAATGTGGCGACCAATATCCAGTATTCTTTTGTGCACAACGTCGTCCACGAATACGATGTGGTGATAAACGAGATAATGTCCGACCCTGAGCCTATCGTGGGGCTGCCTCCGGTGGAATATATCGAGCTGTTCAACACCACCGAACACCCGATACGACTACTCGACTGGACGTTGATAATAGGCACCAACGAGAAACTGATAACACAAGATATTGAAATTCAGCCACTTGGCTATCTGCTATTATGCAAAGACACATCCACAGAGATGCTCTCGCAATATGGCGACTGCATAGGTTTCTCAAGTTTCTCAATCGCCAACAGCGGAGCGTATATCGCATTGAAAGACAATTACTTACAACTTGTTTCCGATCTTGAGTTCTCGCTTTCATGGTATCGCGATGATGATAAAACCGGTGGTGGCTGGTCGCTCGAGCAGATCGATCCTTTCTCGCCGTGTGCAGGCGCTATCAACTGGTGTGCCTCGTGTCATCACGACGGCGGCACTCCAAGCGCACGTAACTCGGTGTTTGCCGAGAATCATGCCCAGCCACGTGTCGACTATGTCAACGTGTTGAACGACAGCGTCATACAGCTGGTCTTCGACCAGAAAATGGAGCGTCATTCGCTTGTTAACATCGAAAACTACACCATCGCCGAGTTCGATGCCCACCCCGTCGAAGCATATCTCGACAATGACAAAACCGACCGTGTGACGTTAGTGTTTGAACAATCGTTAGTTTTTCATAGTTTTTACAAATTGTTAGTTTACCATTTAACAAATTGTTCGGGAACCTCTTTGCCTGCAGGGTATAGCTGTGAGTTCGGGCTGCCGGGCATGGCGACGTGCGGCGATGTGGTCATCAACGAGCTTCTTTTTGACCCCATCAGCCCCGCCACTGACTATCTGGAACTGTTTAACAACTCAGATAAGGTGCTTAATATCAGTGATTTACAGATAGGAGTGGTGAAGACTTCGTTTCCTAACCCGCCCGACACCACGATAAAAAACATTTGTTTCGAAAACCGTCAGCTGCTACCCGGACACTATGCCCTGCTGACCACCAAACCATCAGCAATTGCTGAACAATACGAGTGCTCGACAGATAATTTCATCACTATGGAGAGCTTCCCTTCATATCCCAACAGCGGCGCCACCGCCTTGCTGCTTTTCGACGGCGGAATCATCGATTGCATGAGCTACACCGACAAGTCGCATTACCCGCTGCTGGCCGAGACCAAAGGTGTGTCGCTCGAACGTGTCAGCCCCTCAATCACCTCCGACGACCCCGAAAACTGGCACTCTTCAATGTCGCCTCTGCATGGCACGCCAGGCTACCAAAACTCGGTTTTCATTGAAAATGAAGATGTTACAGCCGATGTGGAGATAATTCCACCAGTTTTTTCTCCCGATGGCGACAGCTTCGACGATGTCACAACCATCAACCTTAGCGACATCGGCAACGGCTACACAGCAAAAATCCACATTTTCGACTCGCGCGGAAGGCTTGTCAAGACGCTTGTCAACTGCAAAAACATCGCCGACCAGAGCCGTTTTGTGTGGAACGGCCTCGACGACAACGGAAATATCGTTCCGATTGGAATATATGTCGTTTTTGTGGAAGTGTTTGATTTACAAGGAGATATAAAACGCTTCAAGAAAGCCGTCGTTGTCGCCGGAAAATGAGAGTTAATTATTTTGCAAAGAAAATCAACAGGTTTGAAAAAGTTTTCGTACTTTTGTAGTTTCGAAAACGATGAATATATGGCATTTTTTCACGGTGCACTGATGGGTATCACGTTGGCTACGATTTTTGGGTTCGGGCCTGCGTTTTTCCTGCTCCTCCAGACGAGCATCAGCAAAGGCTTCAAGACCGCGTTGCTGTTCGACCTCGGTGTGTTGTTGAGCGATATGTTTGTCGTCATCCTGATGATGCTCACGTCGATACAGATCTCGTTCGACAACAGCGCCAACATGGTGGTGGCTGGCATCACCGCTGGCTTGATAATCATCGGGTTCGGCATCTTCACCTTTTACAGCAAGCCTGAAAAGATAGTGGCGCGCTCCGAGAAAAAGTCAGCACAGCTGGCCGAGATGGACAAGAAATTCGAGAAGATTGACCAGCATTTTGACAAGATAGAAGAGAAACTCGATATCAAACGCGACGGTCCACGATGGTATGTCTATATCTCTAAAGGCTTCATAATGAATGTGTTCAACCCGTTCATCTGGGTCTTCTGGATGACCACGGTGGCGACGGTGGCAGGCTCGGAGGTGTACAACGGCAACTGGAGCCTCGAGGCCCTGTTTTTCCTGGGCACATTCGCCACAGTGTTCGCTATCGACATCATGAAAATCCTCGGCGCCTACTCGCTGAAACGTTTCTTCACCGAAAAACGCATGAAACTCCTCAACCAAGGCACCGGAGTAATCCTCGCCCTCTGTGGCCTAATCCTAATTATTCGGGTAATATTCTTTAGATGAGATTCCTCACCCCTTCGGTGTTCGGAATCTCAAAGTGTTTAACGAAAACAATGGTGGGTGTTAAAACTTAATGTCCTTTACATTAAGTTGCAACGTTGTCTTCCCTTGCCAGAAATTCTCCTCCACATGGTAGCACATGGTGAACGGCTCCTTGTCGTGGATGCGCTCGTATAAGTCGCCTTTTTGGAACGCTATTCCTGAGAACACATTCTCTGTGTTGCCTTGTTGCATCACGCTGAGTTTCAAGTGCTTACGGTTGCCCACTGCGCGTGAGAAGCCAGCGTCGATGACGTTGCGTGTGAGGAACACCGGCGCGATGTTGCCCGGTCCGAATGGCGCAAACTGCTTCAAGATACGCACAAACTTAGGTGTGATGGTCGGGAAGTCGATCTCGATGTCGACGTTGAGCTCTGGGGTGAGGTCGCCTTCTTCAAGATGTTCTGAGACGTATTGCTCGAATCTCTCTGAAAACTCCTGCAGATGCTCGGGTTTCAGCGAGAGTCCCGCTGCATATTTATGTCCACCGAAGTGTTCCAGTATGTCGGAACATGAGTCGATGGCGTCGTAGATGTCGAAGTTCTTTATCGAACGTGCCGAGCCGGTGATGAGGTTGCCTGAGCGTGTCAGCACTATCGTCGGGCGGTAGTATGAGTCGGTGAGTCGCGATGCCACGATGCCGATGACACCCTTGTGCCAGTTCTCGTTGAAGATCACGGTGCTCTTGGCGTTACGCATCTTCTCGTCGGCGTCGATCATCTGGAGTGCCTCCTCAGTGATGGTGTTGTCGAGCTCGCGACGTTGCACGTTGAGTTCGTTGATGCTTGAGGCGAGTTTCTCGGCATGGTCGTAGTTGGTGGCAAGCAGCAGTCGCACCGAGTCGGCGGCCTTCTCCAAACGTCCCGCGGCGTTGATACGCGGTCCGATCAAGAACACTAAGTCGCTGATTGTCAGCTCTCTCTCGAGAGCATTCTGGTTGTCGGGGTCGCCGTTGTCGTCACGACGGTTGATGTTGGCATGACGCAGCACCGCCTCTATGCCTGGACGCGGGCTCTTGTTCAAGAGCTTCAGTCCGAAATAGGCCAACACTCTGTTCTCGCCAGTGATAGGCACTATGTCGGCGGCGATGCTAACTGCAACATAATCAAGGAGTTGGTAGACCTCTTCTATCGGCCTGCCCAGTCGCATCGACAATGCGGTGACGAGCTTGAAGCCCACGCCGCAGCCCGACAGCTCCTTGTAAGGATACTCACAGTCGGGACGTTTCGAATCGAGCACAGCGGCAGCACGTGGCAGCACCTCATCCGGACGGTGATGGTCACAGATGATGAAGTCGACACCGCGTTCGTTGGCGTAGTCGATCTTCTCGACCGCCTTGATGCCGCAGTCAAGCACGATGACAAGGCCGAAGCCGTGGTCGGCAGCATAGTCGATACCTTTATATGAAATACCATACCCCTCCTCGTAACGGTCAGGGATGTAAAACTCAATCTTTTTCTTGTTGACGAGGTTCTTTAAATAAGTGTAAATCAATGCGACAGCGGTGGTGCCGTCAACGTCGTAGTCGCCGTAGATGAGTATCTTCTCTCCCTCGGAGATGGCCTTCTGCACACGGTCGACAGCCCTGTCCATGTCCTTCATCAGGAACGGGTCGTGAAGGTGCTCGAGCGACGGACGGAAGAAATCTTTTGCCTCGTCGAAGTTGGTGATGCCACGCTGAACTAACAAAATAGCCAACTTCTCGTCGATGCCCAACGACTCCGACAAGCTCTTAACTAATTGTTTATCTACATCTTTTGCTATTATCCAGCGCGTTTCCACTAAAAAACAAAATTTAACTCGCAAAATTACAAAATAAAAATTGAATTTCCAAACAAAAAAAATAAAAAAAATAATAACGAGATTCCTCACCCCTTCGAGGTTCGAAATGACAACTTTTTTTGTATTATTATGGCGCGGCATGTAAGCCCCTAAGAATTAGTAGATTTCTGCAAGCCGCGCCACAGTGATACCCTTATGAGGGCTGTCATTCCGAGCGAAGCGAGGAATCTCATAAAAAAATGTGTGTCTATCTGTATGAACTGTGAGAAATTTTATTATATTTGCAATCTAAATCTATAGTAGAAAATGGCATCCAAAAAAATCAAAAGTGCTTTAATATCAGTATTTTACAAAACTGATCTCGATAAAATCGTCGCTCTTCTCAAGAAAAACGACGTCCAGATTTACGCTACCGGCGGAACCCTCGATTTCATCAAAAAACTTGACGACACAGTGCGTTCCGTGGAATCGCTAACAGGCTATCCTTCGATACTCGGCGGCCGCGTAAAGACCCTCCATCCTAAAGTGTTCGGCGGCATCCTCGGTCGTCTCGACAACAGTTCCGACCTCGCCGAGATGAAACAATACGAGATCCCGGCCCTCGACCTCGTCATCGTCGACCTCTACCCGTTTGAAGAGACTGTCCGCAACACCACCGACGAAGCTCAAATCATCGAAAAGATCGACATCGGCGGCATCTCACTCATCCGCGCAGGCGCAAAGAACTTCAACGACTGCCTCATAGTACCGTCATCAGCCTACTACAAAGAGTTTATGGAGATGTACGAACGCCAGGACGGCTGCACCTCTTTGGACGACAGAAAACGTTTCGCGAAATACGCCTTCGCCACGAGCTCACACTACGACACAGCCATCTTCAACTGGTTCGCAGGCGAGAACATCACACCACTGCGCTACGGCGAGAACCCTCACCAACAGGCAGTTTTCAAAGGCAACCTCGACGAAGTGTTCGAAAAACTGCATGGCAAAGACCTGTCGTACAACAACTTGCTCGACCTCGAAGCAGGCCTCAACCTCATCCGTGAGTTCGACGAGCCTACATTCGCCATACTGAAACATAACAACCCTTGCGGAATAGCCTCAAGACCCTCAATATCAGAGGCTTACGACGCAGCTTTGGCAGGCGACCCAGTGTCGGCATTCGGCGGAGTGTTCGTAAGCAACCGCCCTATCGACACCAAGACAGCCGAAGAGATGAACAAGATGTTCTTCGAAGTGTGCGTCGCCCCAAGTTATGACGAAGGCGTGCTCGACATCCTCTTCTCAAAGAAAAATCGTATAGTATTGAAACTTAAATCAAATAGTTTCCCGACAAAGGTTTATAAATCGGCACTCAACGGCATACTCGAACAAGACCGTGACCTGCACATCGAATCGAAAGACGATTTCAAGCCTGTGACAGAGAAACTTATTGATAATCAGGATGTTGATGACTTGATTTTTGCTAATAAGATAGTGAAACACAGCCGCTCCAACGCCATCGTGCTGGCAAAAAACAAACAGCTGTACGCCTCAGGCATAGGCCAGACCTCACGTGTCGACTCGCTCCGTCAGGCTATAGCCAAGGCTAAGAGCTTCAACTTCGACCTCAACGGCGCAGTGCTCGCCTCCGACGCTTTCTTCCCGTTCTCCGACTGTGTGGAGATAGCAAGCGAAGCAGGCATCAAGTCGATAATCCAACCTGGCGGCTCAGTGCGTGACCAAGAGTCGATCGACGCATGCAACAAGCTCGGAATCGCCATGGTATTCACAGGATACAGACATTTCAAACATTAAAAAATAAATAATATGGGATTATTTTCATTTTTCGATAAAGAACTGGCAATCGACCTCGGCACAGCCAACACCATCATCATCTACAACGACAAGGTGGTGGTCGACGAACCTTCCATCGTGGCAATACAGCGTGACTCACAGCAGATCATGGCAGTGGGCAAACGTGCTATGATGATGCACGGCAAGACACACGATAACATCAAGACTATCAGACCGTTACGCGACGGTGTCATCGCCGACTTTCAGGCTGCGGAATATATGCTGAAAGAGATGATCAAGATGATAAACTTCCATCGTTCGATCTTCCCTCCAGCGTTGAAAATGGTCATCTGCATCCCTTCGGGCATCACCGAGGTGGAGGAGAGAGCCGTCAAAGACAGCGCCGAACAGGCTGGAGCCAAGGAAGTGCGACTCATCCATGAGCCTATGGCAGCCGCTATCGGTATCGGCATCGACGTGCTCGAGCCAATGGGTAACATGATCGTCGACATCGGAGGCGGCACCTCAGAAATCGCCGTCATCGCACTCGGCGGCATCGTCACAAACAAGTCAATACGTATCGCCGGCGACGATTTCACCGACGAGATTGTGGAATATATGCGTAAAGAACATAACCTCAACGTGGGCGAACGTACCGCCGAACTCATCAAAATCGAAGTGGGAGCAGCCATCCCCGACCTCGACAACCCACCGGAGGACTACGCAGTGCACGGACGCGACATGCTCACAGGTATCCCGAAAGAAGTCAGCGTGAACTATAAAGAGATAGCTCACTGTCTCGACAAGAGCGTGTCGAAGATAGAGACAGCCGTGCTCAACACCCTCGAGACCACACCTCCTGAGCTGTCGGCCGATATCTACCGCACAGGTATCTACCTCACCGGCGGCGGCGCTCTGCTGAGAGGCCTCGACAAACGTCTGCACGACCGTACACAACTGCCTATCCACGTCGCCGACGACCCACTGCGCGCAGTGGCACGCGGCACCGGCATAGCTTTGAAAAACTTCGACGGCTTCCCGTTCCTCATCAAATAAGGAATGTATAACTTATTAGTCTTAATAAAAAAATAT
>Ga0310696_10002566_pt1 | contig 23804 bp, 23 predicted proteins | sample AusTroGonzalo_MG_4_FD_203885 | JGI IMG/M metagenome (GOLD analysis project Ga0310696, IMG submission 203885) | Bovine rumen microbial communities from tropical cattle in Woodstock, Queensland, Australia - Gonzalo_02 (v2) (version 2) | ecosystem: Host-associated > Mammals > Digestive system >...
CTCCATTCATGACAAACTCCACACCCTTGGCAATAGCGCAGAATTTGCCAATAATCAGCCGGTCACCTATGAAGTCGTAGAAATGAGTGACATGCTTCTCAAACTGGTCAGCACCATCCACATCATCATAGTAGGTATAGTCGCCGATGATGATACGCGGGTTCTTCACCACGTTCTTGATGAAGCAGAGTCTCGGGAGTTTCGGATTCGGGAAAGCCACGTTAGGATTGGGCCTGTTATTTATACTCATAGTCTCCAATTAGCCACATTTAGAAATCTATTTCATCAGTCAATTACAACGGCTGTGCCGCTGATGGAAATCATAATCATGCTGTTGGCTTGACCCATCGTCTCATAGCCGAAGCTAACGCCTACGATGGCATTGGCGCCTAATTTCTCGGCGCGCTCGCGCATTTCTCTCTGCGCAGTCTCGCGTCCTTCGAGCATAGCTTTTTCGTAACTGTCAGTACGTCCTCCGAAGAAATCACGAAGCGACGCGCCAAAGTCCTTCAGGAAATTCATGCCGAAGATAACCTCTCCGGAAACAAGACCTTTGTACTCCTTAATGGTGTGACCCTCAATGGTGGGTGTAGTTGTAACTATCATAATCTACAATATTTGTTGTGCAATTACTGCGCAGGCTTCAGCATCGGCCAGCGCGTGGTGATGGTTCTGGAGGTCGTAGCCACAATAACCGGCAATATATCCCGGAGCGTTCTCCCGATGAAACGGGAGAAGCGGCCTCCGCCTAAGAGGGGTCTTTTGAGAGCAGACGCTTGAAGGTTTAAAATTTGCCGTCTCAAAATCTATGGCTACGAAGTTTTGCATCAGGCTTGAAAATCAAACTAATGATTCTATTCGTTGGTCTTTTCTATAAGTGCCACATGTCCGGTGGATTGTTGTAGGAGCACTCGTCCGTTTTGAACAATACTTGTTTCGCCGCTATACGCATTCCGCACATGCTCGCCGTCGGCGAAAGGAATCGGTATTGCTTTCGCGGTTTGCGGGTTCAAAGCGATAACTATCGTATCTTCGCCAAAGGATCGTATTACCGTAGTGGAATTCAGCATAGTCTGTTTTCCTACTCCCACTGCCGAATGATCTTTACGAAACGCGCACAACTTCCGATAGTGCGCCAAGAGCGTATCGTTAGGCGATGACCAATCATAGTCGCTACGGAATCCCTGTGCCATATCTACATTCAGAATAGCGTCAGACGTCTTACGCCCCACCTCGTCACCATAGAAGATCTGCACAGCTCCGGGGGAAAGCAAGAAACAAGTAGCGCACTTGTCCATATGCTCCATGTCTGCTTCACGGAAATAGGCATTATTTAGATAAGAGAACGGATACCATGTGTACCCTGCAGCCTGCCACACCGACATCGAATCGCTGTATGCCTGCCAAGTCTGCGCGATTGTGGTCAGGTTGCCATCCTTCGGGAAGACCATATTCACCATGCTATTGAACCCATTTTCTTCGTACAACGGCAGACGGGTGATATATGCATCGTCATAGTCGCCTGTGAACATGACCTCGTCTGTCCACTTGGAAGCCGCCTGCTCGGGGTGTTTGGCACGCCAACGGTTTAGCGCCTCGTTGCAGGCATCATGCAGTTGTTTCCAACGCCAGGGATGCACATAACCTACCACATCGCAACGGAAACCGTCGATACCAAATTCCTCTACCCACGCTGCGATAAACCGTATCACATAATCGTCCGGCGCAAGCGTGGTGTCCTTGCGCAAAGCTTTCATCGCCGGCCAGGTCCAAGCATCATTGTCATTGCCTTCGCGTGCCCATTTACGATGCAGGAAAGTTGGAAGTTTGACCGGTTCTGTCTTTTCGGTCAAGTAGTCCGGTAAGCCGTAGAGCGTCATCTGATACGGGTCATCCGTCTCCGCCGGTCGGCGCAACCATTCGGTAGTGTACCAATCGGGCTGATCGTACATGGTTGTCAACCACGCATCGTAGTTGATATCACGACGGTGTTTCACTGCCTCAGTTTCCGCCGCAATACCTGGCACCGTGGCAAAACCCTGCTGGATGGCATCTAAGTATGTCGGATAACCGATATCGTTGATGTTGGCTCCTTGCATCACACGGATACCTTGTGCATGCAGTTCGTCTATCAGCGCGCGATACTCCGCAATCGTACCGTAATTCTTATCCATCTCCGTATAGTCCAGCGGATAGTAACCATGGTAACCATAGTGTGGGAAGTCATTGACGACCCAACCGCTACCGGGAACCCAACCATGCACTTGCTCGTACGGATCGGTCAACCAAACGACATCCACGCCCAAGTCGGTAAAATATCCCTCTTTGGCTTTTTGCAAGAGTCCTGCGTAATCGCCGCCATGAAAGGTAGAAGCATTCATGCGCTCACTACCATAGTCGGTGCAGCGACCATACTGTTGGTCATTGGTGCTATCGCCGTTGCAAAAGCGGTCTACCAGCACAAAATAGACGGTAGCTTTGTTCCAAGCAAAACCATCTGCTTTTTTCGTCTGTCTGCACGCTGCAAACATTGTCGCAGCGATTGCAAGGATGATTAGTTTTCTCATATTATTTCTTCTTATTCTTTATACTTTCAGCAACAGTTTTAACCAATAAGGATCAAAATTCAAATCGTTCCAACTTCATTTGTCCGCATGCCTCAATCTCGGCGACATGTTTCTTGAACTCCGGCGTTGCGGAGTGAAGGTCGAGCGAAGCTTGATCCTTCCAAGTTTCGCAAATCATAAACACGTCAGAGCGGGTCGCGCTCTGGAATACATCATAAGCGATGCACCCGGCATGATTGCGGGACTTCTCGGTCAGAGCTACTGCTGCACGCAGAGCGTCTTTGTACTGGTCACCATCGGTGGCCTGAAAAAAGCAATTTAAGCGTATCATATTATTTGGTATATTTAGCGTGTAAATTGGCGATGATGTCCGCGAACTTGGTGCGGATGGACTCAGGCGAAAGTACTTCGGCTTCGTCGCCACGTCCTAAAATCTCCTGCATAAACTCAAAGTTCGGTGCAAGATGGAATTGGAAATCGGAGTACTCCGGCGTAGTATTGATTTCCTTCTGCGACTTGTGGAGAGGAAGCGTGCGCAAGTACGAAACGCCTTTGCGTGCGACGCGCACGACTATATCTTGCACCTCACCAGCCTCGCCTTTGGTCATGCCGATACAATCAGCAAAGTATTTCTTCACGTCAAAGCCATCAGGAACCTTGTAGGTGGAATTGGTGGTTGAGACCTGCATGAAGCGGTCAAAAGCGTACGTGCGTATCTCGCCCGGATGATCCGAGCTTTCACCAATGGCGTACCAACGCTGCTTGTAGATGCGGATGGCGTACGGTGCGAAGATAAACTCACGCGGTTCATGGGAGAAACTGCCATAGCGGATGATAAGACGGTAGCAGTTCTGCATGGCGTCAACGACAGTTTGCAAGTACTGCACTCCTCCGGGGATAGTTTCGTACATGATCCGTCCGTGCATGTTGGCATAGTCCTCCAACGAACTCTCTACTGCAAGGCTGTTAAGCAACCACTTGCGGAACTCTTCATTCTCCTTGAAAGACTGCTCGATATAGAACTCACCCTTTTCGTTGGTGGCTATGCTCACGCTGAATAAATCTTCTAACTCATTCTTCATGTGATAGAAGGAACTGCGAGCAAGAGACTTCTTGTCGTCGTTCATGGGCGAACTCAACCACCGCCTACTAATCTCCGCTCTGGAGATTGGCCCGGACTGAAAGGCTCGCAAGAACCAAAAGTATTTCTTGAGTAATTTACCGCTAGTCATGGCAATGCAATGTTATTTCTTGTTTGCAAGAATGATTTTATTGCCTTCTGCATTCAGACCTAACACATGAGCGACAATGCGCTTGCACAACTCAATAACTGTAGGAACAGCATTGCGTTTTACCTTACCACCACGCCAATTCTCCGGATTACGGCAGTACTCGGATAGGTCGAAGAACTCGTTCTTCTTCAGTCTTTTTGCAGCGCGAAGGTCGCGAAGCATCCAGTCGTAACAGAATAGATGGGTATCGTCTTTGGTTACCAACCAAATAGCGCCCCTCTCTTCGTGCATCCACATTGTGCCTAAAGAAACCCCGCATATACGCAAGAAGCAATCAAAATCCATCGTCAATTGTTCGGCTTTCTTCAATTCTTCGAAAGGCGCAACAATGTCATCCGGATTGATGATAGGAGTGGTGAACATATCAGCATACGCTTCCCAATCGTCGCCAATGATACGAGCGATTTGTGCGGCTACCTCCTGAACGTACCGCATTGACCGGTCAATGCCTCTACGAGTGGCATCATTGCTGATGTCGTACAACTCTTTGATTTGCTCATGCGTCCTGCGCACTCCACATATTCCCATGTAGTCGCGAGCAACCATGAAAGAATATCTTTCGGTATGCTCAAAGACTTTCGTTAAGATATAGAACATGGGATAATGTCCCTTCTCATCGTGATAATTGAGGATGAAGTTTATCTCATCATCCGTCAACTCATCAATATTTCGATGCAGATTGTAAGACATCTTTTCGCGAGGAGAAAGTTCCTTATAGGCTTCTGCTGGATGTTCTTTCTCGAACTTATCGAAAAATGAACGAATCTCTGCTTTAGTTTTCACACCAATGCCATAGAAACGGCGACCGGTAAAGTCGTTATCAATTACCTCCTTCAACTGCGCGGGAGTTTCACACATTCCGTGTATTGCAATCTTCGCCCGCATACTCAAACCGCTATCCCAGATAGCATCTTGAAACGCGTCAATCCGTTCCGGAGTATCGACATACCCCTGTTTATTCTCTTCCATATTGTGATTTTAATTTTATTCAAACTTAAAGATATCGAAGAAGCGGTCGAACCAATCGCAGAGGCGGTCAAGGACGCGGCGTTTGGTGATAGCACGCTTGTTATCCGATGTAAAGAGCGGAAGCGGAGGAAGGCATTTGGTGATGCGGTCACCGTTGCGCTCTACTTCGCCGATATGGAACGCATGACGCATGAAATCTTCCGTCTGTTCGGGATTCAGGTTCTCGTCCGCAATCAGTTCGTCGAGTTGCTTGTGTGCTTGGTTGGAGACATAAGCAGCCCATTGCTGGCTGACCTCGCGATCCATTGCATAGCGGCGGACAAACTCCTCAATCAGTTCGGACTTATTACGCAGCAACGGACTGGAGCCAACCGCCTTTTGAATCTGAATCATCAGTTCGGTTTTGTCTTTCTCTTTCTTTGCGCGGTGTTGCTCAATGAGTTGAATGATGAAATCGATATTGATATCCACCTGTTTGATGAGTTCAATCTCGAAGACCAAATCATCATTGATCTCCACTTTGTCCCCATCATGCACGTTGCGATATTTGTCGTGCAGATTGAGGTAAAGCGAACGGTAGTCTTGTTCTTCCGCCGGAGTGATGAAGGTCTCTTTCTCCTCCTCAAAACGATCGAACGTAGATAGCACATTATTCAGCCGCACATACGTACCGAAGACACGAATGAAATCTTTCTCTGCTTCCTCGCCCATCATGTGCAGCGCTTGCGGATTATCCAGCGGGAAACGCTCTTTCATCGCCTCTACCAACTCCTCAAAGCCCATGTGGTATTTGCCGTTGGCGTCGGTGTAACCATGGACGTACTCGTCGTATGTCTTGAGGAGTACCAAGCCTTTCGAATCCTTATCGCCAAAGAGCGCGATGGTATCGTTGGTCTCTTTCTCCAGATTGCGGAAGCAGACAATCATACCAAACTGCTTGATGGTGTTGAGGATGCGGTTGGTTCGGCTGTATGCTTGCATCAGTCCGTGCTGACGCAGGTTCTTATCCACCCAAAGAGTATTGAGCGTGGTCGCATCAAAGCCGGTAAGGAACATATTCACCACAATGAGCATATCCAACTCGCGTTTCTTCATGCGCTCGGACACATCTTTGTAGTAATTGGCAAACTGGTCTCCCGTATCGAAATTGCAGGCGAACATCGCATTGTAGTCCGCTATCGCATTATCCAGAAAATCTCGGTCGGTCTGGTCGAGTTGCGATGTACCCTCGCTGTCTTCCTCCAACAGCAATCCATTCGCCTCCGGATCATCATCATTCACGCCGTAACTGTAGATCAACGCTATCTTCAGCCGCTCGTCCTCGGGCAACGCAGCTTGCTGACGTTTGAACTCCGCATAGTAGAGCCTTGCCGCCTCGATAGAAGCCGTAGCAAGGATTGAGTTAAAACCGCTCACACGTTTGTCTTTGAGCGTATAGACATGGTTGCGGAAAGTCTTTTGGTCGTAGTGGGTCAAGATATACTCCGTGATATTCGTGATACGTTTCGGGTCAAGCAGCGCTTTCTCTATATCTATCGCAGAGACTTTCTGGTCCGCAATGCCGGACTTGCTATCCACGGTCTTGATATACTCCACGCGGAACGGCAGCACGTTATTATCCGCTATCGCCGAAATAACGGTATAAGTATGCAGCCGTTGACCGAAGATCTTCTCGGTTGTAAAGAGTTTGTTTGACGCATTGTCCGGGAAGATAGGCGTGCCGGTAAAACCGAAGATATGATAGCGTTTGAACCGTTTGACGATCTGATTGTGCATCTCGCCGAACTGCGAACGGTGGCACTCATCAAAGATGATCACCACGTGACGACCATAAACCGAATGCTCTTTCTCTTTCTTGCAGAAGGAGTTGAGTTTCTGAATGGTGGTGATGATGATACGGTCGTTGTCGTTCCCCATCTGCTTGGTAAGAACCGCTGTGGATTTATTGGACGAGACGCAACCTTTCTTGAACTTCTCATATTCGCGAACGGTCTGATAATCCAGATCCTTTCTGTCCACCACAAACAGCACTTTGTCCACATAATCCAACTGCGTGCATAGTTGCGCTGTCTTGAAGGACGTGAGCGTCTTTCCGCTACCTGTCGTGTGCCATATATATCCGCCTGCATCGATCGTACCCAACACACGTTGGTTGGAAGCAATGCGTATCTTCTGAATGATGGCTTCGGTAGCGGCTATCTGATACGGACGCATCACCATCAGTTCGCGGTCTGCCGTGAAGACACAATACCGCGTGAGGATATTGAGGATCGTATGTTTGGCAAAGAACGTAGCCGTAAAATCATCCAAGTCCCGAATGACATTATTCTCGCCATCTGCCCAATAGGAAGTGAACTCAAACGAATCGCATCGTTTGGTGGATTTCTTGATCTGCTCCTCGCCGGTCTTGTTCGTCCGTTTGCGGTTCTCTATCTGTGCTTTGTTACGAGTCGTGTTGGAGTAATACTTGGTGTCCGAACCATTGGAGATAACGAACAACTGGATGTACTCAAACAGTCCGCTATCCGCCCAGAACGAATCATTGGCGTACCGCTTGATTTGATTGAAAGCCTCACGTACCGCCACACCTCTACGTTTGAGTTCGATATGTACCATCGGCAGACCATTAACGAGAATCGTCACGTCGTACCTTGTGCGGTGTTTGCCTTCTGTGGGCGTGTACTGATGAATGACTTGCAGGCTGTTCTCGAAGATATGCGCCTTGTCTATCAGTTTGACGTTCTGAAAGCCGGAGTTATCCTCTTTGATGTATTGCAGTTGTGCTGTACGGTCGTCTTGCAGAAGTTCGGCTTTGTCGGCAATAGAGGCGCCTGTGTTCGCGAGCTTTGTACGGAAGAAACCTTTCCACTCATTGTCGGTAAACTCGATGTGATTGAGTTTCTCCAGCTGCTTGCGGAGATTGGCAATCAGTTCTTCCTCGGTATGAATATCGAGATACTCATATCCCTGCGCTTGTAGCTGTTCAATCAGCGCGTCCTCCAACTGCGCTTCGCTCTGATAAGCGATGCGTTGCGATTGTTTATGCTCGTAGCGCAGAACAACCGTCGATTCGGTATTTTCAGCAATCAGTTTCATACGGCTTTGCGGTCAAAGGTTAGTAATAGATCCCGGTAATACTCATAGCGTCTTTGCTGACGAATCTGCTCCGCTGGGATACCATCGGAAAGGCTCGTCGTCAGGGCTTCGAACTTATCCAAGATAGATACTATTCGCTCTTGCTCTGCAAGAGAGGGAAGGGGGAAACGGAACTTGAGCATATCATCACCATGTACACGGGTTACTTTAGCTCCGGTAGCACATCTGCGCTTTTGTTGTGCAAACATTTCTGTCTGAAAAAGATATGCCATGTACTTTGGATTTTGTGTATGGCGATAGATATGTGCATCACCGCTTACAGCAACATCCTCATCTCCAAGCCATGCAGTAGCTTTACAACAAGCCTCAACATCCTCACTTGTGGTCGCTATTATAAGATCGCCTGTATGTGCTTTCTTGCATTTAGCATATAATTCTTCGGAAATATACGATTTGTTTTTATAGGCGAACGTCCCATAAAAGGTATGTACTTGACCATAGTGGATACAAGGCTTTCCTTCTTCTACAAAATCGCTCTTTTGTATTCCGGATCCTTTAATCATCTCTCCAATCTCCCCCAGTGTTTTCCATTCCCATTGCGCATCATCGGTTTTGTCAGCAGAATTGCAATCCGAGTGTGGCGTAAGTAGTTGGGTACGATAGTACTCATACTGCTTACGACGCAGTTGCAGCTCCGCTTGCAGCTCCGCTTGCAGCTCCGCTGCGAGTGCCGAGAATTTATCGAGGCACTCGACGATTTTTTTTTGAATTTCAAGAGGCGGAAGGGGGATTGCTAATTTTCCAAACTCCTTTTTTGACACGTTAAACCGCGTAGTACCATTAGCCGTACGGCGTACCGCCTTGCGGAAATGGTCACTCCTAAAATAGTGTTTGTAGAAAGCAGGGCAGATTCCTTCTAAACTATTGAAGCGGAATCCAAAACAGAAACTATTAAGATATAATTTCTCTTCTGGGTGCTCCGTTACTACAGATGACATAGCACATTCGTCCGGGGTTTCGGAGGAACCTGTAAACAATGCATCGCCGTATTGTACGATATTTTGTTTTTCGTTCGAACCTATTTTAACGGTTTCGTCTATATCTAAACGCAACGCAGGATTGTTAGCAATATTAAGATAGGTAATGAACTTTTCGTTACCTTCCTTGAAGTCATCTTTTGTTTTGCCGGATAAACCTCCATAGAAAGCACCCAATTCGTCAAATGTCTTCCACTCCACGCCATTCGGACACATGTCCTGTATCATTTGTTCTATGTGTGTCATAAGGCGTTACATTAGAGGTTAGCAATCAGTTCGTCTATCTGTGCACGCAGTTCGTTCTCACGCGCTACAATCTGCTTCAGCTCGGCATTGAGTTTGTCAATGTCTATATGCTCACGCGTATCTTCTTGCTCTACGTACGAGTTCACAGAGAGGTTGAAACCATTATCCGCAATCGTGCGTTGCGGCACAAGAGCGGCTTGATGCGCTACATCCTCACGGTTGGTATAAAGGTCGAGGATATGTTGGATATTCTCTTCCGTAAGTTTGTTCTTGTTGCCCTCGTGTACGAACTCTTCGGAAGCGTCGATAAAGAGCACTTTGTTATCGCGTTTGTTCTTGCGGATGACGATGATACAGGTGGCGATAGACACACCGAAGAACAAGTTCTGCGGCAGTTGGATGACCGCATCCACGTAATCGTTATCTACCAAGTACTGGCGGATCTTCTGTTCCGCTCCGCCACGGTAGAGCACACCCGGGAACTCAACGATAGCCGCTGCTCCGTCAGCAGAAAGCCAACTGAGCATGTGCATGGTGAAAGCCAAGTCCGCCTTGCTCTTAGGCGCAAGCACTCCGGCAGGCGCAAAACGCTCATCGTTGATCAGCACAGGATCTTCGTCACCTTTCCATTTGATCGAATACGGCGGATTGGAGACGATGGCATCAAACGGCTCATCATCCCAATGCTTCGGGTCTAACAAAGTATCGCCTAAAGCTATATCGAAATGGTTGAAGTTGATGTCATGCAGGAACATGTTTATTCGGCAGAGGTTATAGGTGGTCTGGTTGATCTCCTGACCATAGAATCCTTGCTGCACGTTCTCTTTGCCGATGACCTTGGCTACCTGCATCAGCAGCGAACCACTTCCGCAAGCCGGGTCATACACCTTGCGCACTTTCTGCTTGCCATACGTAGCGATACGGGCTAACAGTTCGCTCACTTCCTGCGGCGTGAAATACTCACCTCCGCTCTTGCCTGCATTGCCGGCGTACATCTTCATCAGAAACTCATACGCATCGCCGAACGCATCAATCTTATTGTCCTGCGGACCACCAAGGTTCATGTCTCCCACGGCATCCAAGATCTTCACCAACCGCTCATTCCGTTTGGCAACCGACGAACCGAGTTTGGAAGAGTTGACATCAAGGTCATCAAACAAACCTTTCATATCGTCCTCGCTGTCCGTTCCGATAGCCGAAGCCTCGATGGACTTGAACGCAGCCGCAAGCGTCATATTCAGGTTCTCGTCTTTCGCAGCACGTTTCCGCACATTGCAGAAGAGTTGTGATGGAAGGATAAAGAAACCTTTCTCCGTCACGATACTCTCACGAGCGGACTCCGCTTGCGCATCATCAAACGCCGCATAGTCAAAATCCGGATAACCCGCCTTACGCTGGAGCGCATTGATATAGTTGGTGATGTTCTCGGATATATACCGATAGAACAGCATTCCCAGCACGTATTGCTTGAAATCCCATCCATCTACTGACCCGCGTAACTCATTCGCGATCGCCCAAATAGACTTGAATAACTCTTGTTTCTGTTGCGTTGATGTTGCCATATTTTTCAATTTAATATCATTTGTGGAGCATGGGAGACTCGAACTCCCCACCTCGACACTGCTTTTTATTCTATCAATAAAGCTTGGTCGCTCCCCGCTGGCTTTATTGTCGAAGCCAAAAGTCAATTGGCTTCTTCACACTCTAGCCAGATGAGCTAATACCCCGTCTGCCCCGAAGGGCTATTGCCTATATGAACCTTTCGGCTGTTCCTTACGTGAACTTTCCGAGTTCTTATGTGAACCTTTTTCGCACTTATGTGAACTTTCTATGTGAACCTATTTGGGGACTATTCAATTATTACCCAATGCCCGGCACTGGTGTTGCCCTCGCGAATTAAAACACCCTTCTTTTGCAAGTCAGCAAGATCGCGCCATATTGTGCGAGGAACTACTGACAAAACTTCTGACATTTGGTCTCCAGTAATAAATGTATTTTTCTTGATTAGTCCAAGTATATCCTGTTGTCTTTTAGTTAGTTGCACTTCTGACAAACTTCTGACAGAACTTCTGACATCACTACCCACAGAACTACTGACACGGGTCATCTTGATAAAGTTGGTTCGCTCGATTGTCACTTGAACTCCACCACAGAAATTCACCACTTTGGGCATCGGAATACCTGCCTCCTCAAAGCCGCTGCGTATCTTTTGGTAACCTCGACCCCACGTATCAATGAAACCGGCTTTGAAGAAGACATTCGCAATCTTTGGGTTGCGTGGTCTGGATGCATGCCGCGCGAACAGAGTTTCTTGGTTGTATCCGTCCGGCAACTCTCCATCGTTCCAAATTTCAATACTGTCATCATAGATATGCATCTGGATGTCCGGACCTGTATAATCCTTATGCGCGATAGCATTATAAAGAATCTCTCGTAATGCCTCCTTGGGCATTTCAAGTTTTTCGTATCGCTGTAGTCCTTCAAAACGAACCGGCGAAATCAGGTACTTGGCTTTAAGCGCATCCATTATGCGGTCGGCCATTTGGATGAGATTCCCTTCGATGACATCTTGGAACATCAGGTCGGCTTCGTCGATACCGAAACGACCTATTTTGAACACAGCACTCGGATAATATTGTTGAGGTTTTTTTCCAAATAGCAGGACGGCTGCATTAGTCAACCCACCACTCTCGTCCACCAAACCAAGGCTCGTTAGTACTTCTTCTGTCGATGCTTTGCGGAGATCATCCGGAACACGCTCGGCTTCAATTCCTTTATCGATAAAATACTCAATAGCCTCGCGGTCAATATCCTTGAGCGAAGCACGATCATTAATCACCTCGTCCCACGAGCGCCCCATTTTCTTAAGGATAAAATTTTGCAACGCGACTCCATTCAACTCCTGCAAGGTACTACCGGAACGTACGTAGTATTTGCCTTTGTAGCTAATGGGTACGTTGCTGGGAGAAACGGCTATCTCAATATAGTCCTTGCCTTCTTTGCTTAGGACATTCACGTCAGCCACGATACCAAGGAAAGAAACTACTTTGTTCGGTATATCTTCAGACAGTTTGTGAGCGTTTTCTATATCGCATACCTCGCCTTTGTCGTTCACACCGATATAGAGTTTGCCGCCTTGTGCATTGGCAAAGCCGCATAGCCATTTGACATACTCATCACGCCAGGACTCTTTGTACTCGATATTTTGGTTCTCGTTATTCATTGTTGAGATAATTTTCATAAAAAAGTGCGGACTGAGTGCTGCCACGACAAGGCATAGTTTGGGACACAGCCAACGGAATACAGCAAACAGCCCACACCGGAGGTGTAAGCGCTTGCGCTCGCGTATTCCGTTCGTCAACGTGTCCCTTTAGTCGTGACGGATAGCAAACGTCTTTTTCTAACATGTCAATGTCCTTTCCAGAGAGATATTCTCCCTATGGTCGAATATCGTGCTCACGAAAAAGCGTGCAAAATTACGAAAAAAATTCCACATATGCAAGAAAAACAGCAACTTTTCGCGCTTTTAGACGCAATTTGTGCGGTAATTCCTACTTTTTTGAAGAAAAAGTAACCTCACACCCCCTGAATTCGTGTCAATCACCATGCTCATCTACCTTGGCTTCAAAGTATTGAAGCCGCCGCTTCAGCTGCTCAATGGTTTGACACTTGAGGCGATCGGATGCCTCCAACTTCCGAATCCGCTTCGCTAACCGGCGCTTGTGCCGGGCAAGGGTTTTCGGACTGAGGTAGGCCTTACTCTTCTTCGAGCCTGCCCGATTTTTTTTGTAACTTCATGCTTTTACGCACTCAGATTTGGTTTAGCGGTGCTTGGCCTGCGCGCACTATGCGAACAAAAACAAGCACCATCTGCCAAATCCGCTGCAAAGTTACAAAACAAGTGTCCAATTACTTTGGACTGATTTTGAAAAAGTGCAAAAATTCTGCATTTTTCATGGAAATCGGGCGTTTTCAGGACGAAAATCATCCAAATCCGGAGTAATTTACGCTCGAAATGACCTCTTGAGGGAACTTTTCGCAGCCAATATACAGGGTATCAAAAGCGTCCGTGCCGTCGGTACGGTGTTCGAGGAGGTCTTCTTCGGACTCGGCAAGCTTCTCGCCGGACTTGTTTTTGTGGAAGCCATTTCGTCCGTTTACGACGCCTGCAGACTGAATTGCGAGCAGCAAATCATCGTTGTTCTGACGGTTAAAAAATGGCATCAATCTTTGCTTTCCTTGGAAGGCTTGGTTGATCAACAAATACTTCTCGTCATGACGCATCGGATTGCCCAAATAAACGTCCTGAACTGACCATCCGTGACGCTCAAATTCGTGCATGATTACCCAATGGAAATCTTGCGTGTTTACCGCGTAATTACTGCCCAAAGCGGTGGTGTCGTAGTAGAAGATGACAGTCTTATTCCGGTGCTCGGAATAGTAGTTGCAGAAGTCCTCCACCAAGGCAGGTAATTTGCGCTCGAATTTGACATAAAATGACTTCAAAATATTGAGCCTGTTGCCGGATGGCTGACCTGCCACGATCCAGTTGATATTGGCGTTGTAGTCCATACCGATGCAGATGGGTGCGTCGGGGTTCACATCGCGGTCTGCAAGGGAGGTAAAAACGTCCATCGGGGCGGCTGCTGATAGTCCAACTACATTGGACTGCCAAAGGGTGTCCAAGTACTCAAAATTGGATGCGTCGTACTTATGAGACTCCCTCATTGACGAATAGAAGCCATCCTTTGCAATGCCGATTTGCTTGCAAAGAATTGAGGTTTGGAAGGTAAGCGGAGTAAGATCACGCTTCATCTGCTTGATGTAGTTTTCGCCAAGGAGCTGCAAGTTCTCGATAGAGGAATACTCCTTGTAGTAAACGGCTACGGAGCGCATCTGATTGAGTTGCCTGTCAAGGTGGCGTATCTTCTTACGGAGATATTCCGGCGGCGTCTTGCCTGCAGCAATAGCCTCCTTGACCTTTTGCTTCAAGCGCCAAATCTCGTACACTGTTGCCTCAATGGTGACAATCAGTTCCTTGTCCATCTTCTTCTTGTAGTGCAAGAACCAAGAGCCTTTCTTGGACTGCGGCATATCCGAGAGTATCATTATGGAGTGATTGAAGGAGTGCTTGCCAAAGTAGGACTTGATACCGCCATTGGCCGGAAGTGTTTCCTCTTTCAACTTTTCATAGTCAATGAACTTGGCCTCGTCAATTAGAAGCCAAGAGAGCGTAAGCGAGTTGGAAGAGCCAGGGCGGTCCTGCGAAATAATGATAGCACGAGAGCCGTTATAAAATGATATAACGTGCTCGAAATCGGTAGGCTCAATGATAGCCGTGCCGAAGGACTTAGGCGGTTTCTTGCCCACCACATAGTGGATGTTGGGCAGCAAGCCCCATCGACGCCATGCGGCAAGAAGGCCCGGAATGGTGTTCGTCAGACCATGCTTGAACGTGGGTACGACGATACCGCCCGTTGATCCAGGCATGCGTTGCATGTTGCGTAGCACGAAGGGAGAGGCGATAGAGTCCGTTTTGCCGGTACGTCGCCCGGCAACAATAACGGTAGTATTGGCACCGATGAGCTGCGTCAACCGCTGCGGGGTGTTGAAATAGACACGTTTACTCATGGGGCTGTTCCTCCTCTTTTTTAGGCGTCCACATCTCTTCCTCCAAGTCTGCCTCCTCATATTCGATGTCCTCGATGTCGATAGTCTCGGCGCCATAGTGCTTGATCATCTTGTCTATCTTCTCTTGCAGGTTAGGAATAGGCTTGATACCGAGCACGGTCGGGTCGTCGGTAGCAGTGAAGGGCTGCACCACAATCATCTCATAAGGCACAGCCTGCTCGTCCTCCAAGTCAACACGGTTGAACTTGGCATAGGAAGCGGCAGCTTTCTCCATCGTCTTGGTATCTTTACGTGCCTTAGCCATCTGATAGGTCTCCAATATCATCTCATTGAAGCGGTAGCGGTGAAAGTCACGCGAAGCCTGCGAGAGCGTAGGCAACAGAGCCTTAACAATTGAAAGGTCGGCATATGCTTGCGTTAAGCCTATGCCAAAACGCGAGCGTACCTCCCCGATAAACACCCTATCTTTCGCGTCCGGGTTCGACATGAACCACGTATATTCCTCCCGAAGTCGGAGAAGACGCTGCACGGTCTCGGCAGGGTAACGTTCCATCAGTTCCGCTTCAGCGGTAAAGAGGTCACGCTTGGCTATTTCTACTGTCTGTGGTCTGGCCATTACTCATCGTCCTCCATGTCTAAAAGGTTTTCACGAGCCGTCTGCAAAGCAAGCGGCGAGCCTACTTTAGCAAGGGTCATTTCTTGCTGATGTAGCTGTACTTTACTTAATGCTTTCCCATGGCGGTACGCCGTAAATGCCGGATTGGACTCGTCTTGGATGTCCTGCTTAAACTCCTCAATTCGGACACCGAGAATGACGGCTATGTCCGTAGGACGGAGGTAGATAGAAGCAAATTGGTCGATTTGCTGGAGTTGTTCTTCGGTGTAGGTCATGCTAAATTTCAGTTTAGGTTTGTGATACGATTAGGGATTTGCCGGTGCTTGCTCCGGCTGTGCTGCTGCCGACAGCCATTCGGCTTCATTGTACCGTAAATCGGTGTAGATATCGATAGCCACTTGGAACGAAGCGCAAGCGCAACCGGAAGCGAAGTACTCGGGTATCTCCGAGAAGCGGATGCGCGGATCGAGATACAGGGAGCGTTCCTGAAGCTTTGTCTGCTCCAGGATGAGCACCGACATATATTGCCGGAACAGTTCGCGCATGGTATCGAAGCAATCAAGACGGGCTGCCATGTTTCCCAATTGGTGACGCATGGCGAAAAAGACCGTCTTGACTCTTCGAGTGCGCGGAGAGTTGTTGAGCTCGGTGTAACCCTCGGCGGTGTCAGAGACGCAGACGAAGGCAGTGGTGGTCTGCATGGAAGCGAGGGCGTCCTCGAAGCCTTGCAGACCGCTCACTTTACAAAAGCGAAACTTCTTGTTCCGGGCAAGGATATTGGTGTCGGTGAGACGCTCGAAGAAGGATGTAGCATCCCAGTTGGAAACGGTTGTCATAGTTAGGTGGTTTTGGTTTCACGTTTCATTTCTTCATACTCGCGCGCTTGAGCGTCCAGCTCGACGAGAGCGCGGTGTACATCCATACGAAGCACTTGTGCTTCCTTTGTGATGTCGCCCTTGGTAAGCGCGCGTATCTGATTGTTCATTTGCTGCTGCAGGCGTTCCTGCATTGCTTCGGAGGAGGCTTCCTCTGCCGTTACGAAGAAATGCTTGTAGCGACGCGCTAACAACTGCTTGGCAGAAGCGTACCAATAGAAGATAGAGACGGCTTCTTCCGGCTCCAGTCTGACCGGCTCTTTGGATTGGTACAAGTACGCGGCCATCTCGGACAGCAGAGCCATGTCCTTTGTGACGAGATAACCTTGGTAGAGGTTTTCGAGGATGAGGAAGGCTTCGAAGGTAATGCCGGAGAGGTCAGCCTCTACCGGTTGAAGCTTTCCTATCAAAGGCAGGCGCACAGGTACGAGGGGCAAGCGTTCAAGCCAAGACAGTTGGGAGATGGCCTCCGCTATCTGGAGAGACGTAATGAAATACGGCTTTCCTTCGTAATGGCAGAAAATACCGACATCGGTTTTCTGCACATCGGTTAGCGGTGCCCATCGGATGAGCGCGTAGGTTTTGAGTTCTGCAGCAGTGTAGTTCTGTGCAAGCAGATAATATGCGTAGCGGAGTTGCTTGGGCGTTAACTCCTGCCAGCATGTAGGAAGAATAATGTTCAAGTTCATAGTTTACGATTTAGAGGTTAGCGATTACCACCAGTAGCCTCCGGAATCCTTGTGGTTCTCGAAGGATGGGCGACAAAAGAGCATAGAGGTATAACTGTCCTGCCACTCCGGAAAGAGTGCGGGTTTGGTTCGGATGCGCTGCACGACGGAGGACATCCGCTTGAAGTCAAGCGGTTTTCCGGCAAGCATCTCCAGTGTTGTTTGGCGTATGCCATCAATGATGGAGCGCTCTTCCGGAGTGACCTGCTGTGTAAGCATGTTATGGCGCAAGCGGGTTATCAGTTCCTCCGAAACGAAGTGCTCTGCCAGTTCCTGCTCTATAGAGAGGACTTGCAGGCGGAGCGACTGATAATGCGCCCATAATTCGTTGGAGTGCCCCGCCAAGCGTGACAGTTCGAGGTCAGGCCAAAGGCTTGCCCCGAAGAACTGCGCTTGTTCGGTTTCGGGCCAGTCGGAACGTTTGGCAAGGCTATCGAGCAAGGTGTTTGCGAGAGAATCGCGGTTTGTGAGGAGCGAGTCGATCAGCCGCTTCACACGATCCGCGCTTGCCGGTACGATGTTTTGGTTGGAAACGATGCCGAAACCGTTGGGCGTTAGGATGAGGTCGAGCGACGGAATGGCTCGCCGAAATGCATCTACTGCAACGATATGGGCGCAGAGCTCCCGCAGCGGGTCGGCAGGAGCAGATGCCTCTATCGCGGTTAGTATGTCCGTGCCGGTAAAGTGCTTGGCAAGCCAAGCATGTGCCTTGGCGAGGTACGGACTTATTTTGTCGTACAAGGGCGTTTCGCCCTCAACGGTGGTAAGAGCGTTAGGAAGATACTTCCGAAGCTCTGTATCGTTTTGTATTAACATAGTTTATAGATTTAGGCGTTATCGGTTTTCTTTTGCTCCAGCGAGGTTTCTTTGGCATCCTTGTGTTCATCCAAGGTAGTTAGTTGGATGAATGGGCATGTTGGGAATGCCTTATCCCAATGGTTGAAGCGGATGAGGAGTTGGTGGGGATAGAAAAGCAGATCATGGTAGGGCTTCTGCAGAGCCTGCGCGATGGTGTACAACTCGCGCTTGTCAGAGCCGGAGTTGTTTGACTGGCTCTTGCCGGGCACAGAACCTACGAGGTTCGAGTGGACGCGCATGGTAAAGCAGATGACGTTGATGGCTTCCTGGATGTCCGTCTCCCAATCGCCTCCCTCCTTGGCATCATCGATGCGTTTGATGAGGACATCGTGGTTCTCATCTCCATTCGGGTTGATACCGAAGGAAGAGAACCATGCTTTGCCGGCATTCTCGGCGCCGGTAAGGAAGTCGATTATGCGCTGCTTTTCCTCTTTGACGCGCTCCATCCGCTTGACCGGGTCGGTTATACCTTCGGCGCGGAAGATACGCTCCCAGTAGCGTTCGTTGACCTCTATCTGGTACTTGATAGGGGCTGCGTGCTGAAGCTTGGCTTTCTTGGCGGTGGTAATGAGCTGCTTGATATCATACCAACGGGAAGCGAAGATTGAAGCGTAATAAGGTATAGGATAGTACGTGTTACGTGCGGTAGGTATGCGTGTGACGATGGCAAACTTGCGTTTCTTGGTGCCGTTCTTGAGACGGGTTTGCAGATCCGTCCACGGATTATAGAGATTGAGCAAAGGAATGTGCTCCACATCACCGGGCGAAACGAAGTGCTCCCAGTTGGCAAAGAGTATTTCTTTGCTTGTACCATCGGCAGCAGCGGGCGTGAAACGACAGTTGCAAGCCTCTTTGCGGAGCATAGTAGTGATGCGTGTGCCATCCTTGGAAAGAATGATCAAGGTGACGCAGAAGCCGAAGTGCTTGAAATCGAGGCAAGCGCCGAGGAAATAATCCGCCATGTTGTTTTCAAAGAAGAAATCTTCGATTTGCTTCTTGACATCGGCGGTACACTCGCAGGTATCATACTGGAGGCCCTGGCCGTAGCACACTTCGGCGTTCCACTGCTGGCAGGTGGTCAGCGTTTCATCGGCTTCAATCTTCTTGAGCACGTTATAGGGCATGAGGTTGTCTGCACCCCAAGGAACGTACTTGGTATGTTCGTCGAGCTGAAGGGGCGAAATCTCCCCGTCCTCTTTGAAGAGGGTTGTGGTGTCGGTAACAAAGATTGCCCGAGCTTTGAGTTGTGGTATATCTACCACGGAATCAAAAATAAAATCCATATCTTGCAAATTTTGCTGCAAAGATATGGATTTCTACGCGTGTGCGAAAAGACACGGTATTTTAGAGGCTTGATTTGGCTTGCTTTTCTTGTAACTCGGCAAATTGCTTTTCAGTGGCAAAGGCGAACTGCTGTGAGTTGTTTCTTTTGATATAGTAGAGATTTACGAGTTGATCCTTCTCAAAAGGTTCAACATCTTCCTTATGCTTGAAATCAAGCACTCCTACAGCCTCTGTACCTACAATCTCTACTATATAGCCTTTGGAACGAAAAGCTACAATTTTAGCCGTATATAAAGTGCCTTTTTCAAAAGGCGTTTGTTCGTCCTGATAGCCGGACATGGCGAAAGAAAAGCCGTAGTTTCCGACGGAAAAAGGAACTACTTCTATATAATCTCCGATAGCATATTCTTTGCTCCTTTCAAAAGATGTTACTTTTCCTTTTAGAGGAGTGTTGGGCAAAGATATAAGCAAGTAATCGAAATTAACTTTTTCGATAGGCGCAAGAAGGGGTTGGCTTGTTTGTAAGAAATTGGCGAAAGCAATTTTGTACTGCTCGTATATAGCAAGGGAAACCATCTTCTTTGAGCGCTCCAAATCAAGTTCGGCTTCAAATACATCATCGGGCGTGAATGCAATATCCGTGGGCATCAAATTCCTTACTTGGAAGAGCAGATTATATTCCTGCTCTGACAGGTATAGCAGATGATCGATAACCTTTAGCGTTCCGCGAAGTTGTATCTTTGTGGAATTGCCTGCCTCGTTAATAAGGGAATTGAAATCATCGTTGCCCAAAAACTCAAACACTTTGGCGCAAATTTTTCCGTCCTCCTTTTGGATGATGGAGAAAGTAACTTTGTCAGACAGTTGCCAAATCTGGTGCTTGGGTTTAAAAAAGTTGGACTTTTTGCAAAAATATACACGTGCTGACTCACCATCGGAATTGATATAGGTGATAAAACCATCAATTTCCGGATGCAGAAGGAATGATATTTTGCCTGTATATATTTGCTCCACGATTTTATTATCAAAAAATCGTGCAAAGGTACAACTTTTTTGCGAGAAATGCAAGTTTTGGAGCGAGAAACAAGCGAGAAAACGAAAAATGAAGCCAAAAAAACAAGACAAAATGAAAAAAACAAGGCGAAATGAAAGCCAAAAACAAAAAACTCCCATGCTTTTTGAGGGCATGGGAGCGGCGCAGGGCCTTGTTACAAGTTTGCAGACTTGGTCAATTCCTTATAGTGTAAGATACATGATAGCCCGTGCCCTCACAGATACGGTCATCGCGTATGGTGTATCGGACATGATAGCCCGTGCCCTCATAGACTTGGTTACCGCGTATGGTGTAGCAGACATGATATCCTGTACCCTCATAGACTTGGTTACCGCGTATGGTATATGATACGTGATACCCAAGACCCTCGTACACAGTATTATCGCGTATGGAGTACGCAACATGATAGCCCGTGCCCTCGCATATCCTCGTCCGGTCGTACATCCAAGCACCGGCGCCACTTCCATAGTCGGTAGGTTCGCAGGCGCAGAGGAGCACCAGGGCGAAAAGTATGTAAAGTAACTTTTTCATCTAAAAAATCTCCAGCAATTTGTGTGCCATGTCACTCCTTTAGGAAGTGACCGAGGAGCAGCCAAGCTATAAGCGGGCTTGCACCGAGGCAAAACAGCAGCACTAAAAAAGCGAATCCGGGAACACCCGTAACTTTGTACGTTCTCCATGTGAGGTGTAGCGTCCAAATTATAGCTCCGATAATAATTGCAAACAAGAACATAAGGACAGTATTTTGAGCGTATATTGTCCAATTACGTTGGACTGAAAATTAGAAATTGAATGATAGACCTGCACCGTTGCCGGTGTAGTTGATATTCATTTCAGCAATGCGCTTGCCGTGTACATTGAGCGGTATGCCGACAATGGTAAGGGCTGCACCCATCGGAAGGAGGACATAGCCGGCTGCAGCGCAGTTGGCCTTGGTCTTTGCTTTGGCCGCAACATCTTCCGGCTTTCCGCTTGTATCTACACCGGAATTGCCGACACCTACTAGTATCGCGCCCATGAGCGCGGAAGGAATACCGATGCCCATGCAGACGTTACCGGTCTTTTTCAACGCATTGCCTATGACCAAATTCGGATTGGCGGCTCGTTCGCTAACCACTTTAGCATGAGCGGCATTCTCGGCTTGTCTCTTTGCCAGTTTAGCCTGTGCTTTAGCATCCGGCACAAACTTGCCATCCACGACGTTATATCTACCGATGCCGGAGATATAGAAATAGTTCACACGCTCGGGATGGATGGTTAACTCCTTATCGCCCGTTGCTGAGAAATAAGAGCGAATGACCAACGTAGTGTCGTTCAGATCAACTAACTGACCTTCAATGTTGTTTCCTTGGTTGAAGGTTACGTTTACTGTGGTTGCTTGAACCGTTAATGTAGTGGCAGCGAATGCCATCAAAATAAATAAAAATTTCTTCATGACTGTTTAAGATTTGAAATTTTGTGCAAAATTAATAATTTAGTGTCCAATTACTTTGGACAGATTTTGAAAAAATGCAAAAAAAGTGATTTTTTCCTTGAAAATCGCGTTTTTTGCTATAAAAACACCTCCAAACCGTTGATGCGGGAGATGCAGACATCCCGGACAGTGCGGATTTCGCCGGAGCGGAGGAACTTGATCGTTCGCGTACCGGCATAGAAATCGAACTTGAGGGAGATGACGGAAGGATAATGGAGAAGGCTGCCGTCAGACTTAAAGACGACCAAATCGACCGGGTCGGGCCGGAGCATCATAGCTTGTGCTGTGGAAAGATGGATAGCATTCATTATTCAGCGATTTTTTGAGCGAATAACTCCGAGAGCGGCACGGAGTGGTTTTTCATGATGTCAGTAAGCGAAGCATGGAAGGTTGCAAAGATAGCTGCATCCGTAGTAACGATAGCGGACTCGTTACGATTACCTCGGGTAAGATTTTGAGAAGTGATGATGGAGACCGTGCGAGCGGTCTCTAACGAACGTATCAAAATCACCTTGGAATGGTTATCGGCCAAATAGGTGTGCTCTATGACGCGAGTGAGGAACGGCCACAGTCGTAGGGTTTTCTGCGTGGCTTTGAAATCAAGGATGAGGTGGATAGTGTCCACCTTCCCTGATTTTTCAATGAAGAACAAGCGGCGCAGAAACTCCTCGGAGATAGAGAAGGAAGTCTGCCAAATGGTAGCCTTCCCAACCTGTTCGAGGACCCATTCCACAACGTCAGCCACCTGCAGGGTGTTCGTTAAGTAACACTGTAACGGACACTCTGCGAGCGGCTTGAGGTAATCATCTATGGACGCGTTGCGTTTCACTTCTTAGTTTTCTTGGAAGTGGTTTTCTTTGCAGCGGGCTTCTTGGCAGCCTTCTTTACCGGCGTTGTATCTGCCGGCGCAGCGGGTGCTTGCTCGGCGGGCGTTTCGGTTTCCGGCGTTTTGTCTGCCGGCTGTTCCTCAACATGCTCGGCCTTGGTCGGCTGCGGAACAATATCGCCCACCTTGAAGTGGTCGTATTGTTCCCAGTTAGCATGGTACTGCTTATCGAGGTCGATAAGCTCTTTGAGGAACGGATAACGCTCGCTGTCCGGGCAGGTGCTGTGCTCGACGGAGAGCAGCTGCAGTTGCGTATGGCAGCGCCGCATCTGCTGCATGATAGAAAGGTTCTGCGCGTAGAGAGCCTGGATTTCTACGGGCAGCGCGTCGTGATCCGCGCGTTTACCTTTCTTAAACTCCTCGTGCTCGCTCGGCAAGTTATGCTCTTTGGCAATCGCCTCGACTTGCTTGCCCATCTCCGCTACCTGTTCATGCGTGAGTTGCTGGAGATAGAACTGATATTTCTTCTTCAGCTCATACTCAATGCGGGAGGCATAGAGCTTCGGCTTTCGCATGAAGTTCTGGTACATGATACGGTTATTGGTAAGTTGCAGCACGAGCAACGCTCCTGCGGCAAGGTCGCGTTCATCAGGATTGGCGTCCAGCCATTCCTTGACCTTAGGTATAAGTTCTGAATTCTTCATCTTAAAAATACATTTTTAAGCTGGACTACTGACTGCGCCGAGTTGCAAATGCAAGCATTTACTCGGTTTGCTCAGTAGTTCATTATAAGTTATTGTTTATGCCCACGACAAAGAACAAGTTCTTGCCGAGGGGTTCAAGTAAACGATACATGGCATTGAGCGTAGAGCCGGTAGTAACAAAATCATCAAAGATGATAAGGTTCGGTTCGGGCGGTAATGTGCCCAGATCGAACTCGACACCTACACGCTGACGAGAGTGTGCGATAGCGACATCCTCGTAGTAAGGAATTTGCAGTCTCGCTCCGATTTCGGAGGCTATACGGCAAGCAAAATTCTTGGTGAGGTGTCGGCGCTTCGGAGAAGGCACAATCGCCCAATGGCCATTCGAAAGATAGTTCCCGAGCACGCGTTTGATGACCGGCGTGAGATGATCGGCAAAGTAAGTGACCATTTCGTCATCTGCTTTGATGTCGGTGAGCGTGCGTCCTTTGATGGACTTCTTCCAAATGGAGAGCACGGGAATAGAAGCATGGGGTGTCATGGTCAT
>Ga0310696_10002567_pt1 | contig 23800 bp, 20 predicted proteins | sample AusTroGonzalo_MG_4_FD_203885 | JGI IMG/M metagenome (GOLD analysis project Ga0310696, IMG submission 203885) | Bovine rumen microbial communities from tropical cattle in Woodstock, Queensland, Australia - Gonzalo_02 (v2) (version 2) | ecosystem: Host-associated > Mammals > Digestive system >...
GCAGAGTGGGCCGTTGTGAAGAGCTGGAAGAACGGCAAGGTGACCTACGACAAGAAAGAATTGAAGAGCTTGACGCCTGAGAAGGCCCGTGAAAAGACCTCTGACTTCACCTCTGTCACCACCCGACAATTCGAGCCTTTCAATTAAATGACAGATTGATAGGTTCAAGTGGAAGTCTTTTCCTAAACAAAGGCACAATTACACAGTTTCTACGGCGGAAACTCACATCAACTTCCAAGTTAAGAATCAAATAATCGTTAATTATCAGCTGTATATGCCGATAATTAACGATTATTTCGTATATTTGCAAACAAATACCCAACTGACTTAACAAACCTATAATATATGAGAAGAATTCTCTTTGTCAGCCTGCTTGCCACCGTTAGCCTTTTTACGGTAGCGGCACCATTCGGCCTCTGGTCGCTTGCAAGGCAAGAACGCGGCATGCGAATCCGAAAAAACATTCCACTGGATTCCATACGTCTGAGCGACCCAGCAATTCTGGCCGACCAGAAAACAAACATGTACTATATGACTGGAACAGGCGGTATGATGTGGCGCTCCAGCGACTTGAAGCTATGGGAAGGTCCGATACGCGTAACGGAGTTTGCCTCCGACTCTTGGATGGGACCGCGCCCAATGATATGGGCAGCCGAGCTGCACCAAACAGGCGACGGTTGGTATTACTATTTTGCCACGTTTACCAATCAGTCAGTAATTATTGATACCGTGCGCGGCAATGCCATTGAACGTCGCGCCTCACAGGTGCTACGTGCTGATAATCCAATGGGGCCCTATCGTGCATTCGGCGATGCGACTTACCTACCTGCCAACCGTCCAACACTCGATGGCACCTACTGGAAGGATAGCGATGGTAAGCCCTATATGGTATTCTGCGGCGAGTGGCTACAGAACTGGAACGGTACGATTGAGAAAATTGAACTGAAACCCGATCTCAGCGGTACAGTAGGCGAACCGGTGGTGCTCTTCCGTGCCAGCGACTCTCCATGGAGTCGCGAGAAGAACGACAAGGGAGAAACAACTTGGAACAAAGTGACCGACGGGCCCTACCTCTTCCGAACAGGTACTGGACGATTGGGGATGGTCTGGACCTCATGGGTCTACAATGTCTATACACAAGGTGTAGCTTATAGCGAAAGTGGTACGCTAGACGGTCCTTGGATACAGGAGAAGGAGCCCATCACGCCACCCGGCTTCGGCCACTCCATGCTCTTCCAGCGCTTCGACGGTCAGTGGATGATGTCAGTACATCATCACTCGAAAGACGCCCAAGGACGCACCGTGCGTATTCCCCATATCTTCGAGGTAGACCTAAGCGGTGACAAACTCATAGTAAAGCCATAAAACTTAAAAAATGAAACGAATACTCTTTTTAGCTCTTGCATCAGTACTCCTTGCAGGACACACATCAGTAGCAAAGTCAGGAAAAGTGCTCACAGAAAAAGATATGGGTGCATATCTATTTACGTATTTCAGTGACCCTACCCACTCGCTCTTCATGGCTATCAGCTACGACGGCTACAACTTCAAACCAGTGAACAATGGTGAACCGATTATCTCGGGTGACTCGATAGCCGAGCAACACGGCATTCGCGACCCGCATATCTATCGCTCACCAAATGGTAAATTCTATATCGCCATGACCGATCTGCACATTTTCGGCAAGCAGAAAGGTATCCGCACCACGCAATGGGAGCGTCCTGAGGCGTACGGCTGGGGTAACAATCGCGGACTGGTACTGATGGCGAGCGATGATTTGATTCACTGGACCCATCACGTAGCACGTATTGACAAACTTTTCCCAAAGAAATACGGTGAGGTGGCATGTGCCTGGGCTCCACAGACCATCTGGGATCCGCAGGTTGGAAAACCTATGGTCTATTTCACCATTCGCCAAAAAGCAGGAGGTCGTACGAAACTCTACTACAGCTATGCCGACGAAGCCTTCACCACACTCGAGACTGAACCTCAGCTGCTATTTGAATATCCCGACACCACCATTCAGGTGCTTGATGCCGATATATGTCCGATGCCCGACGGTCGATATTTCATGACATACGTGTCGCAAGAAAATCCTGGTGGCATCAAGTATATGATATCTGACAAGATTAATCATTTCGATGACTACCATGCCGAACAGATTGACACGGAACGTACAGGCTGCGAAGCACCCAACGTATGGAAACGTATCGGTAAAAACAAATGGGTCATTATGTATGACATCTACACCATCCATCCCAATAATTTCGGTTTCGTGGAGACAAGTGATTTCAAGACTTTCAAACCGCTTGGACGCTTCGGTGAGGGTAAGATGAACATCGAGAATTTTATATCGCCCAAGCACGGCAGCGTCATTCATATCACAAAGGCAGAGGCCAAGCGTCTGGAGCAATATTGGAACAACCATCAGAAACAAAAACAACTCATCCGTAGCGGAGAATTATGGTTTGATGATGGTGGAAGACATATCAATGCCCATGGTGGCGGCATCATGAAGTTTAACGACACCTATTATTGGTTTGGTGAACACAAGGATGATCACACCAGCAATGCGATGGTAGGGGTAATGTGCTATGCCTCAAAGGACCTTGTAAACTGGCGCAACTGTGGTGTAGCACTAAGTGTCACAGACCCTGCAGCAGGACAGGCTGATCGTCAGAGCGCAAGACGACGCGGTGGTGCTACGACCAATTCAGATATTGAACAGGGTTGCATTCTGGAACGTCCGAAAGTAATCTACAATCCCGTGACAAAGAAATTCTGCATGTGGTTCCACCTCGAACTGAAAGGCCAGGGATATAGTGCAGCCCGCTATGGTGTGGCTGTAGCCGACCGTCCAGAAGGTCCCTATAAGTTCCTCTACTCATCAAGAGCGAATGCTGGCACTTGGCCAATAGAAGGATCTCCAATGAACTTTGACGAATACCTGAAACGCGACTTCAGTACTGGACAGATGGCACGTGACATGACACTCTTCGTGGATGATGACGGTAAGGCATATCATATCTTCTCGTCAGAAGAGAATTATACGTTGCATATCGCTGAACTCACTGCAGATTACCTGCACCATACCGGCCGCTATACCCGTATGGCACCTGGAGGACAGAACGAGGCACCTGCCATCTTCAAGCACAATGGCACCTACTGGATGATCACCTCAGGTTGCACCGGTTGGGCACCCAACGAGGCCCGCATGTTCTCAGCCCCCAGCATCTGGGGACCTTGGACACAGCATCCGAACCCCTGTCGCGGACCACTGGCCAATAAAACTTTCAACGGGCAGAGCACGTTCGTGCTACCAGTCAATGGCCAGAATATCTTTATGGCAGACATATGGCGCCCGCAGCATCCACGTGATGCTCGCTACATCTGGCTTCCTATTGAATTCGAAGACGGCAAACCCGTCATCAATTGGCAAGATGAGTGGCAGTTGAAATAAGATAAAAAAAAGAATCCCGAGTAATGTCGGGATTCTTTTTTATCTTGCTTCCAACCATTTTCCCAATGTTGCCAACATTGCCTCACGGTATTTAAACCAAGGGCCAAAACCATAACCGTGACCACCATCAGGATAAATCATCATGGCACACTCATTGCCAACCTCACGCATGGCCTTATAATATTCCAACCCATTGGTCAGAGGTGGCACCAAGGCATCATCACTCGACATGATAATAATAGCAGGGGGCGTTTCACCCTTCTTTACAGCATTCTGTGTAGAGAAGTCATGCACCAGCATCGCATCCTTCTGCCCCTCCTCACCCAAGAAATTCCTGCACGACCACTTATGACTCACGTTCTCGTCCATTGAGATAACCGGGTAAAAGAGGATGGTGAAGTTTGGACGCACGGCAGGTGCAGAATGGGTAGAGATGACTGACGACAGATGGCCACCTGCCGAAAAACCCATGATGCCCACTTTCTCTGGATTTATACCCCACACCTGAGCTGAGTCCCTCACAATGCGGAAACCTTTTTCCACATCTCCCACAGGAATGGTACGGTCGCCATTAGGCAATCGATAATTTACTACGAAATAGGCAATACCTTGCTCGTTGAGCCATTCATGAGCCAGTGTACCTTCATGGGTATTCGACAACATAGAATAACCGCCACCAGGAATACCCACGATAGCCTTTCCGTTAGGTGTCTCAGGCAGGAAGCACACCATCTGTGCCTTCCCGTCATCCGTCAAATTAAGCGTGAACTGTCGGGCTGTCTTGCCATGTGCTGTTGCAGCGGCAAGGAGTGTCAACGTCAAAAGAAAGAATACTTTTTTCATCATAACATGAATGTTTATTTAATAGTTTATGGTTCTCGGCTGCAAAAATAAAAAATTATTTTCAATTATCAATTGTAAATTGTCAATTATTTCATACCTTTGCGGCGTATAACTAAAAAAGACCATTAAAGATGAAACAAATTCTATTAACAATCTTATGCGTATGCACCGTCCTCACAGCCTCGGCTCAGGAGAACAATGACAAAGTATTCACCCTCAAGAATGGTGATGTCACAATGCTAGTCAACATCGCGAAGGGCGGTAAGATTCTCTCATTGAAGTATCAGGATAAAGAGGTTATCTCACAGTCACGCTTTCCCGAATCTTTCGGTAGCACATTCTGGACTTCACCACAGAAAGAGTGGAACTGGCCCCCTGTATCCGAATTCGACAAGCAGACCTATACCATCAACAAAGAAGAAGACAATCATCTCTTTATCACCAGTCCTGTGTCCCAGCGACTGGGTTTAAGCGTGGGTAAGGAATTCCAGATAGACAAAAAAGATGGTGCTATCGTCATCACATACTCTATCAAGAATGAGGGTTCTGAACCACGCCGCGTAGCCCCATGGGAGATTACCCGCGTACAGAACGGAGATGGAATTATCAGTTTCGAAACCCCAGTAGACAGTATCTGGCCGGCAGGTCTGATGACTTTTGAGCAGAATGGAAATGTCGCATTGTACAGAACCGATGAGGCATCACAAAACCGAAAGGTGAATGCTAACGGAACAGGTTGGCTGTCGTACACCGCCAACGGACTTACACTGACGAAGAAATTCCAAGACCTGAAACAAGGAGAGGCAGCTCCAGGAGAGGCAGAAATACAGGTCTACGTAAACCGCGGCAAGACCTATATTGAGTTAGAAAGCCAAGGTGCCTACATGCTACTACAACCAGGTGAACAACTTCGCTGGCCTGTACGCTGGTATCTCACACAAGAAAAATAGAATCATTTCTTGAGAAAGTATTACAACGGATCTACATCATAGTAGACCTGCAAAGAGCTATAGCGCTTGTCTTGCAGCATCTGCTGCTGGGCAAGCGTTAAATATTGACGTACGCGCGGCATATCAATACCATTCTCAAGTTTTATCACAAGTTTGCGGATACTCAGGGTCTTAACACGTGCTACAGCAGGTTTATCAGGACCTAAGACACGATCGCCAAACCACTGGCGCAGGCGCGAACCAAGTTCGATGCCCGCAGTATTCACTACATCATCCTTGCTATGCTTCAGATAAACATAGATAAGACGATAATACGGAGGATAATGAAATAATTGGCGCTCTTCCAACAGCTCGCGCGAGAATTGTTCGAAGTCATTACGAACCACCTGTTGGATGACAGGCAGGTCGGGATTTTTCGTCTGCAGGATAACGAGTCCCTGACGACCCTTTCTGCCAGCACGACCACTGACCTGAGCCATCATCATAAAGGCATGTTCGAATGCACGGAAATCAGTCTGATTCAACATTCCGTCGGCATTGAGGATACCCACCACAGACACCTTATCGAAATCCAATCCCTTACTAATCATCTGCGTCCCGATGAGCAGATTGGTACGTCCAGCCGAGAAATCAGTAATTAGTCGTTCATAGGCATTACGGGTGCGGGTGGTATCAAGGTCCATACGAGCCACACGAGCCTCTGGGAATATCTCACGAATCTGATCCTCAATCTTCTCTGTGCCATAGCCACGACCCTGCAACTCCTTACTACCACAGGCAGGACACTCCGTTGGCACCTGATAGGTAAAACCGCAGTAGTGGCACGAAAGCTGATTTAAATTACGGTGGAGCGTTAAACTAACATCACAATGCTGACAACGAGGCACCCAGCCACACTGCTTGCATTCTATCATGGGCGCCCAACCACGGCGGTTCTGGAAGATGATAGCCTGTTCTCCCCGTTCAAGAGCCTCACGAACACTGGCAAGCAAAGGGGGGGAGAATGGCCCATGCATCATCTTTCGACGCTGCAAATCGCGCGTATTGACCACCTGAATCTCTGGCAACTGAATACCCTGATAACGCTCCGTCAGCGACACATACCCGTATTTCCCCGTCTGGGCATTATAATAGGACTCCATGCAGGGCGTTGCGGTGCCAAGAAGCGTTTTGGCGCCAAGCATAATCGCTGCATTCCTCGCATGATACCTTGGCATAGGGTCCTGCTGCTTATAGGATGTCTCATGCTCTTCGTCTACGATGACAAGGCCCAGTCGCTGGAAAGGTAGGAATACGGCACTGCGGGCACCAAGGATGACGTCATAAGGATTCTGCGAGAGTTGTTTCTGCCATATCTCCACACGTTCTGCATCACTGTATTTAGAATGATAGATTCCCAATCGGTTACCGAAAACACGCTGCAGGCGCTGCATCATCTGCACAGTGAGGGCTATCTCGGGCATTAGGAAAAGAACCTGACGATGCTGATCCAGTTCACGCTGAATAAGATGGATGTAAATCTCTGTCTTACCGCTGGAGGTGACACCATGCAATAACGTAACCTGTTTCTTCATAAGCGACAGAAGAATCTGGTTGTAAGCATCCTGCTGGGCATGACTCAAAGGTTTGATACGTTCAGGATGAGGAGTGCCTCCCTGATTCAGTCTCCCTACCTCCACCTCATAGGTTTCCAATATGCCACGCTTCACCAGTTGATTAATTGTAGGAAGCGTAGCCTCAGAGGCATTCATCAGTTCTTCGCGGGTAAGTTCCACCACCGGCTCACGACAAGTCTCCCCTTCAATACTATCCCAATGAGACAAAGATAGATAGGCAATGAAAGCATCACGCTGCTTAGCTGCACGTGCCAACATATTCAGCGCGGCATGAAGCGTCGGCTCATTCTGGTAGTTAGCAGTGAGACGGATAAAAGTCTCCGTGCGTGGTTTATAACCTTCTTCTGCCTTCAATCCTGCAGGCAGAGCAGCCTTATAGACCTCGCCAATTGGTGACATATAATAAGAGGATATCCACTGCCAAAAATCCAACTGACCAGGTAGAAGAACGGGGTGGGCGTCAACGACGGAAGAGATAGGTTTCACCTCATAGCCCTGCGGTTTCTCATCATGCAGGCGCGCAATGATACCAACATAATACTTACTACGGCCAAAAGGTACAATGACGCGTAAGCCAATGGTTACGCGCCCTTGTGCTTCTTGCGGGACAGCATAAGTGAAATAGCCATCGAGCGGCACCGGCAATATAATATCCGCATAGAGACTCATCAGAATATGTATGTAGCTGACAGCATCCATGAATTGGCTGTCGTATTCGTATTATTCAAGGCTGAAGTAGCCTCATTGGCAGCCTTGCCAACTTTGTTCCATGTAAAATCTCCGGTCCTTCCTATGGGGATATTATAATAGACAATAGCCTCGAGATGTTGTCCTATAGAAAGACCGACGCCAAAATCCATAGCCAGTTTGGTATCTTGTAAGAGAAATTGCTTTGCATTCTTATTCATATCCTCCCAGTAGAACTTTGACGGGCCTACATTAAAAGACAACTGAGGACCAGCCGTCAGGAACACGGCACCGAAGTCCATGATACCGGCACCATAACGGACATGGGCAGGAAGCAGCACAGACTTTTGCCTCACTGTCTCGCCCTCAACTTTCAGTGTGCGCTCATTATAAAAACCTGAAATATCAACAGCCAATCCGGGCAGGGCTGTAGATATCACAAAGGTAGGACCTATGAAGAAACCAGCACGATTTGATTTATCGAACACATCATCATTGAACTCCATGCTGACTACCTCAAAACCTCCCTTCACACCAAACGCTACGCCTTGAGCCGACAAAGGCATGACTACGAGCCATGCCATTACCATCGGGAGAACTATTTGGAATAATCTCTTTACCATACAGATAGACCTTAATGACGCTGTCGCCGCACAGAGACACGGGGAGCAGAAGAACTGCTGCTTGAAGAAGAGGATGACGAACTTTTGCTCTTCACAGTCTTGCTACGCTCACGCTTTTGTTGCTTAGCCTTTTCCTTCAGCACCTTGGGGTCGTTGGCAGCGATGCTATCCAAAGAGTCACGCTTGGCCTTATCACCAAAGATATTATTCTGGAAGTTAGCCAGTTCTTCCTCAATACGCTTCTGCTCTGCCGACAGTTTATCTGGATCTTCGCCGACTATCTGCATCAGAGTCTTACCCAACATATTATTGGTCTTGTAGATTTTTCCCTTATACTTATTAAGCGTGAAGAAGTCATCAAGTCCCATCGTGGCGGCATTGTTACGATCACTTATCATTACCTGTTGACGACTCAAATAGGGTTCCAAATCACTGTACTTCACCCAAAAAAGTGGTTCTGCACCAAAATCACTATCACCCATGATAGGACAAAGTGCCAACACCTTGATGTGGAATGTGGCATTACTCTGGTCATAGTAAGCACTCTCTTTCAGATAGTACTTATTCACCTCTTGCGAAGGAATATGATTGTTTTCCACATGAATCTTACCATCTTTCTCTGTATAGGGGATATGATGATCATAGAGCACAGTTGTCATTTTAACCTTTGCCGAATCTGAAAAGTCATCATTACCGTCATTGGTAACGGAATACTCATAAAGCGGAATATAACCATTCAGCGCAAGCTTGAAGATATAAGTAAACAGATTCATCTGCTTACCCTGAGGAATGACAGGATAGTACAATCCAGAGTTTGCCTCTTCAGTAAGATCAATCTCACGATAGATATCACGACGCCACACCACATCTTCAGGCATATCCAGTGCCGTAGGATACTGCAGTTGCATACGTCGGGTCATACCCTGCGCATTAGAGGACTGTTGCTTCTGTTGCTGCACTGTTCCCGTCTGCGTGCGACTTTTCTTTGGCTGTGCAGTCATTGTTCCTGCAACCAACACTATCATAAATATGGACAATAGTCTTTTCATATCTTCTATCTTACTTATTTTACGATAATTTCCATTGAACTTTTCAACGTACGCTGGATACCGTCAGGTCCTATTGCAACGACATGCGAGATGTAGAAGCGGCGGTTACGACGTAGTTTTCGGAATGTTTCCTTCTGGCGAGCAGAGAACCTGTCGCCATCACTTGCCATTGGCATAGCGTTACCCATGTTGTCGAAGAAAACCACCTCGAAGGACAGAACTTTGAAACTGATATCCAGGACACCGTCATCAATAGCTGCACCGATACTCTCGATACTTGCCAACTGCTGGAGGGACATATTACCACCCTTGAAACGATCGGTATTGCCCTGTTCATCCTTAAATGGAATGTAGGGTGCCGGATCGGGTAATTTGCGCACACGGAACGAGAACTGTCCCATCTGCTGTGAACGTCCTGTATTTGTCGAAATTACAGTAATCGTTGCATCCTGACCTACTTTCGAAGGACGTGCGATATACTTACCAGGACCAGTTGGCGTCAATGTACCATTAGTCATCGTAGCAGAAATCTTATTCAGAGGCACACCAGGCACAGAGATGCTAATGGGATTTGAATAGCCAGCATACAGCATGTTCATCAAATCAGCACTAACCGTAGCGCTAGGATCCACCACCGTGTATTTCTGAGAGAAGTCACGACGGATAAGATCACCATTACCGTTGAGGGTCTGAATATAGCCAGAGAGTGTGAAATCACCAGTACGTCCACAAACGGTCTCATACAGTCCATCCTGAAGATCCATCTTCTGATTACCAATATAAATCTCAGGAACCTGCGTGGTATCAACTGCTGCCATCACGATATGAGCAGAGAACTTGTCACCACGGACGATAGTCTGTGAATTAGGAATCACAAAAGCGTTAAGAGCATTCACACGAATATCCTTCACGTCTATGTTCTGAACCAACGTATGCAGTACCTCTTTCTCGGCATTGCGTACATCACTCTGCAACTTCGACAGCAAGGTAACGGCAGCAGCTGCGGGCATAGACTCAAACATATACTCCTGCCAGTTCTTACCTAATCCTGTGGAGGGAACCTCCGTAGTCAGGTCGCTGGCAATGCGGCGCTTTTGGTCCTTGTCATCCACCATTTTAAGGATACTCTCACGATAACTTTCGATAGCTTGTTTCAACTCGCCACCGCGTCCGCGTCCTGGAGCCAGCATCACCTGATTAGCCGCCTCAAGGTCTTCCTTATTTATAAGATGTGAAGGATTTCCATCGGCACCGTCGGCCTCATAAGCGATTGCCTGTTTCAGCTCTGCTGCCAAGTTATAGATAGAGTCGCTGGCCAACTTCACTCGCTGTGCCTTCTCGTACCATTCCCTCACCTTCTGGGGATTCGCCTGCATCTGCTGGTCGAAGTCCTCATATATAGCCAGATTCTCCTTCGCAGCGTTCTCGGTAGTGCGGTTCAGACTTTCCTCCACGATGGAGAAACCGTTGAGCACCTCATTCGAGACATTCAGCGCAAGCATTGCCATCAAGACGACATACATCAGATTGATCATCTTCTGGCGCGGAGATACAGGTCTTTTCTTAATCGCCATTGTTGTTTATTTTAGGCATATTTACCGTCATAGCCTCAATCATGCGGGTATATATTTTGTTGAGTTCCGCAATCTGTTCGGCCATGTGTTGTGACTGCTCGTTGATTTGATCGATAGTACCAATCTGCTGGGAAGCACCCTTGAGTTGCATCTCATAAACTTTGCAGATACCAGTGAGCGTACGGTTAAGATTCTCCATCTCCTCACTATCACGTGTCAAGCGCTCGCTCTGTTCTGAAACTTTCTGCAAGGTCTCAGTGAGTTTCTTCAGCTGTTCTACATAACTTGCGGTAGCCTCTTCCATCTCCTCTGCATCAATATCAGGCAACTCTGGCTGCTCAACGACACCACCAATGATACCACCGCCGATAATACCGCCACCAATGACGCCACCAGCAGCCGCAACGCTATCAGTTGTAGCACCCTCGGCCGTTGTTCCGCCAGTAGCAACAGAGTTGCCACCGACATTACCACCACCAATGATCACAGTTCCGCCTGATAAGCCAGAGACTCCTGCAACTCCAGAGATGCTGTTTTCCACCTCAACACCCTCCGCATCAACATGCGTAGGCAGATCCATACCGTCTGCCGTCTTATCAAATGGGCGGTCAAAGGCTGCAATGAAGAATACAAACACCTCAGTACCCATACCGATAAACAGCATCAAGTTAGCACCTGGCAGGTGGGTCAGTTTGAAGAGCGTACCCAGAATAACGATTGATGCACCCCAGCTATAGGCATAGTTCATGAATGTCTGCCCCGGCACACTATCCAACCACTTCTGTAAGCGGTAGATGATATTGAATTTACTATACTTTGTCATTGTGATATTTCATTATGACGTTATGACGATATAACGACTTTTATTATTTCCTTGATTTCTTAGCAGATGCCTTGGCGGGCTTCACTTTCTCACTTGTAGTATTTGCCAGCGAACGAACACAACGGAAACCTATATATGAACGTGGCTGATTCTGATACTCACTGCTACGCCATGCTGAGCGGATATAGTTCTCAGGGTCTTTCCATGAACCGCCACGCACGCTCTTTTTCTTCAAGCGATATGGATCCTCAAGGGCTGCATTATACTTCAATTGCGGATTGATATCATTCATAGCATCCACACCAGCCTCGGTGTAAATGGTAGAAGTCCACTCTGCCACATTACCAGCCATGTCAAAGAGGCCATTGCTATTTGCACTATAGATACCCACCTTCGACGTAATCAAATTGCCATCTTTAGTATAGTTACCATTCTCAGGCTTGAAGTTAGCATAGAAACAACCCTTGCCACTCGCCACGTCCTCGTTGGCCCAAGGGAACTCATTCTGTTCCTTGCCACGAGCTGCATACTCCCATTCGGCCTCTGTTGGCAGACGATAACGCTGCACCTGACGGGCTGCAGGGCCAAGTCCTTTCAACAGATATTCCGTACGCCATGCACAAAAAGCATTTGCCTGTTCCCAAGTAACGCCCACCACGGGATAGTCATTATAGGCAGCACTCGAGAAATAGTTGCGCATATACACCTCGTTGTCTGCATTGGGGAAGTCGTTCACCCAACAGGTAGTATCGGGGTAGATATTAATAATATAGGTATTAAGGAAGTCCCAAGGGCCACTCAACTGACGATTGATGGTCTGACGGATAATCTTACCTTCCTCGTCAATATAGGCAGTATCCTTTGAGATCCACACCTCTTCCTGAGGATTCACAGTCACATCCGTATTCAGATTGCGTTCCTGAGGATTCAGACGGTTATGACGCTTCGCAGCCTCAACATAGTCGTAAACCTCATAGCGGTAGTTCATCTGACTGGCATCCAACATTTTCTCACCCGTGACAGGATTTGTCACATACACGCTTTCTATGGCACGACGCTCATCTTCATTTGGTTTACGGGGCAACGCTTTCTTCCAGTTCAGGTGAGGCTTCACAAGATTTCCATCCTTATCTTCCTCCTCCTCAATTTTATAGCTCTCGTCACCACCATAGTTAGGATCCGCCAAACGTTCGCGAATAATGGAGTCGCGTACATAATTTACGAACTGACGATACTCAGAATTGGTAATCTCTGTATCATCCATCCAGAAGCCCTCTACTGAAATATCCTTTACGGGCGTCTGTTTTCCCCACAGCGAGTCGGTAGTCTCCAGTCCCATACGTAGATGACCACGCTTCACGAGGACCATTCCGTAAGGAGCGGGTTCTGTGAAGGCATGTCCGTTGGAACCTGTCAGTTCACCTCCTGCTGATGTTGTCTCCTTTCCACCAAAGCAACTTGCCAAAACAAGCGCTACGATTAGAAGGCAAAAAACATTTTGTTTCATATTTCGACTTTTTTCTTTATTCATTATTTATAATAGTCTCACACTCTGATGACGGTTACGCCCTTTCTTCGAGAAATTAATATCCGTCTGATAGCCCACGAACAATTCGTGTCCGCCATTACCGATACTCAAAGCGGTGGTATAGTATTCATAACTATAACCCAGCATCACACCATGGAACTTGCCACCGACATAAGCCGTAATCGATGTTCCAGGACTATATCCCAATCCCGCATACATCACTTTCTGCTCATGAGCATAGGTCAGGCGTGACGTAAAATCGGTGCGATACCCCACCCCGTCTGAGCGCCCCATAACAGATGGCTGTATTGATAAGAACGGATTTCTAAGGCGAATATTGCATCCAGCCATAAAATAATATGACATAGCGATGTCCAGTTGGTTAGTTTCACCTATCTCGACCTCAGGTGCAAGCAGGTGCTGAACCGACGCTCCTACATACCAGGATTTCCGCTGATAATACAGTCCTGCATTGAGGTCAAAGGCCGTTCCATCAACATTTGACGTAGGTAACGCATCGTCACCAGAGTCAATAAAATCCAACTCCGAGCCCTTCAGGGTTTCACTAAGCATTGCCGGCTGTATACCCAAGCTCAGCACACCACCGAGGAGTTTTATTTTCGGTGCATACATCACTGAGAATTTCTTATGCGAGAACACACCAATATCATCATTCACAATCTGCGCGCCTACGCCATGATACATCCCCAAGAACTGGAAAGGCAGATCTGCCGACAGGAACATCGTTTTGGGATTATGTTCAAAACCCACCAGCGACATATTATAATCTACCACCACATTGATTTTATTCTGTTTACCGGCAGCAGCAGGATTATACGCCGTCTCCATCGCCCAGTAGTGACTGAACGACGGATCATACTGCGCCTGCACGCCCTGCAAGGACATCAGCAGTAGGGCCAATATCAACAGATTTCGCCTTAACACGTTATCTATAACGCAGGTTTTACCTTATTTATTATAATTTTTAATCACAAAAACTTTGGCTATCCCGTAAAAACATTGTAAATTTGCAAACTCTAACAGTAACCTAAGCATGAAAGTAGCCATCGTACAGCACGATATTGTATGGGCACAGCCGACGGAAAACATCCGTCACCTTAGCCAACTCCTCGATCAACAGTCGGGAGCAGACTTATATGTATTGGCTGAGACTTTCGCCACAGGATTCATGGCTAAGGGAAATGAAGCCTTAGACACCTCTGACGTCCTGACATGGCTACAACAACAAGCGAAAGAAAAGGAAGCCGCCTTTGCAGCAAGCATCGCCACAAAAGATGAGCACGGGAGTTTACGCAACCGTCTTTTCTTTGTACGTCCCGACGGAACCTTCGACTATTACGACAAGCGCCATCTCTTTAGTTATGCAGGTGAGACAGATACCTATGCAGACGGACAAAAACGTGTCATCGTGGAGTGGCGTGGCGTCAGATTTCTCCTTCAAATATGCTACGATTTGCGTTTCCCTGTGTTTAGTCGCAACCGTAAGGATTATGACGCCGTCATTTATGTAGCCAACTGGCCAACATCACGCATTGACGTGTGGCAGACTTTACTGAAAGCACGTGCATTAGAGAACCAATGTTTCGTAATTGGCGTCAATCGCATAGGAGAAGACCTAGCCTGCACCTATTCCGGTGGTTCCACTATCATAGATGCCTACGGAAAGTCTCTTGCTCATTGCAACGATCATGAAGAGAGTATCGTTATTGGCGAACTCGACATGGCGCAACTGCTGCGGTTCAGAGATAAATTTCCTGTATTACAGGACGCAGATGATTTTACATTAAAAAACCAGTAAATATGAAGAAACAACTATTACTTGGCGACGAAGCCATTGCGCTGGGAGCGCTGCACGCCGGATTATCAGGTGTGTATGCTTATCCTGGCACCCCGTCGACAGAGATCACGGAGTTCATCCAGAGCAACGCCCTTGCTAAGGAACGCGGCGTACATAGCCGCTGGTCAACCAACGAGAAGACTGCTATGGAAGCAGCACTGGGGATGTCGTTTATGGGTAAACGTGCATTGGTATGTATGAAGCACGTAGGCATGAACGTATGTGCTGATCCCTTTGTCAATAGCGGTATGACAGGTGTAAACGGTGGCGTAGTAGTTCTCGTAGCCGACGACCCATCAATGCACTCCTCTCAGGATGAACAGGACTCTCGTTTCTACGGCAAATTCGCTATGGTTCCTACCTTTGAGCCCAGCAATCAGCAGGAGGCTTACGACATGATGGCTGCTGCTTTTGAATACTCAGAGAAGCAGTGTCTGCCCGTTCTGATGCGCGTCACAACCCGCATGGCTCATAGTCGTGCTGTTGTTGAGGTAGCTGACGAACCACGTAAGGAAAACGAATTAAACTACAACGCTGTGGCTGCAAACTGGGTACTGCTGCCCGCTAATGCCCGCAAGCGCAACGATGTAGTGACGGTTCAACAGAAGCAACTGGAGGAGGATGCCGCCAATTCACCTTATAATATATATATTGAAGGACAGGACAATTCACTGGGTATCATTGCCAGCGGTATCGGTTTCAACTATGTGAACGAATGTTTTACCAACGGAAGTCCCTACCCCATCCTGAAGATATCACAATATCCTCTGCCCAAGAAACTGGTGCGCCGCATGCTCAGCGAATGCAAGCAGGTTTTCATTGTTGAGGAAGGACAACCTTTCATCGAAGATATGGTTCGCGGTGTAAGCGAAAGCGAGAATATCAAAGGTAAGCTTGATGGCACACTGCCACGCACTGGCGAACTGACACCAGATGCTGTGAAGCAGGCGCTTTCTCATCTTTCAACTTTCAACTTTGAACTTTCAACTGGTTTCGCTCCTAGTGAAAACGTTGTCCCCCGCCCACCCGCATTGTGCCAGGGTTGTGGTCACCGCGATGTCTATGCTGCCCTGAACGAGGTATTGAAGGAATACGAGAATCCTCGTGTTTTTGGTGACATTGGTTGCTACACGCTGGGCTTCCTGCCTCCATTCCGCGCCATTCACTCATGTGTTGACATGGGTGCCTCTATCACGATGGCAAAGGGTGCTGCCGATGCTGGTCAGTGGCCTGCTGTTGCCGTGATTGGCGACTCTACTTTCACGCACTCAGGCATGACGGGTTTGCTTGATGCTATCAACGAGAACGCCAACATCACCGTCATCATCAGCGATAACCTAACAACGGGTATGACGGGTGGACAGGATTCTGCCGGAACAAATAAGTTCGAAGCTATCTGTCGTGGACTTGGCCTCAGCGACGAGCACTTAAAAGTTGTTGTTCCTCTGCCAAAGAACATGCCTGAGATTACTCAGATAATCCGCGACGAGATTAATTACAAAGGCACTAGCGTTATCATTCCACGTCGTGAATGTATGCAGACGCTGCAAAGACATTTAAAACAAAAGAAAGCACAGGAGGGACAGAAATGAAAACAGACATCATACTTTGCGGTGTAGGAGGACAGGGTATCCTCTCTATCGCAACCATTATTGGCGAAGCCGCTATGAACGAGAACTTATATATCAAGCAAGCTGAGGTGCATGGCATGAGTCAGCGTGGCGGTGATGTGCAGTCGAACCTGCGTATCTCGAGCAAGCCCATTGCCAGTGACTTGATTGCAAAGGGCGGTGCTGACGTCATTATTTCTATGGAACCCATGGAAGCTCTGCGTTACCTGCCCTATCTGAATAAGGAAGGTTGGATTATCACCAGTAAGACACCTTTTGTTAATATACCCAATTATCCTGAGATGTCTGTCATCGAGGCCGACCTGAAGAAGTTGCCCCACGTCATCAGTATTGATATCGAGCAGATGGCAAAAGACAATGGTGTACCCCGTTCTGCTAATGTCATCTTACTGGGTGCTGCACAGAAGGCCCTCGGTATTGAGTACGAAAAGTTAGAAGATGCTATCCGTCGTGTGTTTGGACGCAAGGGTGAAGCTATTGTAGAGGCTAACATCAAAGCACTGGCATTAGGACGCGAAGCACAGTAAAAAGAATAAAAGATAAAAAAGTAAAAGAATAAAAGGAAATAGACAATGAACGAAAACGAACAGAAGCAGCAAGGACTGCAAATCGAATTAGCCCCTGACAAAGCACAGGGAGAATACGCTAACTTTGCGATTATTACCCACTCATCATCAGAATTTATCGTAGACTTCGCACGTATGTTGCCCGGCCTGCCCAAGGCTCAGGTACGCAGCCGTGTCATCCTGGCTCCCGAACATGCCAAGCGTCTGTTAGGTGCCCTGCAGGAGAATATTATGCGCTACGAGCATCAGTTCGGACAGATTAAGATGCCCGAGCAGCAACAGGGACCTCGCACCATTGCTCCCTTCGGTAAAGGGGAGGCATAAATAGCTATATCACAGATTTTTCTGGAAGAACTGGAGAATGCGTTCTTGGGCCCTCACAGGACAACTGTGGGGGATATCCCAAAGTTCCGTCTCCAGTTTTTCGTTGGCCCCCTGACTCTTCCAGGTATCGTGCATCACCTTGAAGGCTTTCTCGACACCAGGTACAGGGAAGAGTTTATCCTGCGAACCATTGATAAACAGCATCGCCTTAGGACAAGCCATACTGGCCACATGAGGATAATCGAGCCAACGACGCAAGCCTGGAAAACAGTTGGCAAAACCGCCATTCTCCGTGCGACTATAGTTGAACGACATCTGTTCATCGGTAGTCACCATCCAACAAACGGCTGCACCAGCCTTGACACGATCACTCAAGGCCGACAACATCCAGGCACGATAGCCCCCCATAGAACAACCCATACAACCGATACGCGCGGCATCCACCTCTGGTAACGAGGCAAGAAACTCCGTACCAGCGATATCATCATAGGTCATATAGGCTGACAAGTCAATGCCATACATCATCATGTTACCGGCAATCATATCATAACGATCGCGCTTAGGTCCTTCCTGTTGTCCACGTTCACCCCACATCGGCGCATCGGCAGAGAAAACGACATATCCGTGACGAGCCAAATCATCACCAACGAACCGTCCCTCGTAAAGTTGATCAGCCCACTGTTGGGCATCAGCTCTGACAAGTGAGTCCTCGCAAGCCAACGGACGAATCATCTTCTCCTTTCCGATAAAGAGATGTGCCCCATGATCGTGCAAGGCATTAACTGCAGGAAAAGGTCCCTTACCGTCTGGTACCAACAGATAGGCAGGTACCGTATAATAGCGCGACAAGCGGATCTCTATCTTACGAGCTTTATAACCATCACGTTGTTCCTCAGCCAATACTTTCATCTCATACCCGTCAGAAGGAGCTGGCGGGGGCGTTAACATACAGTCGAACACCTTCTGATGCGCCACTTTCCGCCACATATCAAAATCCTTGATATCACTATTTCCCCAAGCCAAGGGATAAGTCAGGTCCTTGATCAACGAGTCAGCATAAACAGGCAAGTTGCGCTTAAATTCATACTTTCCACGTTTCTGCGCAAGCGAAGGCATCACTACCAACAGGCCAACGACTATGATAAAAACAAGCAATAGATACTTCTTCATGAGCTCTTCGTTTATGATATTACAGGTTGCAAAGATACACAATAATATCAGAATCCTATACTTAAAAAATCTTAAAGACGGATTTTTACGCCACTCATACTTCCCAAATATTGGAAATAATTCCTATCTTTGCCTATTCTTATAACTTAAAACTATATCCTATGAGTATTTTGATGATTGTAGAACTAATGGTCGTACTCCTTGCGTTGTACGTCGGCTCACGCTACGGCAGTTTGGCGTTGGGTGCTATTTCCGGTATTGGCTTAGCCATTCTCGTTTTCGGCTTTGGTATGAAACCAGGCAATCCTCCTACCGATGTTATCTACATCATTATAGCGGCTGTGACCTGCGCCGGTATGCTGCAGGCATCGGGCGGTATGGACTGGATGATACAAATAGCAGAAAAGTTACTTAGAAACCATCCAAAGTGGATTACGTTCCTCGCTCCCCTCTGCACATTCTTTCTCACCGTTTTCGTAGGTACGGGTCATGTAGTCTACACACTGATGCCCATTATCTGTGACATTGCCCTGAAGAAAGGCATCCGCCCTGAGCGCCCCTGTGGCGTAGCCTCAATAGCGTCACAAGTGGGTATTACCTGTTCTCCCATTGCAGCTGCCGTGGTGGCATTCTCGGCCATATCCGCAGAGAACGGCTTTGAGGTGAACAACATTCAGATTGTACTCATCTCCATTCCAGCCTGCCTATGCGGCTTAATGGCAGCTGCCGCTGCATCTTATAATCGCGGTCTGGATTTGGACAAGGACCCGCAATTTCAGGCAAGACTGAAAGATCCCGAGCAATATAACTACATATACGGCAACAATGTAACGACACTCGACATGAGAATTGCCCCTGAAGCCAAACGTGCCGTTTACGTATTCATGTTAGCCTTAGGTGTAATCGTCACGTTATCCGTGTTACAGATATTCGGCATCAATATATTGCCCTCATGGGATGGCAAACCACTAAAGATGAATATCGTCATTCAGATTGTGATGATATCTGCCGCAGCCCTAATGATTATTTTCTGTAGGGCACACCCCAAGAAAGCCGTAGCAGGCCCCGTATGGCAAAGCGGAATGGTGGCTGTCGTTGCCATCTACGGTATCGCCTGGATGGCCGACACCTATTTTTCCAACTATATGCCGGAAATCCAAGCCATGCTCGAAGATATCGTAAAGACCCACCCGTGGACTATTGCAATCGTCTTCTTCCTTGTATCGGTACTGATCAACTCACAAGGTGCTGTGGTGGTATCCATGTTGCCACTTGCCTATTCCCTTGGCATCGAAGGTCCTATCCTGTTGGGTGTATTGCCAAGCGTCTATGGTTATTTCTTCATCCCCAATTACCCATCAGATATTGCCACGGTAAACTTCGACCGAAGTGGTACCACAATTATCGGTAAGTACCTGCTCAACCACTCATTTATGATGCCTGGTCTTATCTGTGTGTTCGTATCAACTATCGTGGCTTATGCCCTATCGATGATATTCTTTTAACAACACATTATACCGAACCAAAACAGAAAAATGAAAAAAATTCTAATCCTTGCTTCATTAGCACTGATTTCCACTGCTGTCAAAGCACAGACGTATCTCAACCCACAGGCACCTATTGAGGAGCGCGTAAAGGATGCACTGAAACGTATGACCACAGAGGAGAAGATTAAAATTCTCCACGCACAGAGTAAATTTACCAGCGCCGGCGTACCCCGTTTAGGCATCCGACAACTGAATATGGACGACGGCCCTCATGGTGTACGTGAAGAACTGGAATGGAACACCTGGAGTCCAGCGAAATGGACCAACGACTATATCGTGGCCTTCCCTTCTCTCACCTGTCTGGCAGCCACGTGGAACCGTGACCTTTCCAACGCCTACGGCAATGCTGTCAGTGAGGAGTTTGCTTTCCGAGGCAAGGATATCATGCTAGGCCCCGGTGTCAACATCCAGCGTACGCCGATGAACGGACGCGCCTTTGAGTATATGGGTGAAGACCCCTACCTGGCCGGTGAGATAGTAGTGCCTTACATCAAGGCTGCCCAGAAGAACGGTATCGCCTGCTGTCTGAAACATTTCGTACTTAACGACCAGGAGATTGACCGTTTCTCTGTCAACGTCAACGTGTCTGAGCGTGCCCTCCACGAAATCTATCTGTACCCGTTTAAACAGGCAGTAGAGAGGGCACATGTATGGACCATCATGGGCTCCTACAATCTGTGGGAAGGTGACCACTGTTGTCATAATGACAAACTAATTAACGGCATTCTGAAGAAAGACTGGAACTGGGACGGCGCACTGGTCAGCGACTGGGGCGGTACCACCAATACCATGCAGGCTATCTACGGTGGACTGGATATCGAAATGGGTACTTACACAGACGGCAAACTGCGTGAAAGCGCATTTGGCTATGACGACTACTACTTGGCAAAACCCTTTAGAGAGTTGGTCAACGATGGCAAGGTACCTATGTCTGTGCTCGACGAGAAAGCCGCCCGCGTGTTGCGCACCATTTTCCGTACAGCCATGAATCCCAACAAGGTGATTGGCAACCAGTGTAGTGAAGCACATTACGACGTGTGCCGACAGATTGCCGAAGAAGGTATTGTATTGCTGAAGAATGAGACGTCATTACTACCTCTTGACCTCAGAAAATACAAGAAGATACTTGTTGTTGGCGAGAATGCAACCCGCTCTTTAACCCAAGGTGGGGGTTCTTCAGAACTGAAAACACTCCGGGATATCTCGCCACTAGAAGCGCTACGCACCCAATTGGCAATTATCAATTCTGAATTGTCAATTGACTATGCCCCTGGCTACGCCTCCGGCCGTGCCATGTATGACCACGTGGATAAGGTTGACCCTGCCAAACAGGAGACTCTGAAGCAGGAAGCACTGGAGAAAGCCAAGGATGCCGACCTTATTATATATATAGGAGGACTCAACAAGAACCATAAACAGGATTGCGAGAATGGCGATCGCGAGTCATATGACCTTTCATTCGGTCAGAACGAACTCATCTCTGCTTTGGCCGAATTCGAAGTTCCAATGATTGTAGCAAACTTTGGTGGCAATCCCTATCATATGCCTTGGCTCAACAAGGTGGAGGGCCTCCTGCATTGCTGGTACTTAGGCAGCGAGTCGGGCACAGCATTGGCCAACGTGCTTACAGGAAAGGTGAATCCCAGTGGCAAACTACCCGTTACATTCGCAAAGAACTACGAGGATTACCCCTACGTAAAATACGGTCAGGAAGCCTACCCAGGCATCACAGGCGTTGAGACACCAAAGAACAGTGCTGGTGAAATGGCTCGACGTCAGGTATATTACAAGGAAGACATCTTTGTTGGCTATCGCGGTTTTGAAAAGAATAAGACCAAACCTCTCTTCCCCTTTGGTTTCGGACTGAGTTACACCACTTTCAAATACGGCAAGCCCGCCATTACAAAAGATGCTGAGGGATGGAAGCTGACTATCGACGTGACCAATACAGGCACACGCGAAGGAAAAGAGACCGTACAGCTCTACGTGGGGCAGGCCAAGGTCGCAGCAACCCGTCCAGTCAAGGAACTGAAGAACTTCGCCAAACTGTCGTTGAAGCCGGGCGAGACCAAGAAAGCCACCTTCCGAATTACAGAAAAAGACCTCATGACATGGGACGAACAAAACCATAACTGGAAATATGAACCAACTAAGTTCATGGCCTACATAGGTGCGTCAAGTAATGACATAAAAGGCATAATCAGCTTTTAAAAAAAACGTTATCAATGTTATATTTTGTTAATTATACTCTTTTTCCGCAACCTACCGACCATATAGATTAGGTAGATTGCGGAAAATTGCGTACCTTTGCAGCCCGAAATGTCCCTACAGAAGTGTGGGGATATAATAGTGCGCGAAATTTACACAATAATATATATAATAAACAACAAAATTAAAAAATTAAATTATGCCTACAATTTCACAATTGGTTCGCAAAGGCAGAAAGGTGATCGTAGACAAGTCTAAGTCACCCGCGCTGGATAACTGTCCTCAGCGTCGCGGTGTATGTGTACGTGTCTACACGACCACTCCTAAGAAGCCTAATTCGGCTATGCGTAAGGTAGCCCGTGTTCGTTTGACTAACCAGAAGGAAGTCAACAGTTACATTCCCGGAGAGGGACACAACTTGCAGGAGCACAGCATCGTGCTGGTTCGTGGCGGTCGTGTAAAGGACCTTCCCGGTGTACGTTATCACATCGTTCGCGGTACTCTGGATACCGCCGGTGTAGCAAACCGCACACAGCGTCGTTCTAAGTACGGTGCTAAGCGTCCAAAGGCTAAGAAGTAATTAACCGGTGATGGTTAAGTAGCCGAATTAAAGAAAAGAAAAAGAAAACCGTTTTGCTGGTGAATCTTATAAAAGGTTGAGTAAATGTCCGAGTGTGGACGTTGAAGAACAGACAAAGAACAGCCCTAGCAGACAAAATCATTCAAACAAAACAATGAGAAAAGCAAAACCAAAGAAGCGTGTGATCCTGCCGGATCCCGTCTTCAACGACACAAAGGTGTCTAAGTTCGTGAATCATCTGATGTTCGACGGTAAGAAGTCGAAGTCTTATGAGATTTTCTACAACTCTTTGGAGATTGTAAAGGACAAGATGAAGGATGCAGAGAAGGCACCCCTGGAGATCTGGAAGCAGGCTCTGGACAACATCACTCCTCAGGTAGAGGTAAAGAGCCGCCGTATCGGTGGTGCTACTTTCCAGGTTCCTACCGAGATTCGTCCCGACCGTAAAGAGAGCATCTCTATGAAGAATATGATTGCCTTTGCTCGCAAGCGCAGTGGTAAATCTATGGCCGACAAGCTGGCTGCTGAGATTATGGACGCCTTCAACAACCAGGGTGGCGCATTCAAGCGTAAGGAGGATATGCACCGTATGGCCGAGGCTAACCGTGCATTCGCACACTTCCGCTTCTAATTTTAGGTAAAAAGATTAAAAGGAAAAGGAAAAGATGGCAAAACAAGATTTGCATTTGACCCGTAACATCGGTATCATGGCTCACATCGATGCTGGTAAGACCACCACTTCTGAGCGTATCCTGTTCTACAC
>Ga0310696_10002570_pt1 | contig 23780 bp, 31 predicted proteins | sample AusTroGonzalo_MG_4_FD_203885 | JGI IMG/M metagenome (GOLD analysis project Ga0310696, IMG submission 203885) | Bovine rumen microbial communities from tropical cattle in Woodstock, Queensland, Australia - Gonzalo_02 (v2) (version 2) | ecosystem: Host-associated > Mammals > Digestive system >...
CTGGTATTTTTCAGGAAGATCCGAATATGACAACCAATCTTCTGCAGCGTCCGGAATGGACCAGTTTTCCCTTGCCACATTTTCAAATGCGGAGGTATCCAACATACCAATCTGCGAATAATTACCGGCTCCTCCTTTGGAAATCTCCTTCAAAAAATCTTCCCATTCCTTGAGGGATTTTGCTGGTTTATAATTGGCCTCGTTGATTTGGAGGCTTTCCATAAAATGTTCAACAAGTGGTTTCATGATGTTTTATATTTTTTTTTACGCCTTTATTAACCCTTTTTGTGCCTTTGATAGAATTTCCTTTTCTTTTTCGGAAATTTTTTCATCATAAAACACTTTCCATTCTTTATCCTGCATATATCTCGGATTGAATCTTAACGATTTAATATCCTTATCGTCATTTAATTTTGACAATATTTTTTGGGATGTATCGTCCAAAATCCAATTCCTCATTATATCCAGGACCTCAATGTTGATTCTTGCGCTATAACTGGCACAGGAACCAATGTCCAGGACCGCACCAACCATCATCATAAGTGATATTGTAGGTACGAATGCCTCGTTGATTGGTATATAATCGATAAGTGGTTTCATACCCATCTTGCCAGTTTGTACTTATTCCAATATTCCTCCAATTTTTTGAATACATCGGAGTCCTTTTGGTTGTTCATTTCCATACCGGCCAACTGATTTTCAATGGCTTCACCAATGGTGGCAAAAAACATATCCACGTCATTTGCATTCTTGGCTTCGAAAAGAGCATTAGACAATACATCCTGAACTTTATTCAGGGTATCCTTTAAGGATTCATTCATAAATTCTTTAAGTGGTTTCATGGTAAATGGTTTTAATTGATTTAGTACTTCCAACTATGCTGACCACGTTGCTTCTGCCAACCCTTGTCAACTTCATGGCGCCACACATATTCGTACACTTCGGGGTCCTCATCGTTCCAAGAGATCTCGTTATTAATGGTATCAGCCTCCGGAAATTCAGCGAACACCAGTTCAATGAACTTATCCTTGCGGAAGTCCTTGGCCTGTTTGATAAACTTTTCAATCACCTTGGGATCGAACTCAATGCGGTTACCGTTTACGTCGCAAATGGTAAGAATGTGGTCTCCATTTTCATCGGAGCCCAACATATAATAATCTTCCAGTCTGGCCTCGTCCAATCTTTCGGACATAAATCTGGATAAATCTTTCATAATTTAATGTTTTATTTGCAATCAAATAAATAATAATGAAAATTCATCCATCCCTTAAAAAGGTCCCATCCTTCCGGACATCCATACCTGATACTGGTGTATTTGGGTATCGGTAAGATTATCAAACCAAAGGTCAAAATACCTACCCCATCGGTTCCAGGTTTTGGTTCTCTTCCACTCCATTTGCAAATATAGGTAAAGATCCCCGGAGTGGCTGCGGGGATCCTGTATCACTGGTTCTGTTGTCATATTGCTTATTTTTGTTCTGTTTCGGTTCTTAACTTTTCCTTGTTGCCATAGTTGGCCCTGGTGAGATAACTTACAATGGCTTCCACATCCCATTTCATGGAGGCATATCGTCCATTTGCCGCCATCAGGCTTTGAATTTCGTCATTCATTTCAACGTAGAGTATATATTTGCCAATTCCAAAGGCGAATCCCTGTTCCCATGCGGTACCGTATGTCGTACCTTGTCTTCCCCAGGAGAGGACCACCACCCAATCCGATTCTCGGATGGCTGCAATGTCATTTTCAAAGACCATCAGGCCCCATTCATTATTCGGCCAGTCCCACGCCCGTTCAATGGGATGTTCCCATGGTGCATAGATTTCAAATCCGTGACTGCGGAGGGCTTCCGCCAATTTGACCGGATATTCCCGTTTTTCAGGATCGAGTGAGGATGCGATATATACTTTCATGTTTTCCGGAATTAAATGAGTTCGTCTTCAAGGCAATTCACCAATCTCTGCAGGTTGTAGAGGAGATTGAATCCGGCAATGTTGAACTTGGCTTCCCCGTCCACATGGACTAAATTGCCAATAATTTCAATATTTCTGTGGGGATAAGTGGTCTTGAGGTCATCCACCACGGATTTAAAGGTTGTGATTTCGAAGCAGTTCATTGTTATAAGGTTTTAAGTTCAAATCCGATTTATTCCAACTCAATTATATATAAATGAAATCGTGCAAAAATTAACAAAAAAAATCCTGGAACCCAAAAAGGAACCAGGATTTTTCATAACCAAAATACTATGGATTACTTCGTGGTTTCAGGAGTCTCCGGTACTTCCGGTTTGACCGTGGTTGCCGGCTTGGCCTGCTTTGTAGCTTTGGTTTCCGGCTGGAAGGTGACGAATGGGTTCTGACCACCCATCATCATGGACATCATCAGAAGGTCCTTCATATCACCACCCTTGTCATCCAACAGGAGCAGCAGCATCGGATTGAACTGACCGTTTCCGGTACCGGCGAATGGGTTCTGACCGCCCATCATCATGGACATCATCAAAAGGTCCTTCATATTGCCACCTTTGTTGTCCATCAGGAGCAGCATCATCGGATTGAAACCACCGGCTGCATTGGTGTTTCCAGGAACCTGGGAGAAGAAGTTGATAACAACTTCAACCAAAGGCTGTTTGAGAACGGCATCCTTGATAACGGCAGCGCCATCGGAGGTACCATTGAAACGAATAACCTGGAGCCCGGTAATCTTGCCGGTTTTGGAATTCTTGGTGACCGCAATGACTTTGCCATAACGGCTACCGATGCTCTGTCCGGAAAGGGCAACAATGTCCCCGACCTTAATCTGGTCGATTTGGCGGAGGATTGTGAACATTGGAATATCCATAATCATCTCCGAAGGATAGGAAACCACCTCATCCTCCACGATTGCGTTGTAGACCATTGAGGGACCAGCCGGGCACTTGGCCACAATCTGTCCGTCAAAGGCAATCGCAAAATCCTCGCATTTTTCAGGGATGTACTGACCTTTAAAGCGTTCCATCATTTTCTCTGTGAAACTCATTTCCTTCTTTTTTGTTTCTGCCATAAGATTTGGTTTTTGGTTAATTAATTATTTTCCAGGTGTCTCCACCGTGGACTCATTATTATATATGGAATCTTATTCGTTATTTAACTACGTGTCAATATTTAATTTTTCAACCGGTATGACTTTTGCATAAACCGGTATTGCATCCGGTATATCCAGGGTGAAACGCTTGGATAACCAATCCCTTTGCTGATATCCCCAACACATAAATAGTATCCTCCGGTTTCAGCATCTGTAACCATCCTTCCCTTAATCGGTTATGGTATTCGGTGATGTCCTTGAATCCGCGTGCCTTGGCAATATCCTCATCCCAAAGGTGGAGATCGGCTGTGAAAAATCTGGCCATAATATAAAGTCTTATGTATATAAATCCCGGTTTATATCCGGTTTGATTATATATAGGAAATCCCCCGATAAAAATTAACATCGGTTTTTATGCGATTTTACGGACGATAATTTTGAAAACGTATAAATATATTGCCAGTAGGGCGATCATCGAAATTTGAGGAGATTTTCCGGCGAAAATAAGGATTAATCCAACATTCTTGACTTCCCAATTATTTTAGGAAAGATAAACGATCGCACCCATCTCCACATTGATTTAAAACAATCCTTGACGTAATCAAAATTTGATGTATCATCCTTCGAGGGATAGAAGCACCAATTTGGATCAAACTTGGTAAATGTCCCATGTTCCAGTTGAAATGCACTCCATAAATTCCTCGGATTGAACTCTATACTTTCATCAGTATAAATAAATTCCGGATCTTCATCGGAGTGGTATTTTGGTGTTTTTATATATACCAATATTTCGGTGCTCCCATTATAATCATGAATATTTCGGAACCCATAGCGTTTCAGAAAATGATGATAAATCCTATCCCGGACCCTATTAAATCCGGAAACCTCCAAAACTTCCCCGGTTTTCATCATATTCTCCACAAACCAGCCCATCATTTTTATGGCGGCTTTCCAACCTTCCATTTTATCCTTGGTGGTGCCGTAGATTTTATGGTCCTTTGCAAAAAATCGTTTCCATGCCGGACCAACATAGAAATGAACCCAGTAATTCATTGGTGGGTTCTCTTCATAGTAAAACCAAAAATGCTTACAATATTGAACCGGATCGTCATTCTTAAATGTCATCACCGCAACATTACCATTGGACAATTTCATGGATAACTGGGCCTTATATTCCTCATGTCCAGGTTTTTCAATATAAATAATTCCAGGTTTTCTGCGTGACATTTTTCATTTAAATCGTTCAAATATATATAAAGGAAAATGTCCGAATTTTAAATGCAATAAAAAAGGGGTTCCAATCCGGAACCCCTTTGGTATTGTAAGACCTGAACTGATGTTTATGCACCGGTATCGGATTTCAACACAGCCTTCATACCACCCTTGCGATAAATGGTCAATTCCTGAACCATCTTACCGGCACCCATGGTGGGTTCAATGGTTGTGGAGAGGACAAACATGCTGTTATTGATAACATCGTCGGTATTGTTCGATGAGTCGCAAACGTTCAAGTAATCGTAAATACCATCGTTGTTCTTACAGGTTTCGAGGATAACATCGGCACGATCCTTAATGGTCTGTTGCAGATTTGGAGTATTGAAATCCCAATGGTAGTCATTGAGGAGTTTCTCAATCTCATCCTGCAGGAAGATAACCAATTCACGAACGTGGATGTTGGAGAGGGTGGTAACCGGATTCTGCTTGGCGGTCTGCTCGGAGTTAATAACGGTACCCTTGCGGTCCACATAAACCATGCAGTTAACACCAAACGGTTCGAGGTTATCCAAATCCTCACGGCTGAAGTTGAAGTCAGGACCGATAAGACCTTGCTCACGAACCACACCGCGGTTGGAACCTGCGATAATGGTATATGGCAGATAGGTGCTGAACTTCTTCATGTATTCGTTGGAAACCAAAGCTGCGGATGGAATAATTTCCTTAATACCGGTGTCCACATCCTTAACCTTGAGGCAGGTGAAGAAACCAACCCAGCTTGCACCATCTTCCTGTGAAGGCAACGTAAAGACGCAACTCATTGGTTTGATGGAGTTACCACCTTGTGGGATGTACTTGGTATCGAACTCGTTTTTCTCGTTGCGGAAGGACACATACTTGCACTTGCTGAATGAGGCCAAAGCCGGGAAGTTCAAGATACCGAGGGTGTTATCCTTTTCCATACAGATGTTGGAAAGTGCGCCCTTGCAGTTGGCTTCCACGAAACCTTCATAGGTATCCACCAGGTAACGATATTGGATATCCACACGGTTGGTCAAAGCCTGACGAATACCCTTATAGTTGGTAAGAGCAGCCAACTGGTAGTGTTGCCAATCCAACTTATCGTTCTGACGGGTGGAAACCGGTTTTGGATTACCATAAGTGTAACCCTTGAGATACAAAGGTTTCAGATTTGTAGAGGTGGCGGTGACACTGGAGATGCACTTGTAGATCGTGGTTACGTCAGTTATAACGTTATCGAATGTAACATTATAGGTATTTACCTCAACTTCCTCAATATCGGCTTCTGCGGCTGCAAATGCTTCCTCCTGCGTAGTGAAACTTTGTTCGTTATAGATGTAGGTGGTTTCGGTTTCCGGAGTAACTGCGGCATGGGCAGCGTCAACTGCTGCTTCTTCAGTTTGATACGTTTCACCACCAAAGGTCCATTCGGTTGGATTATCCGGATCGTTTGGTTCGATATCGGCTTCTGCGGCTGCAAATGCTTCCTCCTGCGTAGTGAAACTTTGTTCGTTATAGATGTAGGTGGTTTCGGTTTCCGGAGTAACTGCGGCATGGGCAGCGTCAACTGCATCTGTACGGTCAGTAGGGAAATCGTTACTGAATTTATATTTGGTTACTTTCTGATCCACCGGAATGTCGATTTTAACCACATGAGACAGAGGATTTTCAGCACCATCCATATACATCACATCACCTTCGGTAATGCCGGTGGAACCGAATTTATTTTCATCATCGTTGAAAATAGCGGTATAACCATCCGCGGAGAAACTGGATGGAGTCAATCCTTCATATTTATAGTAATCTGCACTTTCACCTTGATGTTCGCCCTGGTCATAGTTCCACTGACCCTCTTCAAAAGTGGCTGTGAAAATAATTGGAGAAACACCATCCAAGGACATGATTCTACTTAATGGATTAATGTTTGGACCCTCGTGCCAACCGGTGGTATCAATATTGGAGATTTGGAAGCCGGTGCCTTCCGGATCAATGCTATAAAGCATATCCTGATTGAGGCGCATCATCAGTTTGTGAATGTAGTTATCACCATTCACCTGGGCATCCAAGGAAATAACCGTATTGTTACCGTTACGGAAATCCGGAAGTAGGATACCGGAATAGGATTTGATGAAATTGGAGGCGTCGTTGGCTGCAAGTGCAGTCAAAGTATCCAGTTTTTCACCGAATGCATTGGTGATGAAAGGCTTAAGAGTAACCTCATTTCCATTAACATTGAAGAACTTGGACAATTTGTCGGAAGCTGCAACCTCCGGGGTGAACTCTCCACGGAAGATAAAGATTTCAGCGAAGAACTGGGAAACGAGATCGCGTTCGTGACCTTCGAGATAGGATGGAACCTCTTCACCATTCAATACTGAACTATACCATTCAGCAATCGGAACATCAAAACCCTTTGGTTCATAACCACGCATGAAGATGGTAACGGACGTATCCTTTGAATCCGTGGTGGTAATGGTGATGTATCCTGGGGTTTTATTGGTTGGTAAAATTCCATCAATTTCGAGCTCTTCCAGGTGTTCCGGTTCAAGAGTCCAGAAACGATCCGTGTTATACAGTTGTTTCACGGTCATGCGAAGGTTATCAATGATGTGCTTTTCCTCATCCAAGTTAAAAATGGTTTCGCTTGGATTGAACGTGGTGTATTCAACCTCATTGGTTCCTTCAGGGGCATCTTCGAAGTTCTTGAGATTAAGGGCCAGGATAGGACCACCCTTAAGTGCTTGGATGGCGGAACGATGGAACCACATACCGTAGCGTTCCATCTTGCGGCTCTTACCACCGAAGATCTTTTTGAATTCGTCCTCGTTTTTGACATACACCGGGGTATTGAAAGGTCCCTTTTCGCTGTAGCCAATCACAAGACGCAGAATCTCGGCTTCCGGTCCAGGTATTTCGGACTTATCCCAAACGAAACGATAGATACCGCTTGATTTGATTTGTGCTAAATAATTTGGTAGCATATGATTTTCCTGATTTTTTTACTTATAGGTATTTACGGCATACCGTTGCCGATTGTTATTACAGTTTATGACGACGGAGGGACTCACGCAGGTTGCGTTCGTATGGGTTGGTGTATTGTTCGAGACCTTCATAAACCGGGGTTTGTGGAGCAGGTTTCTTCCAATCAATACTCTCCCAAAAACGCTCGATGGCTTCCGCGCTACGGAGGTCAAACAGTTTGGCCTTGCGTTCGATGAATGCCTTCATGTTGTCGTCTGCACTCTCATAAAGAGGACGGCTTGCTGCCGGCATGTTGCGGATGTAAAGAGGCTCGTTTGGATTGAGGTTCTCATTTACGCGACCAACAACCGGTTTTCCTGGGTTCTTATCCAACATCTCAAGAAGACGATCAACGGTGGCGAACTTATCGGATTTGCCTTCCTTGATGGATTCAGTGATCTGGGCCTTGATATCCTCGCGGAGATGCTCATTGATCCACTTATCAATGGTTGGGGTGTACTCCTCGGTAATCCAATTCTGAATTTCCGGAGCCATTTCCTTTACAATCCAGTTCTGCAATTCACCGGCCATTTCCTTGATTGCCCAGTTTTGGGTACCTTCGGCGATTTGTTCGATAAGGCTTTCACGGAACTCCTTGCTGAAATGTTCGGTCATCCAACCTTCGATTTCAGGAGCCATTTCCTTGATGGTCCAACTCTGAACTCCTTCGGCGATTTGTTTGAGAAGGTTTTCGCGAATGTTCTCATTAAAGGTTTCGGTAATGGCGTCCACCATCCATTCCTGTAGGGACGGGCTATACTCCTTAATGATCCAGTTTTGGATACCTTCTGCAAGGAGACGCATACGCTCGGGACTGTTAACTTCATCCACCTTGCGATTGGTGGCTTCGATGTTCTTTTCCAAAATGGAAAGTTTCTCGAGTAAATCTTTGTGATCTTGTTCTGTCATTTCGAAATTATTTTCTTTTGATGGTTCGGTTTGGGATTCCTTGGCCTCAACAATAAAGGTATTATCATCAATGGCCTCGGTAATAAGGTTATCACCCAGCATTTCCTTTGCATAGGCGCTTTCCGCGAGATTTAAACGGGCTTGGGAGAAACCAGGGGTTCCAACCAGGTCGTACGTTTTGAGATCCTCCAGGGTAACCTTGCCGGTGGACTTGTCAATGGAACCGGTGGCACGGGAACTAATAAATAGTGGCAGACCACCTTCCACAAGAGCCTGTGCAATCTTGCCCTTTGGAGTGTTGAGAAGCTTAATGGTTCCGGTTACAACACCATTGCCATCAATGTTGATATCCTCAATAACATGCGATACATCGTTCAAGTCGATGTTCATGGATTGGGGGTGTTCCAGCTGTCCTGGTACCCCTTCGCTAACGATACGAGCCTTAATACGATCCACCATGACTTTATAGTTTTCGGTGGCATAAACCCGGTTGTTGTTATTACGAACACCACACACTCCGAAGGTACCCTTCAGGCGCATAAATCCGTCTTCACCACGACCACGTTCCAAGGACTTAACGTCGTTAAGCTTTTCGTAAATAAGAATCTTGGACATATCCGATTGGTATTTTATTTCGTTTTTGGAGACCTATAAAGATCACCTGTTTCCTAATAAGAATACCAACGATTTTTTGAAACCCGAAATTTTTTTGAAGTTTGGGTAAAAAAATAAGGAGGACCCGGAAGGCCCTCCCAAATTGAAACCTAAAAATTTTGAATGAAGCGTTATTCCTTGTTTTGAATCTGAAAGGTGATGTATTCCACCAAATCCTTGCAGGTTAAGGTATTGAACCGTTCCATGAAATATTCCTCGGAGAAGGTGACTTTCGAATTGGAAAATTCCTTTTCCAATTTCATTTGAAGTTCAACAAGGTCCAACGAGTCAAACTCCAAATCATCCACAAATCTGGAATTGAGCTTGGCGTTGTACTCAAATGTCATCTCGTTCAGGATAGTTCTCACCCTTTCCCAAACATCGAAAGCATTATCCATGATCGCGGAAAGTGCTTTATTATCCGGTTCCTTGGTATCACATTTCCCAGCCACTTTACCACAATATATCAAGGCATCGTACAATTCCTCCGGAGTGGACAAGGCAATCTTTTCGTCACCTTGGTGGATGTAGGCGGGAACCACGTGACATTCAAAGTCGTTTTTCTTCGGATCAATCGGTTCAACGAACTGATAGTTCATCATCGATAATTCGTACATGAAGTAATTGATGAGGTCCAAGGCGTTCTCATAGGTTTGGCATGGGGTGACAAAGTCGTGAGCCAATGCATCTGTGATTCCGTCAATCATCAATGTGGTTGGTGGGAGAAATGACTCCGGCGAACGGAAATCATCGCTTTCACCGGCTTCCTTGAACACTTTGCAGATTTTCTTACCAAAATCCTCCTCGCGTTCTTTCTGGTTTTGAATGGCCTTGATGATGGCCACAAAAGTGGTTTTTTCCATATTCTTTTTGTTTATTGTTTTTTATTTTGCAAATCCAATCATTGTCATAGTATACCAAAGATTGTTCTCACCGGATTGCATCGTAGCATTCGTAATAGGAATCATGGCAACCAAATCACCACGGTGGAGGATGGCAACATGATCAGTTGGGGTTCCTTTATAACTCAAGGTTACATCAAAATCCGGATGAATGGTCATTATGTACACCACTCCATCGGTGCGAACCAATTTATAGGTTTGGGACATAATGGTGAGACTCTGCATGGTTTCCATAATATTTATTGTTTTAATTGTTTAGTCAATGCCGCCAACCTCGTCGGAATTGCGATTGAATAGAATAGCACCGATCCCAAAGATTACAATGCCACCCACCAGGGACAGAACCATTCCGGTCGTGGTTTCAAAGGATTCGGAGCACAACAGGAATAACAATCCGATGACTGCCAGGATTACTCCTAAAATGCACTTGATTTTTCCGGTGTTGATCTTTGCGTTCATAGCACTTGGTTTTTATGTTCAATTCCGAATTATTTCGGCTCAATTATATATAACTGAAACCTAAAAATCTTAACATGAAATTTACAACTATCTTGTAAAAATTATGGACCGGGAACCATCCTTATTAAACTCCACATATCCTACCTTGGTATGACAAAGTTTCCAAATCGCCCAGGATTGGGTACAAGCTACATCATATTTTGAAACCATTCCATCTGAGTCGCATCTTGCATACTCCACATACAGTTGTCTTGGTCTACTCGGACTATGCCTCACATCAGTGATTAAAAGCAACTCCCAATTTCTACGAAATGGTGTGTTGATATCTTCTTCGTCACTTATAAATACCTGGCCTACCTCCGGCGGTCCCATTTTAATGTGTTTGGTAATGGCTGTGTGGATGGCGTCATATACACCCCAGACAAAAAACCCGAACACTGCCAGGATCAACAACCCCATGATAAAACCGAACACTATATCCATAGTTATTTTCTATTTATAAATCCAATACCTTTACCCTTCCGTTTGGATTTCTCCTCGAACTCATCTTCCCGTTCTTTCATTAGGGCATCCAGGTAGGTCACTTTTTCGTTGAATGAATCCAGGAAATTACAATGATACTGGCGGGAACCAAAAATTGTGGCAATGTGCCTCCATGGGAAATCCCCCAAAAAATGATATCCATTTTTATGACCAATATAACAAATCATGTTATTGGCCCAATTGCAGGCTACTTCAAACTTTTCCTCATCATTTACCTGTAGATATTTTGTAGCCCGTTCAAATAGGTCACGCATCTCCACATAGTCATGACGTCTATCCAAAGTTCTGGTGAACCGGTTTTTATATGGCTGCTTCCAGGGGGTGGTTAAATTCATTTTCATTATTCACAAAGTTTTATATCGTTTGTATATCCTTCCTCCACCATCAATAGGGTATCATACCTAACCTTCTCCAAAGGAAATTTGGTATGGGTTCTGGTGATGGAATGAAATGAGGTAAGTAATATGGTGTGGTTATCCAAGGGCATCAATTGATAGGTGTCCACAATACCATCCGGTCCAATCAACTTATACTCCGTACCTTGCGGGTTTAAGGTATAAATTCTCCAGTCCGGACCATGACAGGTATCCCGGACGAAACATGCATCCATGTCCCCAAGATATTCGGTATAATAAGCGGTTTTCCAATCCTGTATCTGCCATTGTTTGGATTCCTGGCTACGTTCGCAGGAGATTAAAAACATACAAATCACGGATACCACAACGAAGATAACCGCTGCGATTATCAAATAAATTTTACCACGTTTACTCATAATATATAGGTTTTTGGTTATTGCCATATAAAAACCGATTTTTATACACCGCGGAAAATCGGTAAAAACCACTTGTAGGATACGCCCACAATCTTTCCTTTCAAACCTTTACCCCGTTGGGTTAGTCACCCGAGGTTTTGCGGCTCCGGAGGTTACGTTGCCATCATGTTCATGACCACATGGCTTCCTATATCATTATATAAGAATTTTGGTCAAAAAATTAACCAAAAAGATTTAATTGACAGTGTTCTCTATACTTCCAAAGCGTGCCCTTCAAGTCCTTCGTTTCACAGAGTTCCATATATAACTCCGAAGTGTCCCCTGGCTCCCACCGATATGGCTCCACGTTTTGAATGCATTCCTTTGGTACCTTCAGCCCGGTTTTTCTATAATAGTAATCGGCTTGATCCGGAGTTATATCCTGAAAGGTGCGAACCGCCCATTCAAAAAATGTAACATCCACATCCACAATTCGTTCTATCGAACTACCACTATGCTTGGTGTACCAAAATGATATAATCGGGTATTCGTGGGGGTGATTTTCGGATAATGGTCCGATCATTTTTCGATTAATTTTTCGATTTCGGTTTTATCCATAACATACTTCGGTTCGGTGGCCGGGCCTTTTTCGACAATGGGTTCTCCAAAGAGAGTGGTTTTTTCAAAGTTGATTTTGGTGCGAGATTTGCTTTGAACATATCGTTTATAGGATACCCATGTGGTATAATCGCAATTCGGACATACCCACATTTCCCCACCTTGGCTATCCATATCCTCGGTTTCCAAAGCATGACCGCAATTCGGACAGATGCCACCATTGAAGTCTTTGGCTTCCCTTCGTTTGGCCCAAATGGTCCCAAATATGAATAATCCAATTACCAGCAAGGAACCGATTACCAAAATATGATCCCCAATCCAACCACCAATGGTGCAGTGTAGTCCAGTACAGGAACAAATAAAATTATACATATTATATCGTGTTGATTTGTACTTTAATATAAGGAATTTTACCAACCTTTTAACGATTAGGTTTATTATTTATAAAAAAGACAATGAAAATGAATAAATTAAAAGATCTTGTCAATGTCTTTAAAACTCCTACCATAACTGAACCAATTAAAACCAAACCGGAAACGATCCAGACCATTGCAGTACCGGAGCCGGCCAAACCAATCCAGCAGGAATTTGTAAAGGTGGAACCTAAACCAAAAAATGTACTGGTAATCCTGGATAATGGTCATGGGGATAATACGCCAGGAAAACGCTCTCCTTGGTCTGTATGTAAAGTACCACCGGAATTACCTTTCCGCGAATATAAGTGGTGCAGGGATATGGTGCAGTTATTGAATACCCAATTACAGGAGGATGGTTACGAGACCCTTGTATTGGTGCCGGAAGAATGGGATGTAACCTTGGCGGAACGGGTGCGTCGGATCAATACTGCATGTAAGGATGCCAAAGCCCGTGGGGTTCACCCTATTATGATTTCGGTACATAATAATGCCGCAGGTTCCGGATCAGAATGGAAAAAAGCCTACGGTTGGTCTGCCTGGACCACTAAAGGGCAAAATAATTCAGATAAATTGGCAACCTGTTTATTTAATGCCGCCGAAGCCATTCTCAAACCACTCGGTCAAAAAACCCGCAAGGACATGTCCGATGGTGACCCGGATTATGAAGCCGGATTCTATATAATCAATGGAGCGGCATGTCCGGCCGTCCTGACCGAAAATATGTTTCAGGACTGTGTGGATGAGGTTCGTTTCCTGATTTCAGACGAAGGTATGCAGGCATGTGTGGATATCCACCATCAAGGTATTACTGAATTTGTGCGTCAAATGAATTGGTAATCAAATTGTTAGGCAATAAAAAACCGGCATTTTCGTGCCGGTTTTTATATTATATAAAATTCATCCGTTAATCACCGGTATAGCCTCCCGATGGAACACTGGCATACCAGTCTGCAATGGCCTGGTCCAAATTTTGTTGTTCCCGTTTGCGTTCCGCGGTGGAGGACTCGTCCATTAACAGGTCAATCCACGGACGGAAGCAGGAGATCAGGCTTTTATCTCTACATTCATACTTGAATGCCCAACCGGTACCCTTCTTCCACCATTTACTTGTCACCCATTCCTCATAGCAACGGGCAAGTTGGTTGTCACCGGTATCGGCTCTCAAGATACAAACTCCAGGAATACCGTTATCCACATGGGGCTTGAAGTCCCAAAACATGTCATCGCTACTTCCAAAGCGTTCAGCTTCCTTCCGGATTCTCTCCTCTGCATTCTTAATGTATTCCTGACGTTTGCGTTCGGTCTTCCACTTCCTTTCGGCAAAATTCCTGGCATCATTCAAACGATATTCAATATATCGTTGTTTACTGCGCTCGTTTTCCGGAGCCACCAGTTTGGAGTATTCGGCCTGGGCCTTTTGCAAATCCTCCTTCATTAACCGGATGAACTCCTCCTTGCTCAAATTGGGGATGTCAATATCCTCGTGCCGAAGGATAGTCACGGTGCGGTAACCTTTGGAGGTTTTGTCGATTTGTACTGCTTCTCTTACGTAATTAATGAGTGGTTGCATATGTGTGTTATTTTAATTCGTTTAACTTGTCCATCAAGGCATCAAAGATCTCCTGCATGCCTTTGATTTGTTTTTCAAAATCCTTGGGGTTCAGGGTATGGAGTTCCTCAAAATATCGTTGGATTTTTTCGATGTTTTCGGTCGGGGTTTCCCGTTTTTCACCCATGTGTATGGCCAAGGCGATAAACATGTTCAACTTATCTATTTGGTCGTTTAGATTCCACAATAGATTCAGGCATTTTTCGTCATTGTCCATCTTTTGCTTGACCTTCTCGAATTCTGCCTTGAATTTATCGTGGGATTTGCTGGCCTGGTCATAATATTCCTCCAGTTTCTTCGTGGTATCGTGATTGTCCTTATATTTGAAGGATTCGGTCACAAGTGCCTCCTGCATAAATTCAGCCAATGGTTTTGACATAACTTTCGTAATTTATTTAACTAAATAATACATTAAAAAAGACTGGTTCTATAACCAGTCGTCATAACCATCCATAAATTTGATGAATCGAAGCACAAGAAACCCCAATATGGTGGCCGGCCAAACCAATGCTGCGAAAAAACTTAAAAAGTTCTCCTGCCGACCTTCCGGTTCATTGTGTGGATTTGGGTTCCGGAGGAAAAGAAACACCACCAGGACCACAATCAGATAAACTACTGAAATTAACCAATATTTCATATGAAAATGCTGTTTTAAGGTTAGAAACACGGATCAATGTAGTGATAGTGGGTTCCAATAAGGAGGGCCACACCATGTTCGAAATCATGTCCATCTTGAATCCAACGGTTGGTATATTTACCACGGCGGAAGGTGTAGGTTCTATCTCCACCCATAAGGGTCGGCAGAATCTTATAGAAACCGGCGTAGTAATCCAGGCACTTCACCTCATTCCAACGCACCGTCACCTTCTTGGGTTGTTTAGGATTACTCTTGTAGTACTCCACTGCAACCACGGTGCAGGCTCTACGGTCACTGTAATAGATTTCGGTGGCGGGGGTACCATACTCCAGGGTCGGGAGAGGGTTGTTCTTAACCATGTCCTCGTACCAGGCTGCTGCCAGGTCCTTGATGGGCATCTGGGCTCGCATGCTGACATGGTATCCAAAACGGTTATCCACTCGATTACCAAATTGTTCGGGAGTTAGGTAAAGGTAACGGGTGTTGGTAAATACATCCCGGCAAACATCTTTCACTCTGAATTCCAACTTGTTTTCCAATTCCTGGGCCACGGGGCTGATCTTATACTCAAATGCCATAACTATAATTTTTTTAGGTTCAAATATATATAAGTGGATATTGCCGAATCTTAACATCCAAACATAAAAAAAACCCACCAAATTTGGTGGGTCTATAAAATGCATACCGGGCAGTTCCAACGGTTTGACCGGAATGACTGTTATTCGGCGGAGTTGGCCATGAACTTATTAACCAATTCTTCAATCTTACGAACGGTTTCGTTTACCTTTTCGAGTTCCTCCAGTGCCCATTTTTTGGAGTATTTTTCCTTATTAAAATGAACGGTAGTTGATACTTGTTCCATCATATTGAATACCAATTCATTTAATTTTTTGAAAAGGTTTCTCATTTCGTAATAGGAACCATTGCCATCCTGCATGACGGATACAAACTTCTCCACATACTTTTTCATGCAGTTGTTGTAAATATCCATAGCATCCTGGAAGATTTTTAAGATTTCCGAGTTATCCGGGGCTCGTTTTTGAGCCAGAAGATCCTCCCATCGGCGTTGATTGGCCTGGCGAATGTTATCGCAATCCAGCAATGCATATGCACCGGCACGGGCATCATGTCTTTCGTGTTTGAGTTTGGATTTTAACAAACTGGTTGGGTTCTTTACCTCATAAGCGTAATCCGCCATATCAGCAATGTGATTGGCTTTATAGTTGGCAGGAGTACCATCATAAACCGCGATAACGTCCCAACCCCAGGTTACACCATTACAATGAACGGTTTCACCCCAACGTTTGGCTTCAGAATCTGATATCCAAAGCAGATATCCTGGATCTTTTTGGGAACGCATACGTTTTAGGGCTTCCGGTTTATCCAATTTGATAAGATCATTATCGGTAACCCGGCTCCATTGCAATTCATTCCAGTCGTTCCAGGCGCATTGACGTACATTTTTAGCGAAACCGAGGTGGAAATTTTTGATAATATCGCTTGCATATGCCTCCGAAATTAAGGATTCGGTCATAAATTCGTATAGTGACTTCATATAAGCTGTGATTTATTTTCCAAAATATATTCCTATAATAAAAACATTTTTATGGAAACAAAAATAAAGCCCGGTTTTTGGCCGGGCGTTACCTATAAATTGGAAGGTCCTAAATTAGAGGACAACTTCCACGGAATCCGTAACAAAAGGAACTGCAATGCAAGTATCCAAAGTTAGGGAATCCTTAACCACCACTGTGGTATCAGTGGCAACCTGTTCCTCGTCGGCGGCAGGAGTCTGGCAGCTATTGCAGGAGACAAACATCATACCGGCGGCGATCAGAAGCAATGCAAAAATCTTCTTCATTGTCTTTGGTTTTGTTTTTTGAAATTGGATAAGGTTAAAAATATACTTCCTTGATAAAATAAGAAAAGATCCCGAATGTTTAACCAAACCGGAATTTTTGCGGAGGATGAGGGGCTCGAACCCCCGCACCGGGTATTAGCCGGCCTACCTGTTTAGCAAACAGGCCCCGTCACCAACTTGGGTAATCCTCCATTGAATGAGAGCAGGTGCCGGGAATCGAACCCGGATATTAGGATTGGAAGTCCTCTACACTGCCGTTGTGCTACACCTGCATATTGCTCCACCACTATCGTAGATGGAGTCACCTCAACGCCCGGCTAACGGAACCCTACCTTGCGCTTCAGTAGGATACTTTGATTACTCTTATATATTGAATATTTTAAAAGTTTTAAAAAGAAATCCGAACTCGTTTTTTGTTTTTTCAATTTAATTGGTTCCGGCTTTATTATCTCCTCATCCCCAGTCTCCTCATATATAACTTTTATGTCGTTATATCTGTAGTATTGTTTTATATATTTAAGGCGTTTTTTAAAAGCACCTTCATTTTTTGAATTTATGATAAATGTGGTTGGTTTGCTTTGAATTGCAGACCATAATTTATCAAAATATATTTTGGAAATATTATCATTGTATAATTTTTGTCTTTTAACCGTATTTATAACACAAAGTTGTGGTTCATCTTTTCCGAATGGGGTTTTTCGTATCGAACACATGGACTTCACGTAATCTACACAAATGGATTGTACGGAATTCATGGTTGAATTAACCCAAAACCACCATTCATCATGAGTACCTTTAACGCATTGAAACATCCTGCAAAAATTAAATAAATCGGTATTATTGAAAGCTCCAGGGGGAAAAAGACAGCAATTTGAAAGATACCGATCAAATGTTTTTTGTCCAAATCTTAATTCCGATATACTTATATTTTTAATTTCAATGTGTTTATTCGTCTCATCCACTTCTACCCAAGAACTTTGATGACAAATAATACAATCCGGATTTTTACGATATTCTTCCACCAATGTCTCAATGCTCCGCGGTGGATAATAGGTATCATCATCAATGGTTATAATGATATCGTCAGGGTATTTTTCCAACGTAGGGAGTAATTTATTACAACTTCTCCATTTCACATCACCAATCAAAAGTTCTATCCTGGGATCCACAGTTGCAATCTCTTCAAAAAATTGAAAATCTTCCTTTGAAAAATTGCTTTGCATCACTATGACAAATTTATCGAAATTATAGGTTTGATTTAAAATAGATTCAAGATTTTCTTTGAATCTCTTTTTTCTACAAGGAATGGTTGTCATGGAAAGGATGACTTGTTTATTGAATTCCATTTTATATCTTTGATTTATTTCGCGGAAGGGGTGGGACTCGAACCCACAAGCCGCTTTCAGGGCGACCACCCGACTTCCAATCGGGGCGACTACCATTATCACACCCTTCCAAAGAAGTTGAGCTGGGAGCCGGACTTGAACCGGCGACCTCGTCCTTACCAAGGACGCGTTCTGCCAACTGAACTATCCCAGCAATTTGGGTGAACGACCTGATTCGAACAGGCGATATCCACATCCACAGTGTGGCGCATTAACCAGCTATGCTACATTCACCATGTGGGCCCCGAGCCTTATTTATTGGTGGATTTTCCAGGACGTACCCGGGGCCACAATCGTCCTAATCTACCCAGCCGGACTCGAACCGGCACTGATACACCAAACCGTTTCCGTGTCATTGGAGATCCAACATTTACGAAGGCCCTGACCCTTACTCCCCCTCAACGAAATCCTTTTCGTTTTATTGGCGCGGGTTTACCACTTCCCCGTCACAGGCAGATTGTGCTCCCGGAGGGATTCGAACCCCCGACCCTCTGGATGTAGGCCAGATGCGCTAACCAGCTGCGCCACAAGAGCAAATATTCAACATACAACAACTTTACCGAGTTTCACGGTTCATTACGGAAAGCGTCCTGCGGTCGTTACCCGTCACTTGGAGTCCCTTTCCCACCAATGGTTTTGCAACTCTTGGAAGACCTATCGCATCATCCGGTTTTCCCGACTTATTTCGATAGTAGGAATCTTAATACCTGTAGTGTCATTACCCGGCCTTTCGATGCCGTCCCTGATGTAGTCTTGAACCAAGGTTCGCAACCCATTCCCAGGATATGTTGAACTTTCAAAGTACCGGCAGGTGGATTCGAACCACCGTCTCCTCCTTATGAGGGAGGCGCAAGAAACCGTCTCCGCTATGCCGATATCGGAGCCCGCGTCTTATTTCACCACGAACACGAGGCCACAATCGTGGCCGGAGGATGCTTCCTCCTTATCCGTTTCGCAAATTATCTACTGGGCCAGCGAACGGCGAAAAACTTCGGCCAATGCGGAGGGATGAGGTGTCGATCCCCATACCTGTGGTACAACACGCTTTCAAGGCGGTTTCCGGAGCCGTCCGAATTAACCCTCCGAAAATTGCCACATCTCCTTTAAAAAAAACCTCGCCGGTAGCGAACCCGAGGACAAACATAACGCCAGGCTGGACGTGGCCAACCCCTCCTTTTTGTTGGCATTAATCAATTTTTTATTTTGTTGGAGCCTGATGAAATTTTACCGCTAAACCACCGCGGCATTTTACCTCCGCAGGCCGGATTCGAACCGGTGACTTCTCCAAACTCCGAGCGGAGGGATGAGGTGTCGATCCCCATACTTGTGGTACAACACGCTTTCAAGGCGGTTTCCGGAGCCGTCCGAATTAACCCTCCATATAGACCTCGCATGGGGAGTCGAACCCATTATGCATAACTTCATTAGGTGATTTGTTCCTTACCACCCTGGGATCTGCGCAAATATCCCATACACTCCATTACTCCGATACCGACCGGCCTACAAGGATAAATTTTGATTTTCAATCTTTTGTCCTCCTTTCAAGCGTTACATACCACTAAAGGTTGGTTGATGTACTATACCCGAAAATCAAGAAAAAGAGGTACTACACCCTTTCACGTACCCTCGGTGGGGATCGAACCCACAGTCATACGGACCTGAACCGTACGCGTCTACCAGTTGCGCCACGAGGATATTTTATTGCTGTCCTCCAGGTGGGAATCGAACCCACAACTTTACGGCCCTAAACCGCACGCGTCTACCAGTTGCGCCACCGGAGGTTTGGTGTTGGGGGTGGGACTCGAACCCACGAATCATCGGTTTTGCGGACCGTGCCATTTGCCGCTCTGGTACCCCAGCATATTGTAGCCAGAACGGGGCTCGAACCCGTAATCTCCACCTTGAGAGGGTGATGTCCTAACCAATTAGACGACCCGGCCAAATAGTTGTAGCATAGACGGGGCTCGAACCCGTAATCTCCACCTTGAAAGGGTGGCGACTTAACCAATTTGTCCACTACGCCAGTTAATATCTTTTAGTATCCCGTAGGATCCTTTAGTATCCCAAGTGGGATTCGAACCCACACTGGACAGGGTTTAAGCCTGATGCCTCTACCTATTGGGCTACCGGGATATATTTGTGATGCCTGCAGGATTCGAACCTACAACAACCGCGACACTGCCAACCGTTGCTCCCTTAATAGTAAGGTGGTGTTCCTTACCGGTTATCGGTTGTGGGTGTTAAGCGCAAACTTCTCGCAGCGGCCACCTATTCCTCGCGAATTTTATTCAGTGACTCCCCGGCCAACCCGGGTGGGTTTGCCATTTCCCCTAAAGCATCGTGAACGGAGTGGGATTCGAACCCACAAGAACTGCCACCTCAAAGCAGCGCGTCTACCAGTTGCGCCATCCGTCCAAATAGAGGTTCCTACCCACTTACCAAAGGGTAGGACTTGGCTTTTCGGGACCTCCTATATTTTTCGCCACATGGGCATAACCGGTTCTTATAACTGTGATGGTAAGAACCGGAAACCACCCATCTCTTGTAGCGGATACTGGATTCGAACCAGTGGTTCCCTTTCAAGGAACTGGAGCTTATGAGACTCCCGAGATAGGCCACTTCTCTAATCCGCTATATTTCAGAAATTTTTTGAATTCTTTCTCAACAAATAATCGATCCTCACTACCCATATCCTTTATGATATATGGTTTATATCCGCACTTTTTTATCTCGTTTATTTTGATGATGTCTCTATTCTGTATTTGTTTTAATTGACTTTTTTTAGTAATATCCTTATAATGCCAAATGCCGTTCCATAAAACTGCTACCTTAATATCATTTATAATGACATCTGCATCCCAACCATTAAATTTTGGTTCATTATGTTCAACATCCTCAAAATGTTTTTCACATAATTCGCAAAAGTATATCTCATTCTTTGAGCGCCGTGTTTCCTTTTGAATATTCACACTTTTTCTTCCACCCAGACTAATAAGTTCCTTTGATTCACTACTTAAAAATTCATTCCGATGGGTTCTATAATAATCCCTACATTTATCTGAACATATCTTTTTGGTTGAACCTTTTGAAAATGTATGATAAAAAACTCTACCACATACTAAACAGGTCCTTTTTATTAAGGATGTGCAATTTGAATCTCCGATTTTTCCTTTATAGAAATTTTTTAATGATTTACTTATTTTTAATTTTTGTTCATTTGAAACTTTTCTCTTGGAATTATTTACTTTTGCTGCACATGATCTCGAACAAAATTTATATTGATTTTTGGATAACTCCTTTCCACAGTTTAGACATTTTGACATAATAATATCATAATTGTTTTTATTGATATTTTCATTGGTACTGCTGCAAATATCAAAAAATCCGTATATTTCCAACATTTCCAAATCCCACAATATTAAGTGGTCCCACTTGGGATCGAACCAAGGACTTCAGTCTTATGAGGACCGCACTCTAACCAGCTGAGTTATAGGACCTTAACTACCGGTTGCAATTTTTTGAGGACCCGAACCGGCTATACACTATTGCGAAGAGATCCTTATACGGTCGAGGCACCGGCTTTATGGCCTTCCCGGAACCCCCACCTCCACGGTGGGCGAGTTATTCTGTTTGGTATAGGGCTTGCAACGATATTAAATAAGCGCTTCGAAACAATCCCAAATCAATTTAGAGTCATCTTCCAGTCTCCTACAGATTGATCAGATCCCTCGGATTCCGGAGTACACTTCACGGCCAACCTTACTCTATACCTCTAATGCCAAGATTAGCAACTTTGCACTCCAGTTAGGACTCGAACCTACATCTCCGGATTAAATCCGGTGTTCTGCGCCAATTGAACTACTGGGTGTAAGAGTGGGTTTAAGGTAAACCCACAAAACCCCCGAATGGGCTTATGTCGGGTAGACACGATTCGAACGTGCGCTCGCCATTACAGCATGCTCTGGTTCCCAAAACCAGCGAGGTTGACCAACTCCTCCACTACCCGAATTATCCGTCTCTCCGGATTGCCACGGTTCGTTGTTTTAACGGCTGGTACGGCACCGTCGAAACCCCCATTGCTGCTCGGGTGGGATTCGAACCCACATCTACCCTCCCTGGGCCAGTTTATTCAGGATGATTAGTCCTTACATTCCAGTTGAACCTACCGGGCAAAAAATCAGCTGATAAGATAGGTGACTTTTTGGACTTCTGGAAACCACCCCAGTCATCCGCAAGCGGCCAATATCTCGTGCCTCCGGAGGGAATCGAACCCCCAACCCTCTGGTTAAGAGCCAGCAGCTCTGCCAATTAAGCTACGAAGGCAAATGACATTCAAATGGTTGGTCCTTCATATAAAGGATAACATTACCGACCAACTAACGACTCCCGAACCGTAAGCCTATGTGTCAGGCTTCTACACGGCCTTTCCTTTTGTTCATTGAACCAGACCCAGAATCGTTCTATCCTATCGGTCATCTGAATGTGGGAACCGATTTATGGTATCGTTCTCCCTTTCCTACCCATTAACTCTCGATTATGACGTGGTAGAACTTGTACGCCAATGAAATACAATTCGTTAGTACCAGAAATATAATATCCTTGGGAATTACTCCCCGCCGTAGGTATTCGGCGAAACCGATAGGTCCGAATGCTGGTTACCACGTTTCATCCGGGTATCGGTACTGGTATATATCTTTTCAACCAGGTGTCGGCGAGGATGGAATCGAACCATCGACCTTATGTGTATCAGACATACACTCTAACCAACTGAGCTACTCGCCGTAAATTTGAAGGATTTTTTCACCCCGTTCCCTTACACACAGGGCTTCTTGGTCTTCCGAAGAATGTGTGAACCTATTGTACATTCAGTTCAAGCGCATTTCCTTCACTCCGGGTGGTCCGTTGCTTATCGAAAAAGGACCTTTTCAACACGTTTCATTAAAGTAAGGCAATGAAAGCGGGACATATGGGACTCGAACCCATGATCTCCACCGTGACAGGGTGGCATCCACTCCAACTGGACTGATATCCCGAAAAGAAGTAAGTCACGTGTTCCATCTCCCCCAATGTATTTAGGGTAAAGCCTATGGGAACCTATTTCATTTAGAGCTCCTTGATCATTTTAGGTTCCGGCAAGTTATGCATGATTTTGGTGTGCACTTGACCCGCATCACTTATGCCAACGTTTAACTGTCTCCAGTGTGGACTCACTTGTGGACACAGATGGGAATCGAACCCACGACATCCTGACTGCCAGTCAGGTGTTCTACCAACTGAACTACTGGCCCATGTAGGATTTTCATTGAATGGAACAACGGCCGGTGAAGGGCGCTGCTGTGGCTCGCTGATTGAAAACCCCAAAGAATCAATACCACATTTAATCATTTCTATTTGAATTCATCACTGTTACTACTACCGGATTTGAACCGGTGTGGGAGGCATACCTTGGAGGTGCAATCCTCATTACTTGTCGTTTACCGACAACCCCTCGGCCGTCTCGGTAACCCGTACCTTAACGTCCTGCTTTAGCCAGACTTGCATAAGTAATAACATTGATTACATTCGCATTCTTTTCTTATTTCATCCAATATGTCAAAGATCCATTCCCAACCCCTCTATCTTCCCTTACATTTATATATAAATGATCCTTACCAATTATTAACCGACTTTATAAAAAATTTTTTGAGGTCCAGGCTGGATTCGAACCAGCACCGGCTG
>Ga0310696_10002571_pt1 | contig 23774 bp, 21 predicted proteins | sample AusTroGonzalo_MG_4_FD_203885 | JGI IMG/M metagenome (GOLD analysis project Ga0310696, IMG submission 203885) | Bovine rumen microbial communities from tropical cattle in Woodstock, Queensland, Australia - Gonzalo_02 (v2) (version 2) | ecosystem: Host-associated > Mammals > Digestive system >...
GAATAGGTAAAGTCGTAGGTATTGGCCGGATTCGGCACAGGTTCATCGACCCCATACATGTCGTAGGCCTCCTGCATACGGTTCTCGAGCCGATAAATGATGCTGTAATTGGCAGAGACCTGTAAATCGCGGCTGTCCTTTCTGTAGGTATATAACGTCTGTTGCAGATTGCCTGTCCAGTTTTGTGACAGGTTGTTTCCTTCCTTGGTCAGGTACCGTTTCGTGTAGGAAGAAGCGAGTGTATCCAGGTTCCAAGAATCCAGGTCGTTCTGCCTGAGTATCACACCCAGTGTCAGGCTTGGCCCCGGCTTGTTGTTCTTGCCGGGCTTGAAACCCACCGTGATGTCTTCGGAAAGATTCCATCCCTTGTTACCGGAGAAGGAAGTTTCATTCTGGGTCATCGGATTCCTTCCTCCATATACGAGGGAACTGACGGAAAGACCGTCCGTCCGTGTGCGTGACAGACCGAACGCCTGTTGCCACCTCACCATCACACGTTCCCCGGTTTTATAGGCGAAAGCCGTTTGGAGCCGATGCTGCTCCGTCAGCCGGGATGAGGAGGTCTCCTCCTCCTGGGTATGGGCAGGTGTCCCCGGCATCTCGAAATACTCCTGCAGCGCCCTGCGGCGGCTCTGTGTCCGGTCGTGCGTAAAGGAATATCGGGTGTTCAGGCCGTTGCCGAAGAGAGGATTCTGCCAATACTTGTAGAATCCCAGCTCCAGGTCCGTCGTTTCCCGGTAGGTGGATTGCGGAAGGGGAACGGCGTTGATATTGCTGGAGTTCATCCCGACGTTGTTGGTGATGACATCGGCTGACAACTGGACCAGTTCGGAGAAGAAATGGGCATTGGTGCCGGCGGCATAGCGGTATTGCCGGTCTCCGTTCTCCTGACGTGCTTCGTCCACACCGGCGATCGCGCGCACCTGCAGGTCCGTCGAGTTGAAAATCGGGTCCCGAGTCTTGATGTTGACGACACGCTGCTTCTCCCGCAGTACCCCATCTATGATCTCATTCGGATCCTTCTCATCATACACCTCCATCGTCACGACCTGCTCCGCCCGCAGGTTCTGCATCGCGTTCATCGGCTCCAGCCCGAAGATTAGTGCCCCGTTGATATAGGACCGGTGCACCTGTCGCCCCGATATTTTGATTACCCCCGTCGTTGCATCGACTTCTACGCCCGGCATCTGTTTAAGCAGGTCGATGGCATAGTCGCCCTCGTCTACTCTCAGGGCTGCGGCGTGATAGATTAGGGTATCGCCCCTCATCGTCATCACTGGCGCTTCGGCAGTGACCGAGGCGGCATCCAAAGTCTCGATCTTACGCTGCCTGGGGACGATGACGACGTTGTCGCCCGGCATCAGTTCGAAGGTCTCGTAGAAGGGAGCATATTCGTCACCGGTCATCGAGAGGGTCACCAGTTGAGCCGAAATCCCGGTGAAGGTGAATTTCCCCAGATTGTCGGCCCTGGTGCGGAGCGTATCTCCGGCTGTGATCAAGATGACTTCCACCCCGGAGAGTGGGATATCGACGTATTCAACTCCAGTTACCTGAGCGTTTTGTCCTGTATCCATCCTGTAATAGGTCTGCCCCACGATGGAAGAAAGGGTCTGGACACTTTCCTGCCCCCGAAGCAAAAGGGGCAGGAGAAGTCCCATAAAGAGGACTGCAGATAATCTTAGCCTGGCGCGAATCAAAGCCGATAATATTAAGAAAAACTCACCTCGCAAACAGCATGAACAAATATAACATAATAAAATGGATTGGTTTTCCCAAATATACTATGAATGTCTCATTCAGACTACCTGTCTAAACTAAATATATCTGACCAGCCATTTTTAGTTTTACAATGTAAGCTATTGTAAATCAGTAGAATATAAAGGCAGGTTCTTTCGGCGTAATTATATTTTGACCATTCACGTTAAGTGTCTGATAATCAATAAGATAATTTTTATTGATTGATAATCAATCAATAACTGATAAAATCAAGATACTCCTGCTGATGTGGAGATGGGGTCTGCATGATTTCCTGCCGCAGTCGGTATTTCTTTTTATAGATGAATCCAATGGTATAATTCATCAACAAAGAGATGGAAGGAGGATCAAATCCGGCTATCAAATAACATACGAATCTATATGTTGACTCATCTTTATTGGGGAAGTCTTTTCGGAAATTGTGAATAATATTGTCGAGCTCCTGGTTCAGTTGTTTCTCCAGTTGAAGGATACCTTCCTTATCATCACAGACCTCTTCAGACAGTTCTGCCACCTTTGCGAAGATATACTCCTTCTGATCAGAACGACCTTTCGTCTGCAGATAATTTTCGGTCATTTCCCGGATGGTAACAAATTGGGCCTTGAACTTTTCGATGTATTTTGCTTTATAAGATTCCTTCTCTTCGACTGCCTGTTTTAACAATGATTCCGATTGGGTGACAATGCTTCCAAGCTTTTCCATTTCAGCGGCGTGAAAAGCCATCTTTCTGGAATACAGGGCGATTCCAACAAGTACCAGGAGACCGAAGATGATGATAAGAAACCAAATGATAATGCTCTGAGAACGTGCTTTTTCTGCTATTCTGGCTGAAGACTCTTCATAGAAATCCCTTTGAGCCTTGACCACTGACTGTCGGAATGAAGCAAAGATAACAGAATCCTGTATTACATATGCCTTCTGTTGGTGTGCCACGGCTTCTGGATAGTTTCCTTCAATCATGTCGATGCGATACCGGGTATTCAAGACTTGTGCATCATATCTTCCGATCCCTTCCACTTGATTGATAAGAGCAAGAGCTGTTTCCTTATTACCAGCATAGTATAATGAGACGGCATAGGCGAGAGCATCCTCAGGGTAAAACTTTGCACCCTTTGAACTTGCTTCTTCGAAATATGTATATGAACCAGCCGGATCCTCCGGTTCCATATTTATCAAGAGTCGTCCATGATTCTTTAAACAAGTCAAGTATAGAGGATTATCATGATCGATAGACCGTTCGATTGCCGTGTACACGGAATCCGCTTTTTTCCATTGGAGGGTGTTATTGTAATAGTTGCCGATGGCAAGATCAATAATGTATTCATGGTCTGAGGGAGCGCCTGTTGGCAAGAGTTGTTTTGCGCACTGCAGGAAATCCAGGTTTTCTTCAAAGAAGAAAGAGGCGTTGTTCGTCTGGGCCAACGCAATCAATATGAGCCTCTTAAGATAGTCATCCTCGAATTGCGGGAAGAGAGCTTCCGCTTTCTTATACAACACGGAAGCCGTCGGATAATCCTCAGCATTATAGGCGATCCGCCCGCTATAATAATACGTTTGAGCTTTTTCCAAAGGCTTTCCATGACGTTGAAACCAGGAAACGGCTGGGGCGATGATGCTGTCCGACTTCAAATCTATATAATTCTTATCAAGGGCTATTGAACGAAGAAGCGCATAGCGGGCGCGGAGACGCGGTGTCTTCAGAGCGCCTGACCCGATGGAGTCCAAAGATGCAAGCGCTTCAGCAGGATATTCATTCATAATGCCGGCAATCCTATCCAGCCGGCGATTGAATGAACAGACAGCTAAGATAAAAACAGCCAATACTATAAGTGCTTTTTTCATTTGGATGTGATTGATGGATTAAGATTGGATAAAGATAGAAATAAATATTAAAAAAGCTGCCTGATCATAAGTAAACCTCCTCGCCGCTTTCGCGGCTGCCCCCGAGGGGGCATGCCGGCCTGCACTTCGTTCCGGCCGGCGGCTCCGCTGCTTCGACTTGCTCTGCAAGTCTCGCTGACGCTCCGCCGCAGCACCCGTCCTTGCAGCCCATGCACTCAGCGTGATTCGCAAGCGACTCATCATAAGCGTTTTATATAAACTCCCTACCCTCGTTCTGGGGGTAGGGAATTAATATTTCTTCTTCATTCTCAATCATTTGCGAATCACGCTGATTGTCGCAACACGGCCATCCCTCCCGCAGGGTACCCAGCTTTTCCGCCTACCCTGCGGGAGTTTGCCCGCAGGGTACCATGTTTTCCGGCCTACCCTGCGGGCTTGTGCGGTAGGTGGAAGAAAAAGGCTTCGACCTACCGCGCTATATTGCACAGAATGGTGATTTTTGCGGTAGGTCCGGGGCATTTCATTCCACCTACCGTAGTTGCCCTTACTACCTACCGCAGTTACTCTTACCACCTACCGCACCTAATCAGATATTTCTGTCGAATCGGTCATTGATGAAGCTGGGTGGGTATTTGAGGAAGTTTGCCTGCAGGGTAACGCGTTTTTGGGCAGTTTCAGGCCTGAGGATGCAATCCTCTTGGAACGTTTTCGCGCTACGCGGACCCTATCCGGGCAAATACATCCCCAGGCCTGAACTGCCCATCGAACCTGCGGGCAAGCAGGGCGCGAGGAGAGCCCCCGAAGGCTCTCCGCCGCGACCAGCTGCCGCGCCTCGCTACGCGCGGCGGTGGTGCCGGGCATACAGGTCGGCTTTATGGGAATGGGAAAGGTTTTTTTCGTTCCCGAATGTCCCGGAACCCCAGCCGGATTATTGAAGGGAGTCGAAGGAGTGGGGGATGCGTCCGGTGTAGGCCTGGCCGGTGAAGGTGGCGATGTGGACGCCGTCCTGGTTCGAGACTATGACTTCGGCGGCGGGGATGCGGTGATGGGTGCAGACGAGGCGGCCTTCGGCGACGAGGACGTCGCCTTCTCGGGCAGAGACGTGGTAGTAGATGGTGGAGTTGATGGCGAAGGTGAGGTTCTCGCGCTGGTTCACGAGCGCGGCGAAGACGAGGTCGGCCAGTGTGAAGATGGCACCGCCCTGGCAGACGCCTCCGGCGTTGAGGTGGGCGGCGGTCACGGTCATTTCCGCCCTGGCGGTGCCGGGGCCTATGTCGGTGAGCTGCGCTCCGCTGCAAGCGGCGAAGCGGTCGCCAGTGTTCAGGTATTCCTTGAGTGTCATAAAGCGGGGAATGAATGATAAGCTGCCGCAAATATAAGAATCCTCTGCCAAGGATTTGCTTTTTCGCGGCTTGTTTTTTGCTTGTTTATGAGCAGAAATTGCTATATTTGAAAGAATAATAACGACTGTTATGAAAAGAATCCTTATACTGGCGGCATCAGCCGCCGTCCTTTGCGCCTGCAGTTCGTCCCGTGGCGCCGTCAATGTCTATAAAGCCGATTCGCTCTCGGACGAGGACGACATCAATGTAGGCTACGGCTCCGTGAGCAAGGAAGAGCTTACATACTCCGTAAGCCAGGTCAATGTAGATGACAAGCAGGTGAACACATATTCCAATATCTGGGATTATCTGCGTGGACGTCTGCCGGGCGTGTCCATCGGCCCTGCCGAGGCAGGTTCGACCCCTACCATCAACGTCCGCGGAGTCAATTCCATCAACAGCTCCACCCAGCCTCTGATCCTGCTTGACGGAGTGGAGACCCAGGACATCTCTTTCCTCAATCCCAATGATGTCGGCTCCGTCAGCGTCCTGAAGGACGGCTCCGCCGCCATCTACGGAACCCGCGGTGCCAACGGCGTCATCCTTATCACCACCAAGGCGGTGCAGGAGGCGGCGCGCCGCGAGGCGGAAGCCAAGAAAGCGGCGCGCGCGGCCGAGAAAGCCGAGCGTCAGGCGAAAAAGGCAGGGAAGAAATAATCTACTTGAGCAGCTCGAGATCCTTCTTGAGGATGATTCTCGGGTCCATCATCGAGACTTTCTGGAACAGCTTGATGCGGTTCCCGAGCGAGAGGTGGACCTTGTCCTCGTGCTTGCCCTTGCGCCACCATTTGTAGAAGCCGATGGGGTCGTTCTCGAAGGGTATGCTGGCCTTGATGCCGCTGCCGTATCCGGGGAAGTCTATGATGAGGTTGAGCCCCATGATTCGCTTGTAATAGTCGGGGTCGGCACGGCGGAGCTTGCTGACGAGAGGGTCGAGGACTTCGAAGGTATCGACCTTGAGGGTCTTCTCCTTCACGATCATCCTGTGTATGCGTACGGGGTCGTAGTTGAGCCATGCACCCATCCGGAGGGTCTTGGGACCTTCTTCGGTTTCGAGCGTAAGCTCATCCATCGAGAAATAGATTTTCTCGGGATCGAGCGGGTGAATGACTTCTGACTCCATACTGTGGCAAAGGCAAATCAACTACAAATCTAACAACTTTTTTGTTAAATCTCACCCGTAATAAGCGAAAAAAGACGTATATTTCGCCATTATAACGCCATGGAACGGGGTTTTTGGCTTTTTCGCCGGACCTTCGGGCCTGGCCCGTTTCCGAAGCTGAGATGCGAAACATTATCCTCGACCTTTCCGGTGCCGGTCCCGAAGAAGGACTGGACCGTGCCCTGCGGGACGCCCGGACCGTCCCCCTTTCCTCCCTCGAAGGCACCAACTGCTACTGTGACGAAGCCGCCGCGGCGGCCATCCGCTCCGCCTTGGCGGAACTGCCCGCCGCCGCTCTGCATTGGGACGATACGGGCGACTACCATTACCTAACCCGTTTCTGGCTGGAGAAGGCCGCCGAGGAGAACGGCGGCGCTCCCTTCGCCCTGGTCCTCTTCGACCATCACCCAGACATGCAGGAGCCGGCCTTCGGAAATGTCCTTTCCTGCGGCGGCTGGGCGCGGGATGCTTTCCAGGATATCCCGGGTCTGGAGCAGGTGCTGCTCGTGGGCATAAATCCCGACCTGGAGCTGGAGATCCTCGACCTGGTCTTCGACGGGGTGCTGGCGGTCACTACCGACGACCTGCGCCACACCGGCGACTCCCTGTCCGCCGACGTCCTGGAGATGTTCTCGCTGCTGGAGCCGAAAGTCCCGGTGTACATTTCCATAGACAAGGATGTACTGACCAAAGACTACGCCAGGACCAACTGGGACCAGGGCTGTATGACCCTGGCGCAGCTGGAGGCCGCGGTGCTCTGCGCCACAGCCGGGCACCGGCTGCTGGGCGCGGACGTCTGCGGCGGCCTCACCCGCGCCAAGGGCGCCACCGACGCCGACCTCGCAATTAATCTGTCAACCGACCTTGCTCTGGAGAAACTGTTTGGTAATCTCATAATTGATTAGTAACTTTGAACGATTGATTGGAGTGCAGGGATAATCACTCAAAAATCGTTACTGAAGCGACTGTTTTAATTATAGATTGTAACCACAAAACTGCAGCATGGAAGATAATCTCAAGCTTACCTGTCTGTACGACAAGCATTTGGCCCTGGGTGCGAAGATGAGCCCCTTCGCCGGTTTCATGATGCCCATCCAGTATTCCGGAATCACCGATGAGCACATCGCCGTCCGTACAAAGGTCGGAATGTTCGACGTCTCGCACATGGGCGAAGTTTTTATCAAGGGACCCGATGCGGAACGCTTTGTAAATCACATCTTTACCAATGACGTCCGCGGCCTTGAGCCCGGCAGGATCCTCTATGGAATGATGCTCTATCCAACCGGCGGAGTCGTGGACGACCTGCTCGTGTACAAGGAGTTCGCTCCTGACAGCTTCCTGCTTGTGATCAATGCGGCCAACATCGACAAGGACTACGAGTGGATGCTCGCCCAGGCCCCCGGCTTCGACGTGAGCATCGACAACCGCTCGGACGACTGGGGGCAGATCGCCGTCCAGGGTCCCGAGGCCGAGAAAGTCGTCGTCGACGTGCTCGGCTGGCCCGGCGCCGCCGACCTCGCATTCTATACTTTCGCCGATTTCGAGTGCGGCGAGCGCATGATCATCAGCCGCACCGGCTACACCGGCGAAGACGGCTTTGAGATCTACGCCAGTCCTGAGATGACGGGCCGCCTGTGGGATGATTTCCTCAAGGCGGGCGTCGCTCCCTGCGGCCTCGGCTGCCGCGACACGCTCCGCTTCGAGGCCGGCCTGCCGCTCTACGGCGACGAGCTCAGCGCCGACATCACCCCCGTCGAGGCGGGCCTCTCGATGTTCTGCAAGCTAGACAAGGACGAGTTCATCGGCCAGGACGTCCTCGTCCGCCAGAAGGCCGAAGGCACTGCCAAGAAGCTCGTCGGCATCGAGATCCATGACAAGGCCATCCCCCGTGCCGGATATCCCGTCGAGCTGGAGGACGGCACCCGGATCGGCGTGGTCACCACCGGCTACCGCTCCATCACCCTCGACAGGAGCATCTGTTTCGCCCTCGTGGACTCGGCGTACTCCAAGCTCGGCACGCCCCTGTGGATCCGCATCCGCAAGAAGGTCTTCCCCGGCGAGGTCGTGAAGAAAAGATTCTATCAGACAAACTACAAAAAATAGCAAGATATGTCAAAGATCATTGAAGGATTGCTTTACAGCGATTCGCACGAATGGGTAAAGGTGGACGGCGACATCGCCGTCATCGGTGTTTCCGACTTCGCGCAGGCCGAGATGGGCGACATCACGTATGTCGACATGCCTGAAGTGGACGACGAAGTGACCAAGGGCGAGGATTTCGGAGCCCTTGAGAGCGTCAAGGCTTCCAGCGAGCTTTACGCTCCCGTATCCGGTGTAGTGGTCGAGGTGAACGAAGCCCTCGAGGACGCTCCGGAGCTTGTCAACGAGGACGCTTTCGCCGCCTGGATCATCAAGGTCCGCATGAGCGACGAGTCCGAGCTGGACGACCTGATGGATGCCGCAGCCTACGCAGAGATCGCGAAGTAATCCATGGGAAGCTTCTCTTATTTTCCTCATACTGAGGATGATATCCGGCAGATGCTCGAGCGTGTGGGGGTACAGTCCTTGGACGACCTCTACGCCGACGTCCCTGCCGGATTCGTTTATAAGGGGGAGTACGACCTCCCCGACGCGCTCTCCGAGCAGGAAGTGCGTGACTGGTTCGAGGCTCTCGCTTCGCGCAATGCCCGGCTCAAGATTTTCGCCGGGGCCGGGGCATACGACCATTATACTCCTTCCGTGATCCCTTACATCCTCTCGCGTTCGGAGTTCCTCACCGCCTATACCCCCTACCAATGCGAGATCTCTCAGGGTACGCTCCGCTATATCTTTGAGTATCAGAGCATGATATGCGCCCTGACCGGGTTGGATGTCAGCAACGCATCGATGTACGACGGGCCCACTGCAGCGGCCGAGGCCATGCGTATGGCCGTCGCCAGCGCCCGCAGGAAGAATACAGTGCTGCTCTCCAGGACCTTGCTTCCTAACGTCGTGAAGACCGTGGAGACCTATGCCAAGTATTCCGGCATCCGTATCGCCTATATCGAGGCCGATGGCGGCCAGACGTCGCTCGGCAGCCTTCGCGCAGCCATGGAGTGCGGCGACGTCGCAGGCGCCATCGTGCCGGGCATCAACCGCTTCGGCATCGTCGAGGACCTGACGGGCTTCGCCGACGTCCTCCACGCGGGCAAAGCCCTGCTGGTGGAGTACTGCGACCCTTCCGCGCTGGCTGTCCTGAAGACTCCTGCGGAGTGGGGCGCCGACGTCGCCGTGGGCGACGGCCAGCCCCTCGGCATCCCGGTATGCTTCGGCGGCCCCTACGTGGGCTTCATGGCCTGCACCAAGGACCATATGCGCAAGCTCCCCGGACGCATCGTCGGCGAGACCGTGGACGGTCAGGGCAGGCGGGCCTTCGTGCTCACGCTGCAGGCCCGCGAGCAGCATATCCGCCGCGAGAAAGCCACTTCCAACATCTGCTCCAACGAGTCGCTGATGGCCCTCTTCGTGACGGTCTATCTGTCGCTGATGGGCCCCGAGGGCATGAAGGAAGTCAACGAGAGGTCCTATGCCGGCGCGCATTACCTGCACGACGAGCTTCTCAAGACCGGAAAGTTCGGGGAAGTCTTCGACAAGCCTTTCCTCAAGGAGTTCGTCCTTAAGCCCCTCGTGGATGTCAAGGCTCTCCAGACCAGGCTCTGCGAAGGAGGCTTCTTCGGCGCCCTCGCGACGGAAGAAGGCTATGTAAGTTTCTGTGTGACAGAGAAAAGGACCAGGGCCGAGATTGACGCCCTCGTCGCATTGGTAAAGGAGGTATAGGGCCATGAAATACTACGACAGACTCATTTTCGAACTCTCGAAACCCGGCCGCAGGGCCTATACCCTTCCCGCATCCGCCGACCCCGGCGCGCGCTTCGCCATCCCTTCGGGACTGCTGCGCGCCGCGCCTGCCGCCCTCCCCGAGGTGAGCGAGGTGGACGTCGTCCGCCACTACACCAATCTCTCGCAGATGAACTTCGGTGTCGATACCGGCTTCTATCCGCTAGGCAGCTGCACCATGAAGTACAATCCCAAGATCAATGAAGAGATAGCCGCCATGCCGGCCTTCCAGGGCATCCATCCCCTTCAGGACGAAAGCACCGTCCAGGGCGTGCTGGAGGTCTATTATGAGATGGACCGCGCTCTGTCCGCCATCACCGGGATGAAGCATTTCACGCTCAATCCCTGCGCTGGCGCGCACGGCGAGCTCACCGGCCTGATGGTCATGCGCAGCTACCACGCCTCGCGCGGAGATTTCGCCCGCACCAAGGTCATCGTCCCCGACAGCGCCCACGGCACCAATCCGGCTTCGGCCGCCGTCTGCGGCCTGAGTATCGTGGAGGTGAAGTCCAATGAAGCAGGCCTCGTGGACGTCGAGGACCTCAAGCCCCTGCTCGGTCCCGACATCGCGGGCATAATGATGACAAATCCCAATACCCTCGGCCTTTTCGAGAAGGATATCAAGGAGATAGCAGCCCTCGTACACGAGTGCGGCGGCCTGCTGTACTACGACGGAGCCAACATGAACCCCCTGCTCGGCGTGGTCCGTCCCGGCGACATGGGCTTCGACATCATGCACCTGAACCTCCACAAGACCTTCTCCACCCCTCACGGCGGCGGCGGCCCGGGCTCAGGCCCGGTCGGCGTGGCTGAGAGGCTCGCGGAGTTCCTTCCCACCCCGAAGGTCGTGAAGGAGGACGGGCGCTTCCGCATCGTCGGCGACGCCCCTCTGTCCGCAGGCCAGGTATCGGGTTTCATGGGCAATTTCGGAGTCATTCTCCGTGCCTACGCCTATATCCTGATGCTCGGCAAGCAGAATCTCTCGATGGCCGGCAAACTCGCCACCTTGGGCGCCAACTACATCAAGGAAAGCCTAAAGGACGCGTACAAGCTTCCCATCCCTTCGGTCTGCAAGCACGAGTTCGTGTTCGACGGACTGATCGACGACGGCTCGGCCACGGGCAAGAGCGGCGCGACCACGCTCGACGTGGCCAAGCGCCTGCTGGACTTCGGCTTCCACGCTCCGACCATCTATTTCCCGCTGCTGTTCCACCAGGCCCTGATGATAGAGCCCACGGAGACAGAGTCCAAGGAGACCCTGGACGCTTTCATCGACGTGATGCACGAGATTGCGCGCGAGGCTGCGGAAGATCCCGACATCCTGCACGGGGCACCGCACAACGCTCCCATCTCCCGTCCCGACGAGACGATGGCGGCGCGCAGGCCCGTCCTGAAATTCCAGGACGAGGGGATCAGTTGAGATTCTTGCCGTGGCAGCGGCGGTATGAGAGCCCGCTGCCGCAGGGACAGGGCTCGTCCAGGCCTACGTGCCTGACCGCCATGTTGTACTTGTAGAATTCATTCAGGGGGCCGGCCGTTTCGTCCGGTCCCTTCTTTATGCCCTCCTGCTTCGAGACCTCCTCCTCGAAGGATGCTTCGTCCACGCGGATGCTTAGTTTGAGAAGGTCTGTCTCGTTGGAAGTATGGCCCTTGAGGAGCCATTTGGGCACAGAGTTGGCGTATTCGGCGATGGCGTCGATGCACTTGCGATACTCCTCGAAGGTGTCGATCTGGTCTATCTTGTCGTTGATGCAGCTGAAGAGAGCCTCGACGCTGGCCTCGTCCGTGGAGTACTGGGAGTTGACCCACACCTCGTTCAGGCAGTCCAGGACGTCCTGCCTGTCGTAGCCCAGGTCTTCCAGGACGGCCCAGGCCGCGTCATACTCCGGCGTGCCATGGCCGAAGGCGCAGAACGGGGCGTCCATGCCGGCGTACAGGGCTTCGTCCCTTGTGAAGGAAGCGAACTTGCGCCTGCCTGGGAACTCCTTCCATCCGTCGATAATCTTCTCATACTCATAGGCATAGGGCGAGACGAGATACACTTCTCCCTTGTAGGAGACGCGCTGCATGCCCACCAGGCGGTTCTCGGCTATCTTGGCGAACTCTTCGGCCCCTTCGAGGGCGTCGCCATCTGTTTCTAGCATGTCGAAAGCCTGATGTACGAAAGCCTCGACCGTGACGACCCCGTAGATGTTGAGCAGGCCGAGGGCCAGGTGCTCGATCTCGAACGAGCCGTCGGCGCGCTTCTCGGCTATGACGTGGTCGATGATGGCGGCCACAGGGAAGAACAGCGACTCGTCCAGGCAGGCATAGACAAAGTCCCTGTCGCGGTCGTCGATATATATGAGCCCGAGTATCTCGAGCATGGAAGGGTAGTCGGGATTGAGCAGCTCCACCCACTGCCCCTGGCCGGCGGAGACAAGGTCGCGAAGGAGCATGAGGTCGCTCTCCGGCAGCATGTACATCCACTGCCTGGGATTGCCCCCGATAAGGAGGGCGGCCTGCTCCACCAGCCGGGCTTTCTTGGCGCTCTTCTCCACGTTCTGGTCGAAGAAGAGCAGGATCTCGGAAAGCTCAGCCTTGGTGAAGCGGTTGAAAAATGTCTTAATCGCAGTATCCATAGTAAATCTGCCCAAATATAGGAGTTTTCTTCTTATTTTTGTACAAAACCTGAGTGAGATAATGGATTTATATGAGTTCGCGCGTCCGTCGCTGATGTCCGGCAAGACGCTGCTTTTCGTACACGGATTCGCCTCGAGCGGGCGCAGCGGGACGGCCCGCTCGCTCCGCGTGCTGCTGCCGGAGGCCGAAGTCCTCGCGCCCGACCTGCCGGTCGATCCGCACGAGGCCATCGCGCTCCTGCGCAGCATAGTGGCGGAGCGCCGTCCCGATGTCATCCTCGGCACTTCCATGGGAGGAATGTACGCCGAGCAGCTGTACGGCGTGGACAGGATACTGGTCAACCCTGCCTTCCAGCTCGCCGATACCATCCTGAAAAACATGGGTTTAGGCCGCAAGGAGTTCCACAATCCCCGCGAGGACGGGCAGAAGGATTTCCTCGTGACCAAGGGTCTGCTGGAAGAGTTCCGGGAGGTCTCGGGCCACTGTTTCTCGGGCGCTTTCGGTGAAGAGCTCAAGCGGGTTTTCGCCCTTTTCGCCAGCCGAGATACTCTGGTGCATACGCGCGACCTCACGCGGGCTTATTATCCCCAGTGCATAGGCTATGACGGGGAGCACAGCCTGAATGACTCGGCGCTGCTGCATTCCGTGCTGCCCGTCATCCAATGGATTGACGACAGGCAGCGCGGCATTACGCGGCCGAGCGTGCTGATAGCCTTCGACGACGTGCTGCGCTACCGTCGGAGCGGCGAGGCCGCCAGCGCTGCGCTCAAGGCTGTCCACTTCCTGGCACAACGCTTTGACCTGCAGTTCGTTGTCAGCGGCGAGAGCGACTCTTGGAATCGTATGGAGAATGACCGTGCGTGGATCGAGGAGCATATCGGCGTCCCTGCCTGGGACCGCGTCGTGCTCACCACGCGCAAGGACCTGCTGCTGGGCGACTACCTCGTGGATGCCCATCCCGACGAAGCCCGCGGAGACTCCTTCATGGGCACTCTCGTGCCTTTCGGAGCGCCTAATTTCAGGGACTGGGAGGAGACGATGACCTATTTCGCCCGATTGTGCGGCGAGAATCGCTAGAGAATGTCGAAGCCGGTGACCGTGAGGGAGCCGGCTTCCGCTTTGAAACGTATGTCCAGGCCGCCGAAGGGCATGCCGTAGATGCGCTCTGGATCTCCCTGGTAGCGGGGACGCGGGTCCTGGGCGAGCACGCCGGTGAGAACCTCCAGACCCTCGGCGCCGAGGCGAAGCTCCAGGTCAGCGCGTACCGTGTCGGGTATCAATACCTTCAGCGGAGTCCAGTCTTCGGAGTCAGTGAAGCCCCCTGCGGCGTCCGGATGGGAGTCGGAGTAGGGGACGTAGGGCTTGATGTCGTAGATGGGCGTGCCGTCCATCAGGTCGGCCCCGAGGACGTGTATCACGGGGGCGTCGGCGCAGTCGAAGTCGATGCGCTCGATGCGCACGCTGGAGAGCCCTAAGGGATTGGGCCTGAAGGGGGAACGTGTGGCGAAGACGCCCAGGCGGGCGTTGCCGCCGAGCCGTGGCGGCCGGACCGTAGGCTGCCAGGCCGCTTCAGGGTCGCGGCGGTTGGCGGAGAACTCCCAGATGAGCCAGATGTAGTCGAAGCCTTCCAGACCCCTGACTGCTTCCGGGCGGCGGTACTCTTTCGTGAAGCGTATCTCCCCGCGCAGCCCGGGCACGAGCCCGCTCTGCCTCGGTATGCCGAACTTGGAGGCGAAGGGGGAAGTGAAGTATGCTATGGGCTCCAGCGTCATAGGGCTCTCGAGAGGCTGTCTGCCGCCACGGTGGCGAGACTGTCCATCTCCGCCATGCGGACCAGGAAGGTCGAGTCGAGAGCGGGGCGGAACTCATCCCTGATGGGCTCGGCAGAAGGGGAGTCGAGCGTCAGCGGATTGACCGCTTCACCGTTCATATAGACGCGGAAATCGAGATGCGGGCCCGTGGCGGTGCCGGTCATGCCCACGTATCCGATGACCTGTCCCTGCTTGACGTGGACGCCGGCCTTGATGCCGGGCCCGAACTTGGACAGGTGCATATAGCTGGTGGTATAGACGCTGTTGTGGCGGATCTTGACGGTGTTGCCGCCGCCGCCGGCCCAGCCGGCGCTGAGCACCGTGCCGTCGCCGAGGGCGACGACCGGGGTGCCTGTAGGCGCGGCGTAGTCCACGGCCGTGTGCGGCCGGACCTGCCCGGTGACGGGATGCTTGCGTGCGTAGGAGAAGCCGGAAGAGATGCGCTTGAACTCCAGTGGGGCCTTCAGGAAGGCTTTGCGGACGCTCTGTCCCTTTTCGTCCCAATATACGTTGCCCCCGTCGCCCTGGTCGAACATTATGGCGTAGATGTCGTCGTCGCCTTCGCGGCTGAAGCGCGCAAAGTACACAGTATCAATGCCTATGGCCTCGTCGTCCACTTCCTGCTCGTCGTAGATGACTCGGAAGCGGTCGTCCTTCTGCAGGCCGAAGAAGTCTATGCTCCAGGCGAAGATGTCCGACAGCTTCATGATCAGGGCAGGGGAGGACCCGGCCTTGGCCATATCGGCCCAAAGGGACGAACTGATGCTCACGTCGGCGTACCGGCGGTTCTTGACGACAGGCTTCTCGTATATCCAGACAGCGACGGAATCCCTGCACTGGAAGACCGCCTGGCGTATGCGGTCCATGTCATATACGATGTACGAGACTGCCCCGGAAGTGGTGTCGGAGTACGCGCGCACGGCGTTGCCTGCGCGCATACGGGTGACGTCGAACGTGGAGTCGCAGGCGGTAGCCAGGGAGTATGCGTCGTCCATGCCCAGACCAAGCCTGTTCATCAGGCCCGTGAAGGTCTCGCCGTTACGGACTGTGCTCTCCTCGCAGGCGAAGTCGTCGCTGCGGAAGCCTATGGGCGGGACCTGCTCGACGGGCACTTCCTCCTCCACCGGCGTCTCGTTCCGGACGCAGGATAAAGCGGTAAGTATCAGCAGGACAGTTATGTATAAGAGGGACCTTCTCATAGCATCCCCACAGTTTTCTCGTCCAGCTTCTCGTCGAAATACTTGGCCAGGACCTTGCGGAACACTTCTTCCTTGCCGGAAGCGAGATAGAAGAGTGTCATGGACGAGCGCAGCTTCATGGTGTCGACCTTGCCGAAAATATCCAGGGCTGACTTGCCGCGGACCTGGATCAGCGAGTTGCAGATCTCGCGCAGGCGTGAGCCGAGGACCCTGTCGGCGAGATAGGCCTTGGCTTCACCCTTTCCTATAATCCCGTAATACGAAGCCAGCTCGGATCGTCCGAGGCCCCGCAGCTGCGGGAAAATGTACCACATCCAATGCCCCACCTTGAGACCGTTCCCGATCTCCTTCAGGGCGTTCTTATATGCGTTGCCGTTGTCCTGCGCGTCTTTGAAGCGCTGTAAATCGTACTCCATACTATTCTTTTAGGAATGCAAAGATAGCAAAAAAAGTGAAACTACCGGGCTGCGGGCACCACCATCCTTACGGCTGCGGGCAAGAGCCTGACAGTGAACTCCTTTCCCGTCAGGGGACGTCCGTCGGCCATGACGGTCAGGTCCTTGTGCGACTCCACCTTGAGGGTCCTGACCTTGCGCAGGATGAGCTCGGCGGTGAGCGAAGGGTCGTCCAGGAGAGTGCCTTCGACGAGCAGGGACAATACCTTCATCAGACGCGTGGGGGACATGTTGCGCACGATGCAGAGGTCTGCTTTCCCGTCGTCGATGAGCGCCTGGGGCGCGCAGGGGATTCCGCCGATGGCGTACTTCCCGTTCGCGACGGTGAAGATCAGGACAGTCCCCGTGTCCAGGGGGATGCTGTCCGCCGTGATCCTGACGGAGCGGAAGCTCCGCCGCAGGACGGCGGCCACAGACTTCATCAGCCCCGGAGCGCCGCCGGAGAGGTCCTCGAGCCCGAAGGTACACGCGCACACCGCATAGGCATTGTTGATGCGTATCATGTCTATGTCGGTGAAGGAGCCTGCCAGCATGCCGGCGATGCTGCCGAAGTCCTTCCCCTCAAAGCATTTGGCAAGGCTGTTGGTGCCGTCGGGATCGAACACGGCGAGCGACTTGCCTTCGCCGGCTCCCATAAGCCCCGCTGCTACTGCGGCCGTCAGGTCATCGCCGCCGCAGGACACGAAGCAGGTGTCGAGCCCGCGGTTCAGGTCGCAGTACAGGCTGACGTGGCGCAGGGCGTCGTCCGGGCCGGAAGCCGCGTAGAAATCGTAGTCCACGCCCATATCGGCTTCCTTGAGCTGCTTCAGTATCAAGTCTTTGAGCTTCAAGGACTCCGTCCGGGCGTCGTGGACGAACAGATATCGCAGTACCGGGATCATTGCGCGAGCTTGTCGATGTACAGGACTCCGTCGAGATGGTCGGTCTCGTGCTGGAAGATCACTGCGGTGAAGCCCTGGACGGTCTCGGAGGTGTCGCGTCCCGTGGCGGGCGAGCTGTAGGCTATGTCGATGTCCTGCCAGCGCAGGACTTCGCCCCTGCGCCCCGGGACGGAAAGGCAGCCTTCCGGACCGGGCTCGGGCTCGCCGCGCTTCGCCGTGATGCGGATGTTGGGATAGACTTCGAAGGGCTCATCCGGCTTGTCGAAGCGCTGGACGGCCACTATCCTGCGGCCTATGCCGACCTGCGGCCCGGCTATGCCCACTCCGTCCTGCTCCGGAGAAGTCACGGTGATGAGCATACGGGAGGCCAGGGACCTGAACTCCTTGGAGAGTATCTGCTTCTGTGTCAGCTCCTTGCTGGGTGTGCGCAGGAACAGCGAGTCGGCTCTGTCGTCAATGGTGAGGACGCGCATCACCGTGCCGCCGTCGTAGATGACAGCCTTCTCGGCGTCGCTCCAGCCATCCCCTTTGGGCTGGCAGGAGAGCAGGAGCATTCCGGCGGCGAAGTATATGAGTGGAAGGAAGAATTGCCAGGATCTCATGGGACGGGAATTTAAAGCATACGATTTATCCTTTCAAAAATACGCATTATTTTCCTAAATTTGTGCAATCAGTTTTTTTCTGCATATGAGAAAGATTAATTCCATAGGTATCCTTACCTCGGGAGGTGATTCTCCCGGCATGAACGCGGCCATCCGCGCCGTCACCCGTTCCGCCATCTATTCCGGCATGAGAGTCTTCGGCATCTACCGTGGCTGGGAAGGCCTCATCAACGGTGATATCAAGGAGTTCACCACCGAGAGCGTGAGCAATACCATCCAGCGCGGCGGCACCATCCTCAAGACAGCCCGCAGCAGCGCGTTCCGCACCGTCGAGGGGCGCAACCAGGCCTACGAGACCATGTGCCGCTTCGGCATCGAGGCGCTCGTGGTCATCGGCGGCAACGGCTCGCTCTCCGGAGCCGTCGAGCTCGCGCGCGAGCACGACGTGCCGGTCATCGGCCTGCCGGGCACCATCGACAACGACTTGTACGGCACCGACGCCACCATAGGCTACGACACGGCCCTCAATACCATCGTGGAGTGCGTGGACAAGATCCGCGACACCGCCACCTCGCACGACCGCATCTTCTTCGTCGAGGTGATGGGGCGCGACGCCGGCTTCCTGGCGCAGAACAGCGCCATCGCCGCCGGCGCCGAGGCAGCCATCATCCCCGAGGACTCCACCCACATCGACCAGCTCGCGTCCTTCATCGAGCGCGGCATCCGCAAGAGCAAGAACAGCAGCATCGTCCTCGTCTCTGAGAAGGACGGCGGCGCCATGCACTATGCCGACCGCGTCCGCAAGGAGTACCCGCAGTACGACGTGCGCGTGTCCATCCTCGGACACCTCCAGCGCGGCGGCAAGCCCACGGCCTACGACCGCATCCTTGCCAGCCGCATGGGCGTAGCCGCCATCGAGGCCTTCAACGAAGGCCAGCGCAACGTCATGATCGGAGTCAAGGATGACAAGATAGTCTATGTACCCATCGCACGGGCAGTCAAGATGAACCATCCCATCGACAAGGAGCTCATCAACGTCCTGAGCATCCTCTCGATCTGATCCGCCGATGAACAAGACTACGAGAAGTTTCGACGTCCTCAGCTATATGGCGGACGGCGAATACAGGATGCGCGTGTCGTCTTTCCTCGATGTCGCGCAGGATATGTCCATGCAGGGCTCGAAGGAGCTCGGATTCGGATTCGACAAGATGAACTCAGTCCACATCGGCTGGGTGCTTTACCGTCTGTATTTCAAGTTCCTGCGCCCGGTCATCTGGCGTGAGCACCTGACCATGAACACCTGGCACAAGGGTCTGGACGGCCTGGTGTTCCTGCGTGATTATGAGTTGCTTGATGCCGCCGGCGAGCGTGCGGCCGTGGGCACGGTCTCCTGGGTTGTACTGGACATGCAGAAACGTTCGTTCGTCAGGACTGAAGCCCTTCCGGACTTCATCGACCCTACGCCTCAGAATACCGAGGACGCCGTGGAGGAGCCCGCCCCCAAGGTCGTCATCCCGGCGGGGCTCGAAAAGAAGTCCGTCCGCGAGCATACCGTCCGCTACTCCGATGTCGACTTCAACGGCCACACCAACAACGTGAAATACGTCGTCTGGGCCATGGACTGCATCGACCAGGACTATGTCCTCAGTCACCCTGTGAGCGAGATCGCCGTCAACTTCAACCGCGAGACTCGCCTCGGCGACACTGTAGAACTCTTCCTTGCGGAAGAACCCTCCGCCTCCGGCCGCATCTTCTACATCGAAGGCCTCGTCTCCGGCCGCCAGTCCTTCGCCGTCAAGCTCACCTTCTAGCCCCTTGGCTTAGAAAGTTTACACTGCCAATACAATTGCAGGGTCAATGTTAAGGCGGGAAGATATGATTCTAGCCTGTTCAAAGGTAGGATTTGCCTTTCCGTTCAGGATGGCGTTCAGACGGGGAGCCGTCATACCCAGCATAGCTGCGAGCTCTCTCTGGCTCCAGTTGTGCTCAACCAGCCGTGCGTTCAATGTATCGCTGAGCGTCGGCGTTTCGATAGGGAAATTCTCCTTCTCGTATTCTTCGACGAGGGCGGAGAGCAAGTCCAGTTCCTGAAGGCGTGGATCATCGGCCGGAGTATTTTCATCCGTCTCGAAAAAGAGTTCATCGATCCTCGCCATCATCGCGTCGTACTGTTTCTTGTCTTTTATCTGTGCCATTTCCTTGTCGTTAAATGGTTGATACATCTATTCTCTCATACTCTTCGTGAGTACCTACAAAGCGGATATACACCAGCCCGGGAGTGAACTTGACGGCTACTACCAGCCTGTAATTATTTCCTTTGATATTGAATACATAATGCTGATTACCAACGTAGTCCACAGAGTTGAAATCGTTACGCATGTCACTCAGGGAGGTCCACTTTGCCCTGCAAGTCTTGACATACCACTCTTTCAAAGGCTGCTCGCAGTCAGGATGCTTCACCCAAAACTCCATCAAGGTTGATATCGCTATTATTCTCATATGCAAAGATAAATATTATTTATTTGCTAACAAAATTATTTTTTAGGTAATCGATGATTTGTGCCAACTTTAGGATGATCTTACTGGCTGCTTCTGTTCAAAGTTATCCCTTTACTTTTTGATACAAGGTAAAATAAACCCGACTCGGAAAGAGCCGGGCTTTTTGACAGGGGACAGGGCCGATTACTCGGTCTCGCCGTTGAGGGAGAAGAGGTGAGCCTTCTTGTCGGCGGACTCGTACGTGCCGTTGTAGATGGTGTACTGACCCTTCACGACGACTTCGTCACCGACGGCGACCTGTTTGTTGCCCTCGGCCCACTTCACGCCACCGAAATAGTAGACGCCGTAGCACTCGAAGTCGTTGGCGGGATCGGTGGTCTTCTTCTTGTCACCGGTGATGCCGTGGGCGGTGCCGTCGTCGGAAATCCAGAATGTAGCGGTTCCATAATTGGCGCTGAAAGTGTACAGGACGGCGGAAATCTTGCCCTTCACGCACACGTCGGGGAAGACCGGCTCGGCCTCGCCGGCAGCCGTAGCGGCTGCCTTGGCGGCCTGAGCCGCGTCGATGAACGCGTGGATACCGGCATTGTTGAACGGAGCTCCGGCATTGCCGATACCGTTCGCATCGCTGGTAGCCGTGTTGATGCTGTAGACGTGGGCCTTCTTGTCGGAAGTCTCGGCTACACCGTTATAAGTAGTGACCTTGCCTACGACGACGACCTCGTCACCGACCTCTATCTGTGCATTGCCTTCAGCCCACTTCTCGCCGCCGAAGTAGAATACGCTGTAGCACTCGAAATCGTTGGCGGGATCGGTGGTCTTCTTCTTGTCGGCGGAGATGCCATGGGCGACGCCGTCGTCGGAGAGCCAGAAGGTGGCAGTACCATAGTTGGCGCTGAAAGTATAAAGGATCGATGACACCTTGCCTTTGATATACACGTCTTCATCGATCTTCGTATCGTTGAGAAGCAGTGCAGCAATCTCGGAAGGGGAATAAGGATTGGTGACGGTTCCCTTCGGGTTGTCGACGAACTCCTGGATTTTGGTAGCGATGATGTTGACGAACCTGTCCTTGCTGCTGAGGCCGTTGAAGTAGCCGGTGACGGTGATCTTCTTGCCGTCCCAGGACTTGGCGTTGAGCGCATCAATGGGATATACGATGCTGCCCTGCTTGGTGTTCGGGTCGATGCCGTCGAAGGTGATGTTGTAGTAGTTGCCTGATACAGAGAGGGTTCCGCTGAACTTTATGTACTCGGCGACGGAGGCTTTGTAGTTCATGACGTCGGCGGTGACGTCCTTGGCATTGGGATACTCGACTGCATTGCCCTCACTGTCCACGAACACGTCGGTAATGTCGGTGAGCTCGGGGACACCGTTGTATGTCGTCTTGGTGGCGGACATCCTCACTGCGTCACCCACCTTCAGGGCAGCCGCGGAATTGCCGTAAGCATAGATGCTGTTGACACCGTCGGAGAGGACGGCGCCCTTGGTCGTAAGGGCTACAACAACAGTTGACGGAAGAGTCTGCACAACGGATTTGTCCTCCTGGGCAATAATCTCGGTCACGCTGGCACCGGTGGCAGGAACGCCTTCCTGAGTCAGTTCGACAGACTTCAATGCTCCGGGGGCTTTGATGGTGATGGTCGCAGTACGGGTTGCAGTACGGGGATTCGCCTCGACGCTGAGAAGGTAATTACCGTCATTTGTGAAATCAGTAACCTTCACCCAGTCAGCATCGACACTTACCAATATGGGCTGGACCTTGGAGGAAACCATTAAAGTGTCAAGACACGCGTCGGGACCTATGACAGGGGAGGAAAGCGAGGCGTCGATGAGGGAGGGTTCAATTTTGACGATAGTGACATTGACCAGTTCCACTGTGCCCTGGTATACACTACGAGGGCCTTCAATCGTCACCTTGTCTCCGACGGACAGCGTCCAGCTGTTGGCATAGTTCGGATCGTTCAGGTTGTCCCAGCTGTTGGCCGAACTGTTGTCCGCGCCCTTCTTGTCGAGTGTACCATAGATGTACAGTCCGTCTCCCTCGACGGTTCCGTCATTGATATACCAGTTCCCATAATGGGTGTTGGTTATTTTCGTCACGGTTCCGGTGACCTTGTAGGACTTGTCCGGTCCTTCGATAATCTCCTTGACTGTGGAAGGGGGGATTTCCACTCCCTTCGGAGCAGCCTGGTTGACATTGATGATCTTTGTCTTTTCGCCCATGACAATCTTCACCTCTGCCTTGCGGGCCGCGGTGGATGCGGAAAGGGCTTTGAACGTCACCGATACGGCTTGTCCTGCAGAGCCGGAAGACGGAGAAACGGACAGCCAGCCGGCACCGTTTTCGACAGTCCAGGCCTCATCACCGGTGACGGTGATACTTTCAGAAGATCCCTCGTCAGTCGCCAAGGTGAAATAGTCGTTGGAGACCTCAAGGCCTTCAAGCAGCTGGACGGGCTCCAACTCAGGGGTACAGCCCGCCAGAATAGAAGCGGCGGCTGCAAAAGACGCTATGATATGTTTGAGTTTCATTGCTTGTCCGGTTAACTAGTTGAACATATACTTGATACCAATCTGCATATACCAGCAGTTGCCGAGGGAGTGTGAATAGTCCCAGGTGGAGACGCCGGAGCCGACCATGGTTGAGAACACGGGTACTCCGTCAGGGTCGGTGCGCTCATATTTCAGGACCTTGGCATTGCCGCTGGCATTGGGAACATCCGGGTTAAATCCCTTGCTGACACCCCAACGGGAGTTGAAAAGATTGCCGACATTCTGAACGTCAAAGCTGAGCTGCAGGGTGTTACGGGTCTGTCCCATCTTGACCACGAAGTCATGTGCAAAACGGAAGTCAAAGACGTGGCGGAAAGGCTGGTTGACAGCATAAGCCTCGGCATATTCTCCCTTATGGGCACTCAGATACTCGTCCTGGGCGGCAAATTCCCAATAGCGTGCGGCATCGTCGCTGCTGATGAAGCGAATCTCCGATTCATCTTTCGGGATATACATAAGGTCATAAGCGTTTCCGTCACCATTCATGTCGTTGGAGTAGATATAACTGTTGCCGGAATAGCGCAAACCTTCGTAAAGGAGGCTCCAGTGGTTGTTCGCCCTGTCCTTGTAGCTGATGGAGCCCATGAAACGGTCGGGGAGATTATAACTTGAATTGTGAAGGACATTATAGTTCGGGCCGTCCACGGAAGGGATATATTTCCATGCCGCATTGGCGTTCGATCCCGGCATACCGGTGACCTCCTTACTGACTGTATGGGTATAGGAAGCGGTGAAGTTCAAGTCATCTACGGGAGTCGCATTGAGCGAAACCGTAGCGATGGAACCGTAACCCTTGTTGCTATTGGTAAGGACGAAGGCATCGGTCTTTCCATATTTGTAATTCGAAGGATAAATATGACGCTGGTCGGCACCGTTGAAAGTCCCCCATCCGGAATTGTCGTCAGGAATATTGTAGTTGGTGAGCATTACACCCTGAATGGTTTTGTTGTAAATGTACTCACCGGTAATGACGAACGGGAATGAAACGGGAACGTTCCAATCGAAGGCAATGGAACTCTTCCACACCTGCGGCATCTTGAAGTAGTAATCGACTCCTGCAACTTCAGAGGGAGAGGGTGCAGTCTCCGGAGTAATGGTCGTAGGGAATTTCGAAGGATTGAGCCTGTTAAG
>Ga0310696_10002572_pt1 | contig 23773 bp, 18 predicted proteins | sample AusTroGonzalo_MG_4_FD_203885 | JGI IMG/M metagenome (GOLD analysis project Ga0310696, IMG submission 203885) | Bovine rumen microbial communities from tropical cattle in Woodstock, Queensland, Australia - Gonzalo_02 (v2) (version 2) | ecosystem: Host-associated > Mammals > Digestive system >...
GCGCGCCTTCGAGTTGGTGTCAAGCGCGGCCTCCTCCGCCTCCTCGTTTGTACAGCCCGTCGCCTGCTGGTAGATGTTCGCGACGCGCGCGAGCTTAGGCAATTCGGCGGGGGCGTAGCCCATCGACGTCGCCCTCGCGACGCTCGCGCTGCCGGTGAAATGGCCGCCGCCAAGCGTGTCGATGGCGGTCCTCACAAGATTGATGCGGCGCGCGGTAAGGGGCTTGCCCTTGCCGAAGTCCTCGAGCTTCATATTGTCGCGTACGATGTCCGGGATGAACTTCTCGCCACCGAACATGTCCGCGACCGTCTTGAGAAACAGGTCGCGCACCTGATCGTTCGCCGTCTTCATGTCCGCAGTGCGCCAGAACGACGCGAACGCGCCCTTGTAGTCGCCCCGCGGCATTCCCTCGAATCGTGCGACCGTGTTCTCGCCCTTCGTCGCATAGGCCTTGGTTGCGAAATCCACGAACTTCTGGAAGTTCTCGCTATAGTTCGAGTTGATCATTGTCGGCATTGCCCTCTCCTTTCAACTTTTCAACCTTTCAACTTTTCAACCTCTCTATCTGCATACACGCGAGACGCAAAAAGGTTACACGTGAAAATATCCGCTTGAAATCATGTCGTGGTGCGAGTCGCCCGACTCCTGGGTCTTCGCCTGCGCAGTTTCTGCATGCTTGAGGCCGGCGAGCGCCTTGCGCCAGTTCTCCGCCTGGTTGACGAGCGATTCAAGGCCGGCGGCGAGCGACGCGACGTCAGTCAGCGCCAGCGGGAACGGATGCACAAGGGCGTATACATGGGTTTCCGGATTCTGGCAGAGCGTCGCGCCCTCTGTGGCGCGCAGGAGGAAGTTGGCCTGCAGCATCATCGCGCCAAACGCGCCGTTCGAGTCTGGCGGCGGGAGCCCGATCTCGACGCAGGCGAGTACGCTACGAGCATGCTTGTCGTCCAACAGCTCCACACGGACGCCGTCGACATCAAGTTCCGCAATGTCGTCGGCCCTGTCGAGCCCTTCGACTCCGTATTTCGCGGCAAAAGCCACCATCAGTTCCTTGAATTCCATATCCGTTTCTCCTGTTGGCCACACCATTTCGAAGCGTGGTTTCGTATATTATAGCATTTTCAGGGCACAATCTGCGTGGCCCTATTCCTCGTACTTGAACCACTCGAGCTTAGTGGGAGACTTACAATGCGGACATGCCCAATCTCTTCTCAATATCCTCGATGGTGCCGCCCTTCGTCTCTGGCATAAAGAACAAGGCCCAGACAAGCTGCACCATCATCATTGCGGCAAAGAACGCAAACGCCCAGGTCCCTGCACGTTCCGCGACGGCTGGAAACGCCCACGAAATGATCGTACACATGAACCAATGCGTAAAGCATCCGAGGGCCTGGCCCTTCGCGCGCACGACGTTCGGGAATACCTCGCTGATATAAACCCAGATTACCGCGCCTGACGAACACGCGAAAAACGCGATGAAGCCGAGTATTCCGGTGACGGCAATCGCTGCATTAGGCGTGGGAAGCGAGAGTTGCCACGCAACGAGCGCATGCATGAGAATCATCATCGCCGAACCGCCGATTATCATTGCGCGACGTCCGAACCGGTCGATCACGAGAAACGCCAAAAGCGTAAACGTGAGGTTCACCGCGCCTACGCCGATCGTGCCGGCAAGCGCGGCAAGTTCGCTACCTTCACCGAAGATCATCTGGAAGATTCGCGGCGCATAGTAGTTGATCGCGTTGATGCCGCTCACCTGGTTGAAGAACGCGATCAGGAACGCAAGCAGAATCGGCTTTATGTACCGCCGCTGGAAAAGCGCAACATCAGCACCGCCCGCCGCCGCACGCAGCGAATCGGAAATCTCGAAAAGCGTCCGCTCGACTTCAGGATAGCCGATGCGCTCAAGGACACCGCGCGCGACCTCGACCCGATTCGCACGCACAAGCCAGCGCGGCGATTCCGGGATTGTCGCAAGAAGCACCATGAAGAGTGCTATCGGCGCACACTCTACGCCCAGCATGACACGCCAGATGAGACGCGGATCGGCCTCCGGCATGAACCGTGCTACAAGATAGTTGGAAATATACGAGACGAGAATGCCGAAGACGATGTTCAGCTGGTTCATCGCAACAAGCCGCCCGCGGTACTTTCCAGGCGACACCTCGACGATGTACAGAGGAACGACAACGGAAACGCCACCGATGGCAAGTCCGCCTATGAAACGGAACCAGCCCAGAAGATGCGGCCCCCACGTCGCATCGTGCGGCGTGAACGCGCAGCCGACCGCAGACACAAGAAACAGTACCGCCATAAGCCATAAGGTCGGTTTACGTCCCCATCTGTCGGATGGCCTTCCCGCCGTGAATACGCCGATGACCGTTCCGATTAGCGCACCGGAGATAATGAGTCCGTGCCAGAATGCGGAAAGGCCGAACTCGCTTTGTATGGCCTTCTCGCAACCGGAGATTACACCAGAGTCAAAGCCAAAGAGGAATCCGCCTATCGCGGCGACGACAACTATGTAGAAAAGCGATTTGTTCATGTTAGTTTGGCGCTAGGGGTTAGTGGGTGGTGGCAAAAGAGAGCGCAATCTCAACTGTCGCGGAAGGATCCGTTTCAAGCGTGACCGCGAGAATGCGTCCATCGGATTCGACAGCTGTGGCAATCTTTGCGCCAGGCGCAGTGACGGACTTAAGCGCATAGCCCTCTGGCACGAAAATGCGCATCGTCTGCGGGAATCCGCCAACCGTCTCGACGGCAAGCGAAAGCGTATTGTCCGCCCATCGCTGACCCTTAAGTTCGACTGCCCCTTGCGTGATGTGGCGGTTGCTTGTAAGGAACTGCGGGTGTCCAAGGTCTGGCTGCATGGCGACAAGACGGACGCTGCGCGGCGGAACTGGAATCTCAAGCCGCCCTTCCATCGCGCCAAGCAAGCTCCCCGTCCAAAACTCCCAGCCGACAAACCGACGATCTTCTCGTTCGCCGATCTCGTTCCAGCCAAAGCCTATGCGCTTCTCGGTGTCGCCCCAGTTGAAAAGCGCAACTACGTGCCAGTCGCCGGACGGACGCGACACATGCAAATCCCACACTGGAAGATGGCCGAACATCGGATAGAGCTTGGCAGGTTGCGTCGGGCAGACGGGAAGCGCCTGCTGTATGAGCTTCACCCGGTCGGGTGCAAGCTCCGCAAGCTTGTCACCAGCGAACGTCTGCTGCCCCGGGAGCGCAACGACGGTTGCCTCCACCTGCGCCTGCTCGCGCTCTAGCGCAGACTGATTGACGAGCATGCAGTCCGGGTCGCACCAGAACACGTTTGAATGGGCGAATATCTGGTTTACCGTGCATCGCGCCTGAAGAAGTATGTTGTTCCACTTGACCGGCTGGTTCGGGTGGACAATGTCCGCTCCCGTGCGGCTCGCGTCCGCATACGCGGCCTCCGCGCCAGTAAAATGTCCCTGGCATGCAAGAAAGACGCGGTCGTCGCCGATGCCTTCCCGGAACGCCTTTACGCAAAGCTCGAAAGGATTTGGGCATGACGGGTCGCGGAATCGTGCGCGGATGTCTGGGCGTTCGTAGAGGTGTGCGCAATAGCCGGGACCGCGCCCCGACATTCCGTCGATCTTGAAGAATTCGTACCCCCACTCGTGCGAGGCCTTGTCGAAGATGCGCTTCAGGTGTTCGCGAGCCTCCGCCACCGTCGGGTCGAGCGTGAACTTGCCGTTCCAGCTGCGGATCGGATTGCCGTTCGCATCGTGCAGGAACCAGCCCGTGTGCGCCTTGTAGAAGTTTGTGCTGCCAGTGCCAAATGGCGCCATCCAAAGACCTGGACGGAACCCAAGCGCACGAATCTCGTCCGCAAGCCACTTCATGCCCTCCGGGAATTGCACCTTGTACGTCTCAAGGTTCATGTTGTGGAAATTCGAGACGGGCAACTTAGGCGAATTGTCTTGCCACGACTCGATGTTCCACACTTCCATTCCAAATGGCTTGAACCATTTTGCCGCAAACCGCGCCTCGTCTAGATTTTCCTTGGAACCCGCCGTGTCGAAGTACGTGTTCCAGCTAAGCCATCCCATCGGCGCATGCGGCGCACGCTTGCGGTCAAGCGGCCTCCAGTACGGCACCCAGCGGTTCTTGTACCAGCCCTTGACGATCTTGAATGAAATGGCGTTGGCCAACGGATCGGAGATGGAAAGCCGCGATGCCACCTTCCACTGTCCATTCTCAATTCTCAGTTCTCCATTTTCGATTCTCACCGCCTCGTCGGTCGAAGGAGAATAGAGGGCGTCGTCGTCCAGCGAAATTGCCGGTCCGCTCTTCACGGACAGCACGCGGTCGCCCTTCTTCGGGGTCAGCGAGCATGCATAGGCGTCGTCGCGATAGCGAAGCGCCGCGTCAAGCGACAGCGTCCCTTCGTATGCGAACGCCGTGCGGTGGTAGACGAGCATAGTGACACCCTCGCCTTCCGGATGAAACGCAATGTAGCCATGCACGTTGTCGCGGGCATCTGCAAGCGCAAGCCTGTGTGGTACGCCATCTCGGGACGAGACGACGCGCCACTCGCACATTGCGGAGTCTTTGCCGACGCCAGCGCCGGTCACGGCGGCAGGCCCGGTGAAGCGTAAAACGCCCTCTGCCTTGGCTACGCCATCGGAATGGGCAAGCACAAGCCTGGCGCCTTCATCCGCAAACGACACGCGCCAGCGCCCAACATCAAAGGATGCCTCCGCAAGCGACGTTGCGCCAGCGACGGACAGCACCACGACGAGCAAAAAGTTTCGTGTGTTCATTGCAAGAAGTTTACCACATTTTGTGCCACTCCGCACAAAATGCCATATCAACTTTTCAAATGGCTTTCGGGGTCCGTCCCCAGATTTCGTCATGCCTCCCGCCTCGTGCTTCTCCAGCAGCGGCAGCTTCTCCACGGCTTCCCCTCTGGCGGACGCGAGCTCGGCGTCAAGAACGCATGAGGATCCTTCCGCCGACCATCGTCATGCGCCATAGCAACAAGGGCAGAAACTTAAGATTTACTTCGCATGCGATGCATTATCGCGAAGAGACCTTGATATCCGCAAGACGCCCGCAGAAGAATCCTTCGCCGCCGGTAGAGCAGCCCAATGCATAAGAATGCGGATTGAACTGGTGACCGCATCCGGCGACACGCTCCCCTTTCCGGCCATCGACCTCGATCCACGCCGACTGCTGGTCAAATACAATCTTCAGTGCATTCCATCGCCTCGGCGCCATTTTCGGCCCTTTCACCGTAATCCCTGCGGTCTCGTTTACGCCCTTGCGGAACAACTCGTCGGAGAAGTTCAGGAACAGGTGCGGGACGCCATCGGACATCCAAAGCCGACAGCCGACGTTGCCCGAATCCAGAATCCACATAGTGCCGTCAATACGCTCTGGCCAGACGAGCATCGAAAGTTCCCACCCCGAATGGCGCGGAATGAACTGCAGGGGCAATGTCGCAAAGTTGCAGTTCGTAAAGGCCAGCGACCATATCCCGTCCGTAAGCACGCGTCGGGGAACGGTGTCGCTACCTCCTGGCTTCTTGGAGAAGAGCGGATTGCATTCCGACAACGCATGCTGGTAGTTGCAACCTCCTGTCCCCACTCCGGTAACGCAGCCGACACCTCCACCCAAAACACACGGCGAGTCCGCACGGCCGCCGATGTCATTCGCCATATCGCCTCGCAAGGAACCGAAATCGTATTTCACCGCATACAGGCGACTGCGGTCAAGCGAAACCGAACGCCTCTTCGAGGATAGCTCGTCGTAAACGTGGTAAGTAGCGACGTCTCCGGACGGCTTGTAGAACGAAGCGACAGGGCCCCTCCATATGCGGTAGTCCTCATCGACGACCTGCAGCCTCAGCACGGCACCAGGGTCCAATGGTTTCATCCTGAACGAAAAAACAGCGCGACGAACATAAGGTGGAGGAGGAATGGATGGCACAGACTGCCTCCACTTCACGACAAACTGCGCACCTCCCGGCAGACCATACGAGCAAGGACCTCCAGACATAATGTCTGCAACTGAAAACCTTTTTATCCCGATTTCGTCAGGAAGACCGACTTCCACTATGGCGTCTTTGGTTTCTGCCCGTGGAACGTCAAATCCATAACCAGAGAAGAAGTTCCAATTCGGGTGGTTGGGGCGACTAGGCAACGTCCACTCGAACTTTCCGCCCTCGACAGCATATGCAGGCACGGATGCCCTGAGTCGTGCATGTGGCGCATTCAAGATGCGCACCCAGCCTGTCGGGCTGTGTGACTTCCAATAGTTGCCAAGGGAATTGAAGCCAACATTGACATATACATCGTCGGATTTGTTTGTCCCAGCCGCAGCATCGTACATGTGGACCGAATCAGACGTTTCAAGCACTTCCACCGAGCGGAAGCGGCGCGGCCCACTGACCGACCCATGCACGACAAATGTCCCGTCGGAGGCCTGCGGCCCGATGGACAGCGTACCCGTGACTCCCTGCGAGATCTCGCGCAGGGAATGTCGCACCCACTTGTTGTCCAGAACTCGCGATGCGTCGATAGACAATGGCCAGAAGCCGTTGTTGTATACGCGTTTTCTACCGTCCGAAAATACTACGGTAAGCTCCGGGAGCAGTATCCGATGCTCAGCGACGTCAACCGACGAACATGTGAAAGACAGTTGGTTGCAACGAGAAATTGACAGCTTCTGCGCGGGAAAAGCCTTGACCACGGTTCCTTCAAGAGTCCTCCACGACATTGAAACTTCAAAAGACCCATTAACCGTTCCATCGGGTACGCATGCAACCTGAGCCTCCAAAGGTTCGCCGACTTCTGTCATCTTTCTATAGGCCAGTATCAGGTTTGGGACGGAGACATCGTCTCCGGGATATGGCGTAGGTGCCGATCCTGTCATGCGCTCGGCGTAATAGCGCATAATCCGCTGTGTAGTCTGTCCGTTCGAGACTGTTGGCCTGAAATGGACGTTCTCGTTCTCCTCGTCCCACTCGCTACCAAAGGCAAAATCGGGAGCAAGCTTTTCAATGGATTCAAGGGCGCTCCTCAGGCGCGTCATACCTCCGCTCGCAAGGTCGTACACCCTTCGGTATGGGTTTTCATGGGCCTGATAGAACTCGTACCCCAACCGCTTCCCCGCAAACTCTGGCTCAGCCATCACGCCACGCACGAGCGGAACCACAATTTGATCCATCGGAACAGAAAGATTGGACGGGGGGCCCCAGTTGACTTCCCACTGGCCGATGAACAGGCCGTCCATCTCGCGCAAGACCCTGCGAATGCGGTCTTGGGCCTTTTTGATTGTCGCAATATCCATCTCAGGGCGGTCAAGATCAGGCAGATCAAATATGCGCACACACGGCATGACGACGAACTTTCCCGGACCATACTTCGTCTCAAGCGAACGCCTATATCTGCGCCACACGTCAAACGTCTTCTCGTCTGTCACGAACAAATCGGGGTAGCCTACAATCACCGGTTTGCCGTCGATACGAAAGGCATTCGGCATTGACCGGTACCGCTCGGCAAGCTGTACGCACTCCTTGTATCTGTCCTTGATGTTGCTTCCTGTGAACTGCATCAGCAGGTCAATCTCTCCACCTTGAATACGGCTTCTCGGAAACAAGTCGAGGCATCCTGGGTTCAAGGGAAAGAATGCGAAGCCATCCAGCTTCATGTCCCGCGCGGTCTGAACCGTCCTCCGCCACGAAAGCACGTTCAGCATGTGACCGGGTTCGTCCTGCGCAGCCATGGACGTGTCCTGGTGCAACGGGCGCTCGTACCAGGCATGGATATAGTTCGCGTACTGGTTGCCGTAGTAGAACTGACCACGGATGAACATCTTGGTCCGGCCATCATGCGGCTTCCATGCGGTGCCTCTTTCCGAACATAGCCGAAGCTCTTCCCTGGCCTCTGGCGTCAAATTGCGGAAACAAGGCCTGAGCAGCTGCGAGTCTTCAGCCGCCGCCGCCCCGATTGCTATAAAAGCAACCGGGACGACAATCCTGACAACGTTCATCGCAGACCCCTACTATCAATCGGCAACCAAGGCGAGACGATACCCAACGCACGAGCTGACATTGTAGTTGTTATCAACTTGGCCTATCAGCGTCGCCGTGTTGCTCATACATTCAGACACCGTGCCGTTTGCGCGCCCACCGCATCCCCATGCGCGGTCATAATAATTTCCACGGAGCAGAGGGTCCGTCTCCGGATTCGTGACGCCATGGCTTATTCCATTAGCTGAGGACATCATATCGCGGATGAACTCCATAACATGCCCGTGCATTTCGTAGATACCAAAGCCATTCGGAGCCTTTTGGCCAACGGCTCTAATCTCTCCTCCGCACGCATACCACGCGACTTCGTCAAGGTTCGTATCTTTGATGTTCGTGCCGTCCGGTGCCCAGTTCTTGCCGTTGTTGAAGCACGTGGTCGTTCCGGCTCTACAGGCGCACTCCCATTGGGCATGGGTCGGAAGATCGAAGCGATAGCCCGGAAGCGCTGACTGCACGGCTGACGCCGTCTTCGCATTCAATCGCCCGAGTATCGAATCGGATTGCAGGTTGGGCCAGTTGGCGGTCTCATGCGCGCTCGCCCCTCGGAGCATTGCGTATGTGACGCCAGACGAAACCGGCCACTGGTAGTGCCAGCCGGGATCGGATGCCTCGCCCATGAGATTGTGCTGCCTGAGAGTGACTGGGAAGAGGGCGATATAATAGGGCTTTGTCAACGTAACCTTGCGTCTCAGGAAGAAGTCGTTAGCAGAACTCGTAGCAATGTTTAAGTGGCTCATTTCCTCTTCGGTATAGCCCATCACAAACGTTCCTGCGGGAATCTTGCGCAGCACGATCTTTGAAGTCTTGTATCCTTCTACATTCCAGCCACCGGACGGGACCTTGTTCGTAAACGTCACGGGGAATGCCCCTGCCCCGCCACCGGCGGAGATGTCAACGATCATGTAGAGCTTTTCGTCGTCATCTATCGAGACGGTGGCAGTCAGGTTCGGATAGACGTTCTCGTAGCCATGGTCGCCGCCGAACTGCGGATCCCACACGAGGCGGTGGTCGCCCTGTTCGACGCCGAACTGGTCGCCGGTAATCGAGCCGTATTCCGTGACAATCTCGGTGTCGCCGTTCTTGAAGGTCACCTTCACGTCATGCGCACCGCCTGCTGGATCGACAAGCCGGTAATCGACGTTGACCTTGGGACTCCAGGGCCACTGCTGCCTCACCACTACGTTCTCTATGCTTGCGGCAAAAACTGCGGAAAGCATACCGCATGCCGCTATCGCAAAGACCATGATTCTTTTCATTGTTCGCTCCTTGTTCTGTTTGTTTAGTAGATAAGTGAAATCACCTTGGTCTGCGGAGGTCACCGCAGTATCAGCATCAAACCTCCGCCGACGCGCAGAATCGCCTGGGCGTACTCGCTCTCGTCGGTCGTCTTGGACAGGGTGTGGCTTCCACCGTCAAGGCTGGCCAGCCAAAGCCATCCAGGCGCCGTGCCGATGTCCAAAGACGCACCGTCCAGCGCCATAGAAGAAGTCCCATCCGGGACGGGGACAACGGCGTTGCCATCCTTGACCGACGTCCATTTATGTGAGGAATCCCCTACTGTAATGCATCGAAACGAGCCACCGCAGGTGCCGCGAACCATAGCAAGGTTGGCAGATCTCGACTCAGCCTCGATCACGGCACCACCAGAATCAAGAAAATCAAGCGTCAGCGCGACTATGCATTCATCAGACTCCGAACCTGGACAGTCCAGGACAAGGTCGTAAAGCGAAACGGATCTGTCATCTATTATCTCAGTGGCCAGTGTTCTGGACCCAGCGACCGCCGTCAAGCGCGCAGATGCCGCACCCGTCGGCCAGTCTATCGATATCGGGACCGGCATTTCGGTCACTGTCTTCCATATGAGGGAAGCCTCCGGCTTCAGCCAGGTTATATATGGCGCGGATGTCGACGATGCTGCGGAAGCCGATGCCGTAGCCAACAAAGCAGCCGACAAAACAATCGCATTGTGTAAAAGACTCATCGATCCTCTCCTTTCATTAATCCCTTCCTTGGGGAACGGCAAAATTATCTCATATCGCAGATGGGAACACAATACCAAATGCGGACGTTTTTTATACGGAATATACGGAACACCCTATGCGGTCACATCTGGGAAAGTTTCGCCGATTATGTACTCGCATCCAAGGTTTGCATTGGGAAACGGCTTATGCAGAACAAGATAGTCATGAATGCGCCTGGCCAGCTCGTCTCCCATCTTGAAAGGATCGCAGGAGAAGAACGTTATCGGCTTTGAATACATCGGCCCGAAGCCGCGGTTGGTGTAGCAGACGAACCTGACATCCTCGGGAAGGCGAATGCCGCGTGTCTGAAACGCACAGAGCATACCCGAAGCAAGCCAGTCGTCTGTGACAAAATACAGGGACGGGAACTGAAAACCTCTTCTTCCAAGCCTTTGCAGCATGAAGTCATAACCGTCATGCATGACGTTCTCGCATCTGTACGGGGCATAGTCGTTCACTGGAACGACCGTGCGCTTTACCGCGATGCCTGCCTTCTTCAACGCCTGCGCAACATGCTTCTCATACATGTCGAATCGACTGCACGAGACGACTTCTACATATGAGATCCGCGCATGAAGGCAATGCTGGACAAAATTGTCAATGGCGTTCTTCGAAGACAGCGTTATTCTGCCCACGCATCCAGGTGGCTCGTCGCCCTTGCCGCCGATAATTACGTAAGGAACGCCCGACGCGGACAGCCGCTCCAAGACCTGCGGGCGGGAGTGGAACAGTATGATGAAGTCTATCGGCCGTGACAGCGCGATGTCAAGTCCAGAATAGTCGAATTTGGCGTTGATGTCGTCAAGCACCGAGACTTGCGAAAAGAGGAAGCCATTGTGCGTCAGCACCTCGCGTATCTTTTCGATGCCGATGGCCATCTGGCAGTTGAAGTCGTGGTCGCACATCACGCATAGCACGTGTCCCCGCCATACCGGGCTTTTGGACGGCAGGACAACCGTGCCACGCCGTGGACGCGCTAGCACTAGCCCTTCCTCCGCAAGCCTGCGGTAGGCCGTGCGCACAATGATCTCGCTTACGCCCAAATGGCCCGCCAAATCCGGCATCGCAGGCAGAACGGCGTCGGCCTTGTAGAACCTGGAATGGATTGCATCACGCAAGCCATTCGTCAGCTGATCCGTGAGACTGTCCTGGCTTGCCCGGTCCAACTTGAACGGACAAATGGCATCCTCGGAAACCTCATTCGACTTCTTCATGCGCACATTATATCACATCTAGCGAGTCGGCATCATGAAAAATCATTCCCTTCCGCCTCGCGCTTCTCCGGCAGCCCTGGCATCAGTCGGCACTACACGCTACATCCACCACACCCCGCAATCAATGGGTCGGAAATTTTGTGCCAGTACTCACGGAGAAGCCCATTTCACGCCATTAGAGCCGTCAGCGGCAAAACATACACACCGTCGGAACGCCTGTGCGCTATTCCATGCACACCGACAACAACGGCAAGCGAACGCGGCGGATTGCGCACAAAACGCGAGGCAACAGAAAGAAGCCCTGCCGCCGCCTCATCGACATCCGCAGGATTGAGCTTGACCTCGAATCCGCTCCACGATCCGTCGGAAAACCGCACCACGGCGTCAATTTCGCCACCTCCATAGTCTTGATAATGGCAAAGCTTTGCGTCAAGACTTTCGGCGTAAATCTCAAGGTCTCTTAATGCCATGGACTCGAAAAGGAAACCGAACGTACGCATATCCCGCATCAACGCCTTTGGCGAGGCATCAAGAAGCGCCGCAGCGATGGAAGGATCGCAAAATCTATGCTTTTTCGCCTGCTTGATTCTCTGCGGAGAACGGAGGAATGTGGAAAACGGAGGAACGTCATTCGTCAAAAACAATCTCCTGAATGCATCAAGATAGGCGGCAACCGTATGTATGCCAAGGGATGAGTCGTCTATCTCAGCAATATCGTCCTTGATTGTCGACACCGAGACTGTCGTCGATTCATTTCTGGCCAGCGACTTCAGGCACTTCAGCACCTTTTCCGAATCTCGTTCAATGCCGTCAAGTCGGTTAATATCTATCTTCACGATATTGTCAATGTATTCACGCGGAATTGCCATCGCCTGTCCAATTGGCAAGCCGATTGATCCCGGCCAGCCGCCGCGTACGACAAGCTCGACTATCCGCTCTACCGAGGGTGGTGGAACCGTCACAACACCGATGTCATTCCCGTCGCAAACGTCGCCGAGAGAGACTGCGCACGCTGAATCTCCGCTTTCCTGAAGAGACATGGGATGCATCGCAATCGAGGCAATGCGCCCAGTGCCCGAATGCACTACCCCTTTTAGCTGCGGGGTTGAAGAACCGGTCAATATGAATCTGCCTTTCTCGCTGCGCTCGTCAGATTTGTAACGAACAGCATCCCAGATGGCAGGGACTTCCTGCCACTCATCCACTAGATGAGGCGCATCACCCTCAAGTGCTTTATTGACGTCCAATCGCGCTATTTCCCGATTGGAGAAATTATTGGCAGGGTCTGCAAGCATGAACGCGCTCTTGGAATGCATTGTGCTTGTCCATGTTTTACCACACCACTTGGGTCCTTCCACGGCAACGGCAGGAAATGTCGAAAGGAAGAAATCCAAACGCTTGTCTATCAATCTTGGTCTATACTGACTTTTATCCATAAAGTTTCTCCAAGTTTGGGATATTATAGCAAATATTAGCCGATATAACAACCACAGTCAGACTTTATGCCATTCCACAGTCAGACTTTACGTCGTTTGACAGTCAAACTTTAAGATTTTTTGTGGGCATATTTTTGGAGACGGACCCCGCGAAACCATTATAAAGCGCGCCCTTGCGCGCAAATCCCGCCTCGTGCTTCTCCAGCAGCGGCAGCTTCTCCACGGCTTCCCCTCTGGCGTACGCGAGCTCGGCGTCAAGAACGCATGGCGACTCTTCCGCCGACCATCGTCATGCGCGGAGCGAGCGAATCGTCGAGAAGCACAAGGTCGGCGACCTGACCAACGGCGATTTCGCCGCGGTCAACGATGCCGAGCGAACGAAGCTGGTTGTAGCCAGCCGCCTTTATCGCCTCATGAAGCGGCCAGCCGGTCACGCGAACGAAGCGACGGAAGCAATCTGGAAAGAGCGCAACAGATCCGGCGACGTTAGATACCACCGCCTTCGGGTCGTACGGAACGTCCGCGAGCGTCGCCCGTCCATTCTCGACCTTGACGCGCAGTCCGCCGAGCGAGTACATTCCGTCCGGCTCGCCAGCCGCGCACATCGCGTCGGTTATGATCATCACGCGGTCAGGGCCCTTTGCCTTGGCTATCAGCCTTATCATCGGATCGGAAAGATGCACGCCGTCGGTGATGATCTCGACGAACACGTCGTCTGCGAGGAGCCCGCCCGTCACCATCGTCGGACGAAGATGGTGCATCGGCATCATCGCGTTGCAGAAGTGGGTGAGATGGGTCATGCCAGCCTTGCGAGCCCGCTCGAACGTGTCGTAGTCGGCGGCAGAATGTCCGCCAGATGTCACGATTCCGATCTTCGCAAGTTCACGGATGCATTCCTCTGCGCCTTCCAGTTCCGGCGCAAGCGAGACTTTCATTATAGGCGAAATCGCGTTCAGCCGCTTCACCATCGCGGCATCGGGCTTCTTGAGATACGCTGGATTCTGAGCCCCGGCCATTTCACCGTTGAAGAAAGGACCCTCAAGATGGACTCCGAGGCAAGTCGCACCGCAACCATTCCCCGTTTCCCGTTCCCCATTCCCCGTTCGCCGTTTGTAGCGCTCGACGGCTCGGCACATTTCGGCGAGGTCTTCTTCTGGACGCGTCAAACCTGTCGCAAGAAATCCCGTGACGCCATCTGCCAGTTTGCCGCGCCCAATAATATCGAACGCCTTATCCGTCGCATCGCAGAAGTCGCATCCCCCGCGTCCGTGGGAATGAATGTCCACAAATCCAGGAAGAAGCGTACGCCCTCCAGCGTCAATACACTCTTCACCGGACTTAGCTACAAGATCGCCGCCGACCTCGGCAATGCGCCCCTCCGCAATGCGGATTGACGCAATACCGAGATCCTTGCAGGGCGTTATTACATGTGCTCCCCTTATCAGCATGTCTTAGTTTACAGGATTGTTGCGGTTGTAAATGGTCTGCATGTCGTAGAGCGCGTTGATATTGGCCTTCATGGTGGCGTTGACGGAGCCGGTGAACTTGTAGCCTTCGTCGATTGCGTCAGCAGCCTTCTGGAAGCGGTCCGCAACATGGGATTCCTCCAGTCTTGTGGCCTCATTCGCGTCGCATTGCGTCCAATCGGCCTCAGCGAACTTGTTCATGTCCTGGGCGGAGATCTTGATCTCCACATCATATTTGATGTAGGAGCCGTCGTTATCCGTCGCCTTGGACAGATTATTTCTCCGGCCGTCGGTCGCAAGCAGCGACGTGTGGCGGGTGAACTTCGCCGTCCCCTTGATCGTGACATTGCCGTGCCTGTCCATCGTGACGGAGAAGGCGTTCGTCTGGTTTCCGCCCATGGCGGTCCCTTCGACGCCAATGAATCTCGTCGTATTGTCCTCGGGGTCGAAGCCGTTGCCCACGGCGCACATGGCGATGCCGAACGAGCCCTGGTGCATCAGTGACATGAGGACGCCGACCTTGCGCTGCGTCGCCTGATTGGCGGTCTCGAAGGTCGCGCGCTTGTTGCCGGTCAGGAACTGCACGATCTTGTCGCGCGCCGCGGCGGGGTCCCTGGTTTTGACTTTCTTGCCGCCCAGCGTGACGCCCATGCCGCGCGCGACGTCGACGGAGAAGGTGTCATAGCTCTTGTTCTTCGACATCTGTGCGGCGATGAGGGTCGTCACGGAGGCCTTGGCGTGCCGATTCACGCGGGACTGGAATGTTTCAACGGGATTCGCGATGTTGGTGAGACCGCTGTCCTTTGCAACGAGGGAGATGATCGTGGGGGCGGCGCCGCCGGTGAAACCGAACGGCTTGGCAAATTTCTTCAGCTCTGCGTTGATCGCCTTGTTGACGGCGAGGATGCGGCGGGCCGTAAGCGGCTTGCCCTTGCCATAGTCGGAGAGGATCATCTCGGATTGCACTTTCTCCGGGACGTCGTTGATGCTCGTGCCGAAGATGTCGATCACGGCCTGCCTGAAGACGGCGCGCGTCGCGTCGTTCAGATCCTTCTGGTCCTGGTGGCGCTCGGCGCGGTTGAATAGGCCCCTGGGCGCATCAGCCGTGGAATAGTCGCAGGTGATCGCGTCCCCGCCCTGCAGGCGCACGACAGTGCTGCCGCCGCGGGCTTCAGGGTTGTTCTTGATCTGCTGCGCATAATTGAAGGCTGCGTTCAGCTTATTGAGGGCATTGATGTCGATGTTGGCCATGGGGTTGCTCCTTTTCTGTTACGTTCTCTTTCTTGAGTTGAATGGTCTTTCGCCATGTATACACGCCGCACGGCGGAAGGTTACACGTTAACGAACTTGGACCCTCCGCTGTGCAGGTCGCGGTACTTCTGTCCGCTGAGGCGCTCGGGGATCGAGCTCACGCCGCCGGTCTTGAAGCCCGCGAGGCCAGTGTTCATCTTCTGCACATCGAAATTGCCGCCTTCGAGCGCAATCGAGCGGAAAAGCTCCTTCTGCGACTTCGTAAGCCGTGCGCCGGGCTCCGGAATGCTCTCTCCGCGCGCGATCAGCGTGGCGAGGAACTTGCATTCCACGTCCATTTCGCCGGTGCGGTCCTTGCCGCTCTTGCAGTTCCAGCACGGGACGTTGCCGATGAGGTAGCTCAGCACCGCAATGCGGGCTGCGAGCTTGTAGGCGTCGTTGTTGTCCTTGCGCTCGCCTTTGGTCTCGAAGATTCGCTGGCACTGCTGGAGAAGCGTCCTGGCCGCGGCGACCTCCCTGTCCTTGCCGGGCGGCGGATTGTTGATGAACGCCTGGGCCTGGCCCGCGAACACGGGGAATGCTGCATTGTTCATCGCCCCGGAGACGCGCCAGCCGCCCGTCAAGTTGCTGATGGGCCATGGATAGTTCACGGCGCCCTCGTTCACGCCGAAGTTGAATTTCACGATCTGCGGCTGGATCCTGATCCGCCGTCCCTGGCATTCGAACTCGACGCCGGTCAGCTCGACGGAATTCCAGGCCTCGCTCTGGTCCCTGAGCATGCTGCGTTCGTCGGACGCGGAGTTCCTGCTCGTCTTGTGGCGGACCGGATCCGGCGTAAGCAGCGAGACCGACGTCATCTGCAGGTTGACGGTGGTCGTGCCGTCGTCGCCCGCCTCGGGCAGCTGCGGCGGATCGCCGTACTTCGCGAGGAACGCGGCGATCACGGCCTCCTTCGCGCGGTTGGCGTTCGCCTGGGCGCGCTCAACGTCCCCGCGGACTTCCCATGCGCTGTGCACGCCGTGGCGGACTCCCGTGAAGGCGGTCCTCTGCTCTCCGCCGGGCTCGCCAACCGTCAGGTTCGAGACGGAGAGGTTTACAGCATGGTTTGTCTCTGCGCTGTGGCACATGTAGCCGTTGACGTTTTCAGGGTATGGGGGGTTGCCTCCGGCGATCAGGCCGCGAGGCGCCTGCTGGGAGCGCCCAAGGTTAACCGCAGGCGTAATCGTGCTCCCGAGCTGGACGGGGCGGTTGCCCACGGACGTCATGACGGTCTTGCTGACGGCGTTCCAGGGGCGTTCGTTCAGGGTCTGCCTGAATCCGACCTTGAGTTTCTTGGTGAGATTGCCGGTGTCGATCCTGGCGCGCCTTATGGCGGCGTTGCCCGGCTGCCGCGCCAGCTTGTTCTTGACCGCGTCGAGCAGATCCTGGATGAAAGGCTTTATGCTGTCGTCCTCTATCTTCTTCGAAAGCTCAAGCCTGTCGTTGAACAGCGTGCGAATCTGCTGGTTGTTGTTGAGCTGGTTGATGGCACTTCCAATAACCGTTGCCGCGGCGGCGTTGCCCCTCTGGGTTTCGGCGTCGCGCATTCCGGTCAGGGTTTTGATGGCGGCCTGGCGCCAGAGATCCTTGTATTCTCCAACATTCTCGTTGGAGAGCGGCTTGCCCGCAACGACCTGCTGCGCATTGGCGACCTTGGACTCAAGGGCGTTGATCAGGCTGGTCACTCCGTTTCGGAAGTCATTCGCCGGTATGCCCGCGGGAACTTCGGCGTTCCTGAGGGTGAAGAGCCGGTTCAGCAGGCTTTGCGCGCGGTCGTTGAAATCGGCCCAGTCTTCCTGTGTAAGCGGCATCTCACCGAGCAGCTGGACGGCGACGGCGCGCTGGTTGAGGAACTTGGTCACGACGTTCCGCTTGTCGTTGAGATAGCCCAATACCTCGACACGTGAGATGTCCACGTTGCCAAGGCGCAGGTTCTGGGCTTCGCCGACCGGAGTCCGCATCTGGTTGCGTAGGGATTTGGCGCGCCCTATGACGTCTGTGATCATCCAGCCCTCGAGCGACGACTTCTCGGTGAGCCCGGCGGCGGCGATGGCCTGCTGCGCGATGGAGGCACCGTATCGTGTACTGAGGGCGAGGGTGAAGTCCTTCATCACCTCGGCTCTCACCCTTTGGGCGCCTTTGGTGTTGAAGGCGCGGGCAAGAAGGCCGATACGGGTCGAGGCGTCCGCAAGCGTGCTCGCGTCGTTCCGGTCCAGCACGACCGCCGAAAGCTGGTTATTGACGGCCCAGTTCTTGTAGGTAGTTATTGATATCATGGGGTGCCTCTCGTTCTTTTTAGATTAAAATCATGGGTGGATGATGAAATGGTCGTCTCCGCCTTCTTCGGCTGGGGACGCGCCCCCGTCGTCGTCAACGTCGTCTTCCTCGTCGTCTTCGTCAGGCTCGCCGGAGGCGCGCTCCTGTGCGTCGGCGATCATTCCGGCGAAACGCTTGGCCCACGCTTCCTGAAGCTCGATAAAGCGCAAGAAGATCGTTTCCGTGGACTCTGGCGTGGCGTCAGCAATCGGGAGCGGGTATATGATGACCGCCTCTTCAAGGTCGGCATTCCAGGAAATAGTCGCGCCGAAGGTCTCGTTCCAATAGAAGTTGGCGGACAGAAGTTCGGTGAAGACCTCTGCGCGGGCCTCTTCCGGGACGGAGCCAAGCGTCGCGACGAAGTCCAGCTCACTCAGGTTTGCGCGCTCCTGGAGAAGCACCACGCGCCCGTCGTTGAGCTCCAGCGCACATGCGCCGTTCTCGTCAAACGCGATCTCGAGCCCGTTTCGCTCGCCGATCCCCTTCAATATCTCTTCGATTCCCTTCATGGTCTTTCCTTGGTTTTCTGCCCTTCTGCCTAATTACACGCCACGCGGCAAAAGGTTACGAAAGGCGTTGATAAGATGTTTCTACTAGCATGCAAGCCGCGCCCTCCACGAAGCGGCGGTTTTCACCAAGTCGCCGACGACCTCGAGCATTGCGTCCGGCTCGGCGACCACGACTGGAATCGACCGGATCACGGCAAAGGCCTTGGTTTCCGAGTCTTTGCAGAGGACTGCGCCCTGCCTTTCGTGCAGCGCGGCGTTTGCCTCAAGCATATCGCGGGCAATAGCGCCGCCGGAGCCGCCGAGGGCCTCGCCGATCTCGGCGTGAAGCAAGATCGCCCCGTTGGAGGCGTTGTCGATAAACGAAACCGCGATGCCGTTGAAGTCGATGACAACGGCTCCCGTCGCCGTATCCGGCGGCGGGAGTCCGCATTTCGCGGCAAAACCGTTCATTCTCTGAGCGTAGTCCATTGTAAATCATTCCCCCAGTTGTCGAATCGTGTCATGTTCATGGTTACACGCGGATGAACTCGTGGTTGCCGAAAATCGGGCTCGCCTCGTCGTCTTCGGCTTTCGATATCGCGGACTCCTCGTCCACGTCGAGGAAGGCCGTCGCGTACCTGCTCCATTCCTCGGCAGTGTTGACGAGAGCCTCTACGACGGCGGAAAGCGCATCCGCGCTTGCGAGGGCGAGAGGGAGGGATGTCGTGGCGAAGAGCTCGCCCGCTTCGGCGTCAAGGGAAAGCGCCGTCGTGCCAAACGAGGTGTAGTTCGCCTGAAGCGCGAGCTCGGCGAAGATGCCCTTTTCATCCGGCGGCATCTCGCCAATATCGGCGGTGATGACGACCGACTGACCGTCGGCGTCCTCATGGAACGTTACATCCTTGCCGTCGACGGCAAGGACGATGTCATCGCCTGCGGCGTGTTCGAGGAGCGTCACCCCAAGCGCGTCAGCAAGCGTGTTCATGCATGTGTCAAATGTTTCGTGTGGTGTCATGGAAATCGTATTGGTCAATGTGACGCGCCGGGGCGGACGTTTCGTCGCGCAGAGACGCCTAGGTCGGAATGCAGCGACGGCAGGTTACACCTGCACGAAGCCGTTGGTGCCGAAGAGCGGCGTCTCGGCGGCCTGCTCCGCAGCAACCTTCGCGACAGGGCGGAAGTCGGCGAGGAGTCGGCGCCAGGCCTCGGCCTGGTTGACGAGTGCCTCGAGCGCAACGTCAAAGTAATCGATATCAAGCGCCTGGAGCGCAAGGCGACGCACGAGGACGTATGCGCCGCTTTCTGGAGCCTTGGCGAAGAAGGCGTCCGACTGCAGGTTCGCCTCTAGCATCAGTTCGGCGAAGTCGGCCTTGCCCTCGGAAGGCGGTTCTCCAATGTCGGCGGAAATCGAAAGCGCGTCGTCTTTGGCGACAAACGTAATGACAATGCCGTCGATATCAAGCGCGGCGGCATCGTCCTCGGCGGCGAGGTCCGCGATACCGTGGCGCTTGGCGAAATCTGCAATCAGCTGGGTAAAATCCACGTCGATGTCTCCTTTTCTTGTGAATTATAGCAAATATCCGCGCGTTTGTGCGCGAAAAACTGCCACGGCCAAGAGAATCGGGTCGGCGACCATGCGGTCGATGGCACCGGTATCGCACTTCGATTACAGAATGCTTTTGCCGCTGGCCAGCGCGCGGACGACGAGCGACGCGCCGGAAGCGCAATCGCCGACGCAATAGATGTTGCGAGCAGGGTCGGGGATCAATGCCGTGCGCGGCGTTTGCGCAAGCTTTAGCTGCGAGACTATCGGGTGATCCTGCGGAACGCCAGTAAAGCCCATCGCAAGAAATACAAGGTCTGCCTTGATGGTCTCCTTGGTGTCCGGCAGGGCATGAAACTTCAAGGGACGTCCTTCAGGCGAAAACTCCCATTCCACGGTTTCGACTTCGACGCCAGAAACCCCTTCTTCTCCGATGAAACGGAGCGAGTTTAGGTTCCAGCGGCGCTCGCAGCCTTCTTTGTGGCTGGAACTGGTGCGCAGCATGTAAGGCCAAAGCGGCCACGGAGTCGAGGAGCTTCTATCCTCCGGAGGCTTGGGCATGATTTCAATCTGAGTGACGCTTGCCGCGCCCTGTCGGATCGCCGTGCCCACGCAGTCCGATCCAGTGTCGCCACCGCCAATGACAAGAACGCGCTTGCCAGTTGCATTAATCGGATTCGCCGCGATCTCGCCGCCAAGCGCACGATTCTGTCCGCCAAGATACTCAAGCGCAAGATGGATGCCCTGCAGTTCGCGCCCCGGTATCTTCAGGTCTCTCGCGGCAGGCGTGCCTATTGCGACCACGACCGCGTCGTTGGACTTTGCAAGATACTCCGCCGTCACATCCGTTCCAATGTTCACGCCAGTTACAAACTTGATTCCCTCCGCTTCCATAATCGCGCGACGGCGGTCTATGAGCGACTTGTCGAGCTTGAAATATGGAATGCCGTATCTGAGAAGTCCGCCAATGTTTCTCTCGCGCTCATAGACTGTTACCGCCCAGCCCTTGCGTCTGAGCGTAACCGCCGCCGAAAGTCCGGAAGGACCAGCGCCAATGATTGCTACTCGCTTGCCGTTTTCCTTTTCCGGCGGACGCGGCACAACCCACCCATTCGCAAACGCCGTCTCGATAATGCGCTTTTCAGACTGGCGCACCATCACGGGCTCATCGTCAAGACCATGAACGCAGCTCGCTTCGCAGAGCGCGGGGCAGATGCGAGACGTGAACTCCGGGAAATCGGAATGCGTGGAAAGAAGTTCGTACGCGCGCTTGAAGTCGCCCTGCGCCACGGCACGGTTTTGATCGGGGACGAGGTTTCCCAGCGGACAGCCGTAGGCATGGCAGAATGGCTGCCCGCAGTTCATGCAGCGCGAAGTCTGCTCTTTCAGTTCCTCGTCCGAAAGAGCGCGCTCGACTTCTTTCCAGTCGTTCTTGCGCTCTTCCATAGGACGGTAGATATCGTGTATTCGGTTCATACGCATTTGACGTTGATTGTATCAAGAATCAGCATTGCACAACCCGTGCCAACGTCAAAAACGCCAAATCTTTTACATTTTACGTAACCCCAGCGCGTCTTTGTAACAAAGTTTTTGTAAATCCGCCGCGACATTCCGCAGCAGACTCGGCATGCGCCCCTCGTCCATAAAGACCAACATGCCTAATTAAGTGGCTTGCGCATTATCAACTCATCGATGATGCGGCCGACTTCAGCCTTCGGCAGCTTCTCCGTAATGCGGACATGCGGGCCGTTCTCGTCCGGCGCCCATTCGTCCGCGCCGTCCTTGCCGACCATGCGGTAGCGTCCGCGATTGACGTTAAAGTAGCTGTCCTCCCCTCGCACGGCGGCGAGCACCGCCGTCTCGTCCCATGAACTGCGCCCGCCCATTCCAAAGCAGCGCCTCAGCCACTTGGCGGGATCGGCGGCGACCTCGTCGCGGCTCGGTATGTTGCCGGCGAATACGTCGCGCACGGGGTTGCGGCCCGCGGCCGGCGCCTCCGCAATGGCGCGGCCTGCGAAAATATCGAAGCCGTACGACCAGTCTGAGAACACAATGGGCGTCGGCCACCGGTCGAGCGCAATGCGCGACGACTCGTGGTCCCACTGCGAGTTGTACTCCTTGCCGTCCGGATAGCGGCATGCCATCGCGACCCATTTCTTCACCTTCTTCGCGACGAGCTCCCTGCCGTTCAGCGGCGAGACGGCGTCCGGCTGCGTCTCAAGAAGCCGCCGCATGTTGGTGAGGAAGCCTACGGTGCAGATGACGACGCTGTTGTCGGGCTGCGCGGCGAGGACGCGGCGGTAGATGTCGTTGGCGTCTGGGGCGTCGTCTGAATCAGCGTAGCGGTACCAGCCTGGGTAGTCGGCCAGCATTTTGCGGTACTTGTAGTGCCCGCCTCTGCTGCGCTCGCCGAGCGGAGCGGCGGGGTCCACCTTCACCTTCGCGCCCGCGAACGCCCCTATTATACCCATGCCCTTGGGCGCGCCGACGGGAAGGTCGGCGCGTCCGTAGTAGCGGTTGATGATCTCGATCGCCCCGACGGACGCGTTGCCGTGCGTGGAGCTTACGGTCGCAAGTATCTCGCACTCCCCCGCGTCTGCAAGGGCGTGGAGGCACGCAAGCGCGCCAACGTCGTCAAAGTCGTCTATCATGTCGGTGTCGAAGATGACCTTGACCTGCTCCTTCGAGGCGTCGTCCTTGGACTCGCCTGCCGCGATGATGGCACCTAGGCCGGCAATGAAGAGGACGAACATCGCGAGGTTGAGCGCGCCCGCCTTCTTAGGCGCGCCCTTGAACTCGCGCCATACGAGAATGCCCCAGAGTGCGGAGACGAGCGTCGCGCCCTGTCCGAGCCCGTAGGAGATCGCAGCGCCGGCCTTGCCTGCGGCGACGAGGCTGATTCCGTTGCCGAGTCCCCATATGAGGCCGCCGAGGATGCCTACGAGGTGAATCGCGAAACCACCCTTGAAATACTCCTTCTCCGTTATCGGCTCGCCGCTCACTGGACGGCGCATGGCGATTGCGTTGAAGACGAAGTTAGACGCGAAGATACCGAGCGCAAACACGAAGAACGCCGAATACGGTGTCATCATCCCCGGCTGAGGCGCGGCAGCGGCGAAGTCCATGTCCATCGTTCGGGCGATGAACCGGTAGAAGAACGCCATCAGCACGCCGCAAACGACCGAAAGCGCAATGCCCTTGCCGACGCCCCTTGCGTCCTTCGCGCCACTTGCCGCCGAAGCCTTGATCCCATATGCAGCCGCATTGCAGAGAATCGCGGCGACAATGAGCGCCACGCCGCCGAAGAGCATCACGGGGTCGCCCTTTGGCGCGCCGACGTAGTTGACGACCACGCCCAGGACGAGCGCAAGTCCGATGCCGACTGGAAACGCGACGCTCATGCCGGCAATCGAAATCGCCGCCGCCAGCAGGATGTTCGCCGCGTTGAACACGATGCCGCCGAGGAACGCCGAGCCAAGATTTGCCGCGGAAGCCTGCTTCAGGTTGGCGATAAAGCCCCATTCGCCGCCGCCGAACGAACCGGCCGTAAGGCCAGAGACCAGAGCGAAGAGTACGACGCCGATCACATAGTCCCAGTAGAAGAGCTCGTACCTCCATGTCTTGCCCGCGAGCTTCTGGGTGTTGCCCCAGCTGCCCCAGCAGAACATCGTGACGACGCAGAAAAGGACGGCGAGCAGGTAGTTGTCGCAGTAGTACATGGTTAGTAGTTAGGGGTTAGTGGTTAGTGGTTAGGGGTTAGGGGTTAGTTCGCGGCGATACGGCACGGAAGATTGCGCACCGGGGCGAGTGACGGAAATTGCGGACGCCTTCTGCGCGAAGTCTATCGCCTCAGCGCAGCTTTTTCCCTCGGCAAGCGCAACGGCGAACGCGCCGTTGAACGTGTCGCCCGCAGCAACGCAATCGACAGCCTTCA
>Ga0310696_10002573_pt1 | contig 23771 bp, 9 predicted proteins | sample AusTroGonzalo_MG_4_FD_203885 | JGI IMG/M metagenome (GOLD analysis project Ga0310696, IMG submission 203885) | Bovine rumen microbial communities from tropical cattle in Woodstock, Queensland, Australia - Gonzalo_02 (v2) (version 2) | ecosystem: Host-associated > Mammals > Digestive system >...
CTTCCTATCAGATTTTTGGATCCAATGACGAGATCACATTAGATGATCTCGCCGTTATGGATAATACCGACGGCAACCAGAACAACTGGACGCTGATCGCTGAGGGCGAACTCACTCTGCCGGCTGAACGGAAGGTACTGGGAGATATCATCCCGGTTGCTAACGACACATCCTACACCGCCTACAAGGTGATTTTCCCGACGGTCAAGACTCCGTCTGAAGGACACATGCAAATCGCGGACATCCAGTTCTATGAAGTGGAAAGCCCCGATCCGGATGTGGACTTTGGTTTCCTCTGGCCTTCCGATATGGATTACACCGTTGCGGTAGCAAATCCCATCGAAACCAATTCCAGCTATGCGACAGACGACTGGGATACCAGCAAACCGACCAAGATCTCCAATGGCAACCTGACCGACCGCTACGCGAACTTCGCGATCAAGGATGTCGGTGTGGCGATCTGGCCCGCGGTGGGTATGACCAAACTGGAAAGCTTCCAGCTTTGTACCTTCACCAATCTGGCCAGCTGCGATCCGGTCGGTTACAAAATCTATGGAACCGAAGATTATCAGCTCAGCACTGACAACAGTCTGGGTGATAAGGAAAACTGGATCCTGCTGAGCGAAGGCGCGCTGAATATGCCTCTGGCTCGTACAGCCTGGTGCGACAAAGTGGCGGTCAACGCTACTGAATTCTATCGCGGCTACAAACTGATCTTCACGGACATCCGCGATGAATCCGATCCTGATGCGACCGTTGTCCATGTGGCTGAAATGCAGTTCTTCGGCACCAAACAGGCCAAGGATCTGGGTGACGCTATCATGCGTCCGGGCGATGTGGTCAGACCGATCGATCCTGCTGGCGGCGCATGGTTCACCACGAACACCACTACCAGCAGCAGATATCCGGGCCAGGATGCCTCTTACGGCAGTGAAGGTCCCAACAACGCTCTGGACGGTGATGTAAACACCAAATATTTGAACTATGATGTGCATAATTCCGGTTTCATCGTGACTCCTCTGGCCGGCAAGACCACTGTGAAGAGTATCAAATTCTGGACAGCCAACGACGCTGCACAGCGTGATCCAACGAGCTGGGTACTGTACGGCACGGATGAAGCCATCCAAAGCACCGACAACAGCACCGGTTTGGCTGAAAACTGGACGCTGATCGACAGCGGCAATGTAAGTCTGCCGGCTGACCGCAAGGCTGAAGGTCCGCTGGTCGCTGTCAATAACGATACGGCTTACACCTCCTACAAACTGCTCTTCCCGACTCTGAAAGACGCCAGTGAAGGTCACATGCAGATCGCAGACACGCTGTTCTACAAAGACAGTGATGGAACCGATCCGATCTTCAAGGAAGGTGACACCGCTCTGGCTGTTGCATATAGTTCTAGCGTAAGCTACAGAATGAAATACAATGAGTCTACCCAGCATGCCATTGATGGCAATACGGGAACCAAGTACTATTGTGCCAGAGGTATTGGCACGGGTATCATCTTTATCCCTTCTGCCAGCAGTTCCATTGTGAATGCTATGACTATCACCACTGCTAATGACTCTGAGCATCGTGACCCCACCAGCTATGTTCTTTACGGAACGACTGACACGGTATGGAGCGCCGACTTCAGCACCGGTACCGCCGAGACTTGGGTCAAGATCGCTGAAGGCGATATCACTCTGCCTTCCGCCCGTAAGACCATCATTGAGGAACCGATCGAATTTGAAAATGAGACCGCTTACTCTGCTTACAAGATCATCTTCCCCTCCATCAAGAGTGAAGATCCGACCAGTGGAGTGCAGTTCTCCGAGATCCAGTTCTACGGCGATGTCCTGGAAGCTGCTCCGGTGAACCTGATCAAGTATCCCGGTGACGCGTTCATCGCGATCAGTACAGACGTGAGACCGTCCTCTACCTACAGCACCGATCCGCTTGAATCCGCCGCGATGCTGATCGACAATGTCTATGGCGATCCTGCGACCAAGTATTACAACAAGGCCTGCTGGACCAACAACATTGGCTTCATCGTGACTCCTACTGTGAGCAAGGAACTCCAGTTCATTGAATTCTGCACCGCTAACGATTTCGCTGAACGCGATCCGTCGAGCTACAAGCTCTATGGCACAAACGACGAGATCACCTCTGTGGACAACGGCAGCGGCAATGAAGAAAACTGGACCCTGATCAAAGAAGGTACACTGAACTTCACTGCCGACCGTAACACTCAGACCGAGCAGATCACTCTGGATAACCCGGTGACCTACAGCTCCTACAAGATGATCTTCCCGACCCGTAAGAGTGATGATACCACGACCACTGGCGGTTACGCTCTGGGTGTTCAGGTCTCTGAGATCTTCCTGTACAGCTCTGCTTATGAGCGTATCACTGAAACAACTGACTTCATCATCGCAGTGGCTGATTATCAGTCCGGCAGCAACTATCCCGCTCAGGAACCTCCTTACGCGGTCGCGGATGGTGAGATCAAGGTCAAATACCTGAATCGCGGTGGTCCCAAGAGCGGTTTCATCGTGACACCGGCCGAACAGGTCACTCCGACAGCGGTCATGTACACCAGAGCCAATGACTCCGAGGATCGTGATCCTCTGACCGTTGAGATCTACGGCACGAATGACAAGATCATTGATCAGGATAACAGCGCAGGTGATAAAGAAAACTGGACACTGGTGGGCTCAGGTACCTTTGAAACCTCCGATTTCCGTTTCAGAAACAGTAATATCATTTACTTCACCAACACGGATGTCTACAACTCCTACAAAGTCGTATTCCCGACATTGAGGGGTACAGATCTGATGCAGGTCGGCGAATTCTACTTCTTCGATCTGAGCGCACCCGAACCGCCTCCTCCTCCGTCTGATTTCGACTTTGAAGGCGACGTGAACTACAGCGGTTCTGCCAAAGGCAGCATGACGGTTGGTCCTGTAGAAGGTTCATATATTATAAATGGCTGTGGCTCGGATGTTTGGGGAACAAACGATGAGTTCTACTACGCAGCTGTGAGAGTTGAAGAAGACTTTGATGTGAGCGTGAAGATCGACAGCTTCACAGCGGACTCTAACGCCTGGGCGAAAGCCGGTCTGACAGTTCGCGAAGGCAGTGAAGGCGGTCCGATCCCCGGCAACGGACGTCATGTCAGCACTCAGATCCAGGCCATCAATCAGGTCAGCGGATCCAGCAATGACTATTGGACCTCATGGCGCAATGCTGTGGGAGCCAATGTCTCTGACGACAGCACAATCCATGGCGGTTCTCCGATCGTGAATCCGAGCTGGCTGCGTATCGTCAAGGTTGGTGGAACTCTGACCACCTACTACGCTAAGGAAGAAGGTGACTGGGTGCAGCAGGCCACAGTGGATACTACCACTTGGGCGGATGGTGCCATCGGTGCCACCAAACCTCTGTATGTGGGTATGTGGGTGACCTCACACAACGCGGACAGCAATAATGCCACAGCGGTGTTCTCGAACTGGACGCTCAATACTCCGGAGCCTCCGGTGACGGATCTGGAACTGTTCTACAGTGTTGAAGATGGTGACCTGGTCCTCCGTTGGGATGCTGCCACAGACGCGAGCCTGGAAGTGGCCCCAACAGCCGACAGCGCCAGCTGGACGATCATGGAAGCTGAACTGGTGGGCGGTGCCTGGCAGTGCAGAGTTCCGATGAGCGAAGCTGCTGCGTTCTATCGTCTGACCAAGTAATACACTTGATTTGCGAGCGCTTTCCCTGTGAGAGCGCTCACTGACCAAGAAAAAAAGACCGAAGTCCTTTAGAGGGTTTCGGTCTTTTTTTTGATAATATCTTTTATCTCGTAACTCTCTAATATACAGTTTTATATTCAGATTTTTTCTAATATCTCCATGAGAAATTTATAATCCCAACGGAGATTTTGGGATTATCTGCTTCCATTCAAGGATCATTTCATCCATAATCTCCGGCATGAGAAGTCTTGTTGCTGCGACTCTCTTGGCCGCGGGATATGTTGCCGCTCACGCCGAAGAGAAAACTTGGAAATTCACAGATAAAAGCCCCGTTCCGGAGGTGGATCCTTCTTCGATCCTGGACTTGAAAGACACCGTCACTCTGGAAGCCTGGATCAAGCCGGAAAAACAAGCTTCCGGCGGAGGCCGCATCATTGACAAACTGATCGCGGGAAGCAGCGTGGGCTACATGCTGGATACTTATCCCGGCAACTCGCTGCGCATGATCACCGCCGAAGGGATCATCACTGCCGAAAACAAGCTGCCCGTGGACGAATGGTGCCATGTGGCCGGTGTTTTCAGCCGTTCCAAAGGCATTTTCAAAATCTACCTCAATGGCAAAGAAGTAGCCGATGCCTCCAAGCAAGGCATGAAGCCATTGGAAACCAATAAGACTCCCCTGCGTTTCGGTGCCGACAGCGATCGGCAGAACCGTTTCCGCGGACAAATGGCCAAGGCTGCCGTTTACAAAGAAGCCCTCAGCGCCGAAGAGATCGCGGCCGCCGCTCAGCCGGAAAATAAATACAAGATCGCCGGAGCCGGATGTATCGGAGCCTGGATCTTTGCCGAGAACGGAAACAAACCCCTTTTCTCCAATCTGGTCGAAAAAGGTCCGCAAATCAATATGGACACTCTTCAGGCTCCGGCCGGTAAAGCGCTTCCGCCTGCGGATCCCAGCATGACCCTGTGGTACCGTCAGCCGGCCTCGGACTGGAATCAGGCTCTGCCGCTGGGCAACGGACGCCTCGGCGCGATGGTCTTCGGCGGGATCCGTAATGAACTGATCCAGCTCAATGAAGACACTCTCTGGTCCGGAATGCCTCACGACTACAACAAGAAGAACGCTTACAAATTTCTTCCGGAGATCCAAAAGCTCCTCTTTGAAGGCAAAAGCGAGGAAGCCCGCAAAATATCCGACCGCGAGTTCATGAGCGATCCTCTCTATCAGCAGGCATATCAGCCGCTGGGCGATCTGGTCCTGGGATTCCCCGATCACCAAAACGTCAAGAACTACCGCCGGGAACTGGATATCGAAAACGGCATCGCGCGCATTCGCTATGAAGTAAATGATGTCGTTTATACTCGTGAAATTTTCATCTCTGTGCCGGATCAGGTCATCGTTGTCCACGTTTCCAGCAGTAAGCCGGGAACACTCAATATGAGCGCCGGACTGAAAACGCCCCTGCCTCACAAACAAATGTTTGAAAACGGCAAACGCATCGTCGTGGCCGGGTACTGGCATGGCGACGGCAAAGTACGCGGTATCCAGAGCGATCTGAAAGGCAAGGGACTCGACTTCGAGACCTGTCTGGAAGCTCAGGTGGAAGGCGGTGAACTGGGCGAGGCCGAAGACAAGCTCACCGTCACCGGCGCAACCAGTGTCACGTTCCTGCTGGCCGCAGCCACAAGCTATGTCAATTATCATGACATCAGCGCCGTTCCCAGCAAACGCTGGAGACCGCAGCTGGAAGCCGCCGCCAAAAAGAGCTACCTCGCCCTGCGCGGCGATCACACGGCGGAACACGCTGACAAGATGAACCGTGTCACTCTCTCACTGGAACCCGGCGACATCAAGAAGCTCGAAGAAGAAAAAGGCTCAAAAGCAGCTCCGGCATCCTTCATCAAACCGGAAGACGCGATGAAGCTTCCCACCGATGAACGCATCAGAGCCATCACCGAAAGCCGCGGCGCTCACAGTGATCCTCATCTGAATATGCTCTATGCCCAATTCGGCCGTTACCTGACTTTAGGCTCCAGCCGGCCCGGCACACAGCCGGCAAACCTGCAGGGCATCTGGAACAAAGATACCGTTCCGGCCTGGGGCAGCAAGTACACCATCAACATCAACATCGAGATGAACTACTGGCCAACCGAAGTGGGGAACCTGGCTGAGTGCCACACTCCGCTCTTCGACATGCTGGACGATCTGCGTGTGACCGGTGCCGAGACCGCCAAGCAATATTACAATGCACGCGGATTCGTCGCTCATCACAACACGGATCTCTGGCGCGGTGCCGCCGCCGTGGATGGTGTCTGGGGTGTTTGGCCGATGGCCGCCGCATGGATGGCGCGTCATCCTTACGAACATTATCTCTACTCGCAAGACACGGAATTTCTCCGTGACCGTGCCTGGCCCATCATGAAAGATGCCGCGCTGTTCATCCTCGATTTCCTCATCCCGGCTCCGGCAGATTCGCCGGTCGCGGGCAAGCTGGTCACGAACCCCAGTCACTCACCGGAAAATACTTTTGTTCGCGCCGACGGCTCACGCAGTCAGTTCACCTACGCGGCGACTATGGATCTGATGATCATCCACGATCTGTTCGTGAACTGTCTGGACGCGGCAAAGATCCTGGACGGCGGCAAAAACAATTTTGAAACAGACTTCGTGGCGCAGATTCGGAAAGCGCTGAACGATCTCGCTCCGCTGCAGATCAGCCCAAAAGACGGTCGTCTCCAGGAATGGGTGGAGGACTACAAAGACGCGGAACCCGGTCACCGTCACATGTCACACTTCTACGGTCTGCATCCGGGGCATCAGATTTCTCTGCGTGAAACACCGGAACTGGCCGTGGCATTGCGCAAGAGCCTGGACACCCGTCTGGACAACGGCGGCGGCGGTACAGGATGGAGCCGTGCCTGGGTTGTCAACTTTGCCGCTCGCTTTGAAGATGCGGATCTGGCCTGGCGCAATCTCCAGCAGCTTCTGGCACGCTGCACGCTGCCCAATATGTTCGACAATCATCCGCCTTTCCAGATCGACGGCAATTTCGGCGGATGCGCTGCTGTGTTCGAGATGCTCCTGCAAAGCCACACCAGCGAAGGACTCAACCTGCTCCCGGCTCTGCCTGATGCCTGGCGCGGCGGTTCTGTCGGCGGGCTCCGCGCGCGCGGCGGTTTCGAGGTCAATCTCTGCTGGGCCAATGGCAAACTGGTGGAAGCCGGTATTCTCTCTCTGGCCGGCAAAGAATGCTCTGTCCGCTACGGCGGCAAGACCGCTAAATTTAAGACACAGCCGGGTCATATCTATACGCTGAATGGAGATCTGAAACTGAAATAGTGAAGACTCCCTTCGACGATATCAAGAAATACATGGAGGATCCTTCATCACGGGCGGACTTCAACCATCCGCCCCGTGATTACATCGAAAAGAAAGCACTCCAATGGCCGCTTTTGGTCGAGAAGGAACTCACGGAAAAATATCCTGATCTGGCTGCCAGCGCGGAGAAGAAACTCATCGCCCAGCTTCAGCGGATGCTGGATCTTTTTCCCAAAAGCTCCCATCCCGTTTTCAAAAACATCAAGCTGTTCCTGATGGGCGGCAAAGATACAAAGTACGGCGGATACGATTCCGGCGGCGAGTATCACCAGAAGAGCGCTCCCGAATTTTACAGTTATCTTGATCCACGCATGGCGTCCAGCGTGGTCATTTATTCCGCCTCGAATTACGATTGGCTTTCTGATTTCTGGTCGCTCAAAGTCCTCGTCCATGAGTTTTCCCACGCCTACCAGCTGGAGCAGTGGCCGGAAGATAAACCGGAGATCGTCAAAGCCTGGGAGCATGCCAAAGAACAGGGCCTTTACAAGAAAGCCGCCCGTCATGACAGTGTCATTCTGGAAGGTCCCTATGTGATGACCAACGCACTGGAATACTTCGCCGAGCTGAGCTGTATGTATTTCTGCGGATGCGATTATGCCCCCTATACCCGGCAGGAGCTTCTGTCCTATGACCCAACCGGTCACGCGATGATCGAGGAGGTCTGGGGACTGGCTCCGGAAAATTCCTGAAACATTCCACGATGACCGCCTGCCTTATTTATAACCCTGCCGCGCGCGGTGAAAAAGCCGCTGCCCTTCGTCGGAAAATAGAGCGTCTGAGTGATGTCACTCTGATGCCCACCGAACGGCCGGGACACGCGACAGAGCTGGCGGCAAAGGCGGCAGACAACGGTGCTGAACTCGTCATCGCTGTCGGCGGTGACGGCACACTGTATGAAGTCATCAACGGTCTCATGAGCGCAAATCACCATCCACGCTTGGGGCTGATCCCGGCCGGAACGGCAAATGTCTTCTCTCTGGAACACGGCATCCCCTGGGATTTTGAGGCCGCACTGCAAACCGCTCTCCATGGCACGCCCAAAACGATAGACCTGATCCGGGCTGATTTCCAAAAAGGCACCCGCTACGCGGCACAGCTGGCCGGTGTTGGTTTCGACGCGATGACTCTGGGCTTCGTCAGCTGGGAGCTGAAGAAAAAATACGGTAAGCTGGCCTATTGGATCGCCGCCGTCAAAGCCCTTTTCCATGCGAAGCCTTCTCTGACCTGCTCGTTCAACGGGCGCCGCCGTGAATGCGGACTGGCATTGATCGGGAACGGCCGTTTTTACGGCGGCAAGCTTGTCTGCTTTCCCGATGCCTCCCCGGAGGACGGCATGATGGATCTGACCTTGTTCCCCAGGGTTGGACTGCTCACCGCGGCGCGTGTCTGTGGCCGTGTCCTCACAGGCCGTTCGCTTTGTCTGAACCGCGCAGATTACTTTCAAACAAATCAAATCACGATCGAGAGTCCCGGTGTGGACTTTGAGCTGGAGGGCGAATGGGTCGGTGTCTCTCCGGTCACTTTTTCGATCATCAAACATGCGTTGACCTTCAACGCTCCCGGCCCCCGATAACACAGGAGAAAATAAAAATGTTAGTTGTACATGTTCACATCAAGATCAAACCCGAATGCGTAGAGCGCTTCATTGCCGCTTCTTTGGAAAACGCGTCCCACAGCAGACAGGAACCGGGCATCGCCCGTTTTGACCTGGTGCAGAGCCAGGATGATCCTAACCAGTTCGTGCTGGAGGAAGTTTACCGCGATACCGAAGCCGCCGCCGCGCACAAGACCACCGCTCACTACGCAAAATGGCGCGATGCCATGGTGGATATGATGGCAGAACCCCGTTTCAGCAAAAAGTACACCCAGCTTTGATCCGCGGATATGATCACAGACCGTTTTGATTTTGCCTCCGCGGGCCGTATCCTTTTTGGACGCGGCAGGATCGCTGAACTGCCCGATCTCATTAAGCTGTCGGGCAAAAAAGTGATGCTGGTCACCGGCGCGCATCCCGGCCGCCATGACTCACTGCGTGCTCAGCTGGAAAAAGCCGGACTCAGCGTCGCGGTCGAACCCGTCAGCGGTGAACCCACCGTCCGACGCGTCAGCGAGATCACCGATTCCATTCTGCGCCAGCAGTGCGAAGTCGTTGCCGGCATCGGCGGCGGCAGTGTCATTGACGCGGGCAAAGCGGCAGCCGCACTGGCCAATAATCCGGGCGACATCATGGACTATCTGGAAGTCGTCGGCGCAGGCAAACCACTCCCTCACACATCTCTCCCCTATATCGCCATCCCGACCACTGCCGGCACCGGTGCCGAAGTCACCAAAAACTCCGTTATCACCGTTCCCGAACAGCATGTCAAGGTCAGCTTGCGTTCTCCTTTCATGCTGCCCCGGTTTGCCCTGGTGGATCCCGACCTGGCTCTGGATTGTCCGCCGGAGGTCTCCGTCAACTGCGGTTTTGACGCTCTCTGCCACCTGATCGAAGCCTACCTCTCGGCCAAGGCCACTCCCATGAGCGATGCCGTCTGCCGTGAAGGTCTTTCCCGTATGGGCGGCGGTGCCCTCATGCTCCACTGGATGCGCCCCGAAGATCCGAACGTGATGGTGAACGTCTCCCTGGGCAGTCTGCTGGGCGGAATGGCTCTGGCCAACGGAGGTCTGGGTGCCGTGCATGGTTTCGCCGGTGTGATCGGCGGCATGACCGGCGCTCCGCATGGTGCCGTCTGCGCGGCTCTGCTCCCGGCTGTACTGAGAATGAATCTCGACATCGCGCGCCAGGGCAAACAACCGCTCTGCCGTCAGACCATGGCACGCATCAACGAGACCGCTCTCATGCTCTCCCGTGACGTGAACTCCAAAACTCAGGATCTCATTACACTGATCGAAAAAATGAGTACCCAGCAGAACGTTGCCGGTCTGGAAAAACGAGGCGTAAAAAGAGCGGACTTCCCCGTCATCATCGAAAAAGCCTCCCGTGCCAGCAGCATGAAAGGAAACCCCTTCCCACTGACCGCGGAACAGCTCTTCCAGATACTGGACGAATCTTTCTAAAAGGAACGATTACCGATAACTGCAACAAAAATCCCCGGCGGAAAACGTCGGGGACTTTGTTTTTATCGTAATACGATCGTTATTTCACCGGAGCCAGTGCCAGACGGAAGCCCACTTGGCTGGACCCAACGTCGCGGGAATGGCTGTTCCGGTCCGCAGAACGGCAGTTCCAGGCGTAGTTGCCCCAGCTGCCACCGCGACACACGCGGTAAGCGCTCGTATCAGCCCCTATCGGATCGCTCACTGCTGAAACCGGATAATCTCCATAGCAATCTAAACACCATTCCCCCACACTCCCGTGCATGTCATACAGCCCCCAGCCGTTGGACTGTTTCTGTCCCACCGGATGGGTACAGATCAAACCTTGATAATAACTCTCTATGCCCGCATTATACCAATACCAGCCCACTTCATCCATGTTAGGACATTCAGCAACATTTGTTAAATTCTTTCCGCTGTTCAAAGACGTGGTCGTTCCGGCACGACAGGCATATTCCCACTGTGCTTCAGTCGGCAGAGTATATTCATACCCTTCCGGCAGACGACCCGCCGCCTTCTCGATCTCGGTCAGCTTGGCACAGAACTCCTTCGCATCATACCAACTGACCGTTTCTACCGGCAAATCGGCACCTTTATAGGTAGAAGGATTCGTCCCCATCACGGCTTCATACTGTGCCTGGATCACTTCATACTTACCCAGCCAGTAACCCTTGGTCAGAGTTACTTTGTGCTGAGTTTCATCACTTTCTCTGCCCAACTCATCTGTTGGACTGCCCATTGTGAAGGTGCCTGGATCGATCCAAATCATATCCAGATCTACATTGTTTGGCAGAGAAATGATCGCGCTTGAACCGGGTACAGGTTCGTCAGACGGCTGAGATGCGGACGCAACCAGAGCAACACGAAAACCGTAAATATTCCAAGTCTTCTCCGGGGAGTTGCCATTCCGATACGCCGAGCGTCCGAGGTACGCAACGCTGTTCCAACTGCCGCCACGCAGAACGCGGTACGGACCAAACACCCCCGATTCAGGCCCCACAGGATCCGTTACCTCTGAAACCGGAGGATAATCGTCATACACGTCTGAACACCATTCATACACATTCCCGTGCATATCATACAATCCCCAGGCATTCGGCAGCTTCTGTCCTACCGGATGGGGCGTGCCGTCACTGTCATATTTATACCACCCTACCTCAGCTATTTCAGGACATTCGTCCTCATCTGACAGATTTTTTCCACTGTTCAAGGCCGTTGTTGTTCCGGCACGGCAGGCGTATTCCCATTGTGCCTCGGTCGGCAGGGTATATTCATATCCTTCCGGCAGACGGCCTGCCGCTTTCTCGATCTCGTTCAGCTTGGCGCAGAAATCCTTCGCATTATACCAGGTTACCAGCTGCACCGGTAGATCGGCGCCTTTGAACTCAGAGGGATTCTCGTTCATCAAAGCCTGATACTGAGCCTGAGTCACTTCATACGTTCCTAACCAGTAGCCCAGTGTCAGTGTCACCTGATGCTGAGTTTCATCATCAAATCTGCCCAGTTCGTCTTCGGGACTGCCCATGATGAACGTGCCGGGCTCGATCCAGATCATTTTCAGATCCACATTGTTTGGCAAAGAAATCTTCGCGTTCAAACCGGGTACTGGAAGTCCGCATGTCTCCGAATAAGCAGTCGCGACCAGCGCCACGCGGAATCCGATGCTGCCCGTGATCCAGGAACTGGGAGGATTGCTGTGCCGGGCCGCAGAACGGCAGAATTGAGCGTAATTGTTCCAATCGCCGCCGCGCAGCACACGTCCTGTGCCCGTTTCCGGCCCCGTGGGATCTACCTGCGCCTGGGTCGGATAAGCGCCCATCCAATCCTGACACCATTCGGCAACGTTACCGGCCATGTCGTAGAATCCCCAGGCGTTGGGCTGTTTCTGTCCCGGCAGATGAGTGGTTGAACCGCTGTTTTGGTCATACCAGGCTATTTCATCCACATTCGGGCACATACCTCTGGTGGAGGTGTTCTCTTTACCGTTGTACAGACCGGTAGTCGTTCCAGCGCGGCAGGCGTATTCCCATTGTGCCTCTGTCGGCAGAGTGTATTCATAGCCTTCCGGCAGACGGCCGGCCGCTCTCTCGATCTCGGTCAGCTTGGCGCAGAAATTGGTCGCTTCACTCCAGAAAACACATTCCACTGGACGAGCGGGATCTTTGAACTGGGAATAGTTAGCCCCCATAAGAGCCACATACTGTGCCTGGGTCACTTCGTACTTGCCCAGCCAATAACCTTTGGTCAGAGTGACTTGATGCTGAACTTCATCTGTAAAGCGTCCAAACTCATTTTCAGGACTGCCCATCATAAAGGTACCGGGTTCGACCCAGAGCATCTCCAGATCCACACCGTCCGCCAGCGGGATGATGATATCTTTGCTGGGAGGAGGAGTGTCCCCTGCCTTGGCGCAGAAGAACAGTTTCTTTTCTTTGATCGCCACTTTGTAAGGATTGGTGGCCGAGGGAATTTCTGTCCAATGGACGGCATCGGAGCTTTGGCAGAGAGTTCCCGTAAAGTACAGGGTCATGACACCATTCTCATAAGTATAGGTGAAATCCCCTGTCGGAGTAGGCGGCCGGGGTTCCGGATCCCAGGTAGCCACACCTCTGTCGCGCCATTTGCCGCCCTCGATCCTTTCGATCCAGGAGGCATTTCCGGTCGGATAATAGCTGAGCAAGCTATCGGGTGTTCCCTCATAAAGGCTCAAACCGGCTGCCGGGCAATCTCCCTCATAGTAAACCTCAGTCAGTTTGACGCAATCATTAAACACACTGTAGCCTATTTCCTTCAAACTGTACGGCAGGGTGATCTTGGTCAGTTTTTCACAGCCGCTGAACACACTCCCCTGAATATTCTCCAAATTGCGGGAGAGGGTCACATCGGCCAGTCTTTCACAACCCAGAAAAGCATAGGTACCGATCTTGGTCACATTGTCAGGAATATTGATACTGGTCAAATGAGTACACTTTTTGAACATGTACGAACTTATAGAGGTGAGCTTATCCGAAAACGTGACATTGCTCAAAGCGGTACACTCCGAAAAAACACCCGATCCCATTGTCGTCACGCTGTTGGGGATCGTGAAACTCTCTATCATTCTGCATCCCTTGAAGGCGTAGTCACCAATCTTCGTCACTGAAGCGGGAATCGTGAAACTGCCTAAACTGGAACAACGTGAAAACGCATACTCACCTATGGACGTTACTTTGCTGCCCAGGGTGATCGTTCTCAGGTCGTAACAGTCTTCAAACGCGTAGTCACTGATCTCAGTAACTCCTTCCGGCAGGGTCACATTGAGCAGACCCGCGTGTTGGAACGCATATCCACCAATGGAAGTGACACTGGCCGGGATATTGATCTGCTCCAGAAATTCACAGCCCCAGAAAGCGGATTCACCAATAGTGGTCACCCGGTTTCCTAATACCACGGCATCCAGTTTCATACATTCCGTGAACGCGTCCGGAGCGATCTCGGTGACAGTGGCGGGAACCGTATAAGATGAACCTTCTTTGCCGCGCGGATACTGGACAAGAGTTGTTATCGCTTTATTAAACAAAACATTATCCACAGCGGTATAAGCCGGATTGGAAGGGCTTACCGTCAAAGTGCTCAACTTCTTGCAACCCATAAACGGGCCTTTGCCGATGGAAGTGACACTGGCCGGGATATTGATACTGGTCAAAGCCTCACAACTGGCGAAAGCATAATCACCGATCTTGGTCACACTGTCGGGAATGGTGATGCTGGTCAGGTATTCTGCCCAAATAAACGCACCGCTGGCAATGTAATTGACAGTGCTGGGAATCGTATAGGAAGTGGCTGTCAGAGAATAACTGTAGTTGATCAATATCTTTCCGCCCGTGCTGAAGAAAACGGAGGGTAACTGATCACATTCGGAAAACGCATATTCCCCTATGAACGCGACAGTATCCGGGACCGCCGCGCTGGTCAACCCCTTACAGTCAGAAAACGCGTATTGGCCAATGTAATTCACACTGGCGGGAAGTGTTATACTGGTCAATCCCGTACAGTTAGAGAACGCTTCCTCTCCAATGGATGCAACCTGTTTGCCAAAAGCAACATTGCTCAGTGCCTTGCAACTGTCGAAAGCATAATCACCGATCTTGGTCACGCTGTCAGGAATGGTGATACTGGCCAATTTCTGGCAAGCAGAAAATGTCATGTTTCCTATCTCCGACAAGTTACTACTGAGTGTAACGCTGGTCAAACCCTGACACGCGCAAAAAGCACCGATCCCCAGAGAGGTCACACTATTAGGTATCGCAACGGCACTTAAACTCTTGCACCCGTAAAAGGCATAGTCGCCGATCTTCGTCACAGTCGCCGGGATCGTCACTGTGGTCATACTGGTGTTATAAAATACATTTTCTCCTATAGAAGTAACTGTGTATGTGATAGATCCGTTTTTAACGGAAGCGGGAATATTCACATCTCCCGTTAAATAATATCCCCATGTTTCTTTGGTTACTTCTACTGTACCGGCGGAACCCGTCTCAGTCAGAACTTTATAATACAGTTTATCTACCATAAAGACATCTCCTACGGTCGCTTGTGATTCAAAGCCGGCAAACAGCAAAGAAGCCGCCAGAGAAGACATCCCTATCCATTTGTAATCAGTTTTATTTAACATAAATCGTTTCCGCAGTCGTCAAACTGCCCTTTCTGTACAGTATATCACATATCTTTAAAAAAGGCAATCTGTTATAAAAATTTTAATCAAAAACGGCCAATACCCCCTTTATTTGGACAAAGCAAACAAAATCGCCCCCCGAAACGGGTTTTCAGAATAAAGATGCGGAGACGCACGACCCGCGCGTCTCTGAGACAACCGAATCAGCCGTCTCTACGGAACAACCTGTTTTTGAATGGGTTCTAAAAAAATCCCCGGCGGAAAAAACACCGTCGGGGATCTTTGTTTTTATCGTGAATGATCGTTATTTCTTCATTGGGTGATCGTCTGGTTGATGATATAGACTACACTGTAGTTATCAATACCCATCGAGGTCGCGAACGGAGTGCTGATCATGGAGCCGTCAGGATAACTATAGCTGCCCGCATTTGCACTGCTTGTTGTGACCGCGCCGGCTGTCAGATAGTCACCCGCCATCAAACCTGTGCATGTCGCCCTGGTGTAGGTGGTGGTCAGCGGAGTTCCGTCATACACCTTGCTGTGGTTGATCGTAATGGTCAATATTTCTTTATTACTCTTCGAGAGCACCACGCGGAAGCCGCGATTGTTGTTGTAAAAGTCGGGGGTATTGCCTGCCCGGCTCGCAGAACGGCAGCTGAACGCGTCGCTGTCCCTGTAGGCACCGCCGCGATACACGCGGTATTTACCTGTACTGGCACCTGTTGGGTCTTTCACAAATGAAGTTGGATAACTTCCATACCAATCCAGACACCATTCTAATACATTCCCGTGCATATCATACAAGCCCCAGGCATTCGGTTGTTTTTGTCCCACCGGATGAGTCTTTTTATCACTGTTGTATGTATACCATCCCACTTCATCCATTTCAGGACATTGCTTCGTATTTGATAAATTCTTTCCACTGTTCAGAGCTGTCGTTGTACCGGCACGGCAGGCGTATTCCCACTGTGCCTCCGTTGGCAGGGTGTATTCATACCCCACTGGCAAACGACCCGCGGCATTCTCCTGAGCGGTCAGCTTCTTGCAAAACTCCATTGCGTCATTCCAGCTGACTTCTTCCACAGGATTATTGTCTCCCCTGGTATAAGACGGATTCGTCCCCATAATGGCTTCATACTGTGCCTGTGTCACTTCATATTTTCCCAGCCAATAACCCTCTGTCAGGGTCACTTTATGCTGGACTTCATCATCCCATCTGCCTAGTTCATCTTCCGGACTGCCCATCATAAACGTGCCCGGCTCGATCCAGATCAGGTCCAGATTGACCTTATCTGACACCGGAACGGTGATATCCCTAGTAGTCAGTGCCACGCGGAATCCGATAAAACTGAAGCCCTCACCAAAGATGCCATAGCTTCGATCCGCTGAACGGCAACTGCTCGCGGAGGTGATCCAGTCGCCACCGCGTATGACGAAAATCCATGTGGAACTCCATCTGGAATCAGGATCTATTGCTATTGGATCGACTACGAATGATGTCGGATAATCTCTCAACAAGTCCAAACACAATTCATCCACATTCCCGTGCATATCATACAAGCCCCAGGCGTTCGGCTGTTTTTGTCCCACCGGATGAGTCTTGCTGTTGCTATTGCCATCATACCAGCCCACTTCATCCATTTCGGGACATTTATATTTGTTCGATAAATTCTTCCCATTGTTCAAAGCAGTCGTTGTTCCGGCACGGCAGGCGTATTCCCATTGTGCTTCGGTTGGCAGGGTGTATTCATAGCCTTCCGTCAAGCGACCCGCCGCCTTCTCGATCTCTGTCAGCCTCTTGCAAAACTCCATCGCGTCCTCCCAGCTGACATAATACACCGGATAGTTCTCTCCGACTCCATGATATACTCCCCACTCATCCGGTTGGTAAGAAGGATTTGTCCCCATTATAGCCTTATACTGGGCTTGTGTGACTTCATACTTGCCTAGCCAGAATCCTTTTGTCAATCTGACTTTATGCTGGACTTCACCATCCCATCTGCCCAATTCATCATCCGGACTGCCCATCGTAAAGATACCCGGCTCGATCCAGATCATGTCCAGATCCACCGTATCCGACAGAGGAATCCTAATGTCTTTGTCATGGGTATCTTTGCCCTTGGCACAGAAAAAGAGTTTTTTGTCGCCTAGTGCAATTTTGTAAGGACTGGAGGCTGAGGCGACCTCGGTCCAGTTCACTGCGTCAGCGCTCCGGAGGAGCGTGCCGGTGTAGTTTATGATCAACTCGTTACCGCTCACCTCATAACTGAGGCTGGGGACCGCAGCTTGAGCGGTCACCGCCGTTAATGCCAAGCCCAGCAGCCCGGCCATTAGTTTCGATTTTTGCGTCATAAAATTTCCCATTCGTTCAATGGGCTCCTGAAAAGGAAGATAGCACACATTTTTCAGAGCTGCAAGGACTATAAAATAAAAATATCTGTGTTCATCCGTTTCAATCTGTGGTTCTTATAAAAAATCCCCGGCGGGAAAATACCGTCGGGGACTTTATCAGGAAAATTTATTCCTCGTTAATCCAGAGCCGGAGGTTCGTCCGAAACATCGTTGGAACCTTCCTCGGTCTTCAGATCATCGGGCTGTTCCGGCAGCGGAGTGATCCCGTCTTCCGGCGGCAAACCTTCCAGGGTCAGCTGCTGGTCACTGTCATCGTCCTCGTCTTTCACGACCGGAGCGATCGCCTGCAGCTTGTCGCCGGCTTCCAGATTGATCAGTTTCACGCCCATCGTATTGCGGCCAACCTCGCGGATGTAGTCCACCTTGGTGCGGACCATCTGGCCGCCGGTCGTGATGAGCATGATCTCGTCGCCGTCCTTGACCGTCAGAGCGCCCACCACATTGCCGGTCTTTTCACCGGTCTTCATGGTGATGATGCCCTTGCCGCCGCGTGACTGCACACGGTATTCCTCAAAGTCGGTGCGTTTGCCGATGCCGTGATCGCCCGCGACCAGCAGCGCCGCATCCTTCTCGACGATCGCCGCGGCCACCACTTTATCATCGGGCGAGAGCATGATGCCTCTCACCCCGGTCGTGGCGCGTCCCATGCGGCGCACATCGTCCTCATGGAAGCGGATGCTCTTGCCTTCCTTCGTGATCAGCACCACGTCATTGCCGTGGGTCGTGAACTTCACGTCGATCAGTGTATCACCCTCCTCGATATTGATAGCGATGATGCCGCCCTTGCGGATATTGGCAAACTGACGCAGTTCCGTCTGTTTGACCGTACCGTTTTGAGTGGCAAAGAACAGGCAGTTGTCCTGCTCCCAGGTCGTATCCTGACCGTTGATCGTCTCGGAGGTGATGCGGATCAGTGCCGCGATCTTCTCGTTGGACTGAAGCTCCAGCAGATTGGCGATGCTGCGGCCCTTGGCGGCGCGTCCCATATCCGGGATCTCATGCACACGCTCGCTGTAAACACGGCCTGTATTCGTAAAGAACAGCAGATAGTCATGCGTACTGGCCGTGAAGAGGCGTTCAATAAAGTCCGCGTCATCATCCAGAGCCGTATTGCGGGTGCTCATGCCGATGACACCCTTGCCGCCACGCCGCTGCGAACGGTACGAGCTGACATTGGTACGCTTGATCAGACCCTTGTGTGTCATGGTGATGATCACGCCTTCATTGGCGATCAGATCCTCGATAGCCATCTCGCCCGCATCGGCCACCAGCATCGTCCGGCGCGGTTTGCCGTACTTCTCGCGCAGTGAACGGAGTTCCTGCTTGATGATGCCCATGATGCGGGATTCCTTGGCCAGGATATCCATCAGATCCTTGATCGTCTCGATCAGCGCGTCATATTCGCCGCGGACCTTCTCGCGTTCCAGACCGGTCAACTGATACAGACGCAGATCGAGGATCGCGTTTGCCTGCACCAGACTGAAGCAGTAGCGGCCGTCCACCAGACGCGCCTCACTGCGAATCAGGATGCCGAGCTTCTCCACGGCCGCGCGTGTGAACTCGAAAGCCAGCAGTTTGACGCGGGCTTCCTCACGGTTGGCCGACTCGCGGATGATGCGGATGAACTCGTCCAGATTATCCAGAGCGATCAGATAGCCTTCCAGGATCTCGGCGCGTTCCTCTGCCTTGCGCAGCAGATAGCGGGTGCGGCGGATGACGACCTCGCGGCGGTGCTCGATGAAGCACTCCATCAGCTCTTTCATGTTCAGAACCTTTGGACGGCCGTGATCGATGGCCAGCGAGTTCACGCTGAATGTCGTTTCCAGCTGTGTATATTTATAAAGATTGTTGATGACGACTTTGGGGATCGCGTCACGCTTGAGCTCCACCACCACACGGGTGTTCTCGTCGGATTCATCGCGGATGGCCGTGATATCCGTCAGAGTCTTTTCATTGACCAGCTCGGCGATGCGTTCGACCAGCACGGCGCGGTTCACGCCGTAAGGGATCTCGGAAATGATGATCTGCTCGCGGTTGCCCTTCAGCTGTTCCACGCCGACCTTGCCGCGCACTTTGACTGTGCCGCGTCCGCTCTGGAAGTAGTTCTTGATCCCTTCGGAACCGCAGATCATGCATCCGGTCGGGAAATCGGGACCCTTGATATACTTCAATAGATCCAGTGGCTCCAGATCCGGATCATCGATCAGCGCGCAGATAGCGTCCACCGTCTCGCCCAGATTATGCGGAGCCAGATTCGTGGCCATACCTACCGCGATACCGGTGCCGCCATTGACGATGAGATTCGGGAACGCGGACGGGAAGACCGTCGGCTCCGTCAAACGTTCATCGTAGTTCGGCATGAAGTCCACGGTATCCTTGTCCATGTCGTTCATCAGGATGCCGCCCAACGCCGTGAGACGTGCTTCCGTATAACGCATGGCGGCCGGAGGATCGCCTTCCACCGAACCGAAGTTACCCTGACCATCGACCAGCGGTTCCTGCATGGACCAAGACTGAGCCATGTGGACCAGTGTCGGATAAATGACCTGCTCACCGTGGGGATGATAGTTACCACTGGTGTCACCGCAGATCTTAGCGCACTTGTAATGCTTGTGTCCGGGGTACAGATTCAGCTCGTGCATCGCGTAAAGGATGCGCCGCTGCGAAGGCTTCAACCCGTCGCGCACATCCGGGAGCGCACGGGAAATGATGACCGACATCGAGTAATCCAGAAACGAGTTCTTGATCTCATCGGCCACATTGATTTTTGCAATCTTTTCCCCCGCTGAAAATACAGAACCTCCGCCCATCAAGGGCGCCGCGTCATCACGGGGAGTTTTATCGTCTGCCATATTCTAGTTAGATATCCAAATTTCTTACGTTAAGTGCGTTGTCTTGAATGAACTGACGGCGGGGCTCTACCTCTTCGCCCATCAGCTTCGTAAACATTTCCTCGGCTTCCACCACGTCGGAGACCTCCACCCGCAGGAACTTGCGGTTGGCCGGGTTCATCGTCGTTTCAAAAAGCTCCTTCGCGTTCATTTCGCCCAGACCTTTGAATCGTTTGATCTGGATGCCGCGCTTACCCACTTCCTTGACCCCTTCCAGGATCTCCGGGATGGAATACAGCTTGCGGGTGACGGCCTTCACGCCTTCGCCCTCTGTCAGCTCAAAGAGCGGATGATCCTGCGCCGAATAGTGATCGATGGAAAGTCCTTTGCGGGCCAGTTTCTTCAGCAGCTCGGAAATGGAAGCGTGCTCATGCAGCTCCACATACGTCGCGCGCCGGGTATTGCCGTTCTTGTCTTTCTTGGCTCCGTTGGTGCCGTTGGTTTCAGCGGACACTTCCTGCTCGTCTTTGCCAAAGAGACCCAGATCCGGATTCTCGTCCGAGAACTTCATCAGTTCATCCGAATTGCGGAAGTAGTACACAAACTCGTCATTGCCGTCGCGCACCTTCACAAAGTGCTTCGGCAGCTCGTGTGTCTTGGGGTCGATCCGTTCCACGTAATCCGTGAAATTGCCGCCGTGACGGCGCAGCGCCTGCGCATACTTGTCCAGCGAGGTCAGCAGCTCCAGGATCTCGTCCAGCTGCTTGCTGGTAAATACCCGTCCATCGGCCATATTCTTCAGAGAGACTTCCTCCACGCCCAGCTGGATCAGTATCTTGTTCATCTGAGTGTCATCTTCCACGTATTCCACACGTTTCTTGCGGACGATCTGATACAGCGGCGGCTGCGCGATATAGATATGACCGCGCTTGACCAGCTCCGGCATCTGCCGGTAGAAGAATGTCAGCAGCAGAGTGCGGATGTGCGAACCGTCCACATCGGCATCTGTCATGATCACGATCTTGTGATAACGCAGACGCTCCAAGTTGAAAGCACCCTCGCCTTCACCGGTGCCGATGCCGGTACCCACCGCGGTGATCATCGTTCGGATCTCCGCGTTTTGAAGCACCTTGTCCAGACGAGCCTTTTCCACGTTCAGGAACTTGCCTCGGATGGGCAGGATCGCCTGATAACGGCGGTCGCGTCCCTGCTTGGCAGAGCCGCCTGCAGAGTCACCTTCGACGATATAAAGCTCGGTATTGACCGGGTCACGGTCGGAGCAGTCGGCCAGCTTACCCGGCAAACCGCCGCCGGTCAGAGCCGTCTTGCGGACCGCTTCACGAGCCTTGCGCGCGGCCTCACGGGCACGGGCAGCCATCAGAGCCTTTTCAATGATCCGTTTGGCCAGCTGCGGCGAACGGTCGAAGTACGCCATCAGCCCCTCGTAAACGATCGAGGAAACGATGCCGTCTATTTCCGTATTGACCAGCTTGACCTTGGTCTGGGATTCAAAGCGCGGATTCGGCAGCTTCACCGAAAGCACGCAAACAATACCCTCGCGAACGTCATCGCCCGAAACCGAGGTATCTTTATCCTTCTTAAAGAGGTCGTTATTCTTCCCGTACTGATTGATGGCGCGGGTCAGCGCCGAGCGGAAACCGGTCAGGTGCGTTCCGCCGTCGGGATTGGGGATGGAATTGGCAAAGCAGAGGATCTGATCATTGTAGCTGTCATTGTACTGGATGACACAGTCCACAAAGACCTCGTCCTTCTGTGCACTCAATACGATGGGATCCGTATTGACCACGTTCTTTCCTTTGCCCAGCTGGCGCACAAATTCCTCGATACCGTTCTTGTAGAAGAACTTCTCCTGTTTATCCTCTTCCCGTTCATCCTTCAGGATGATTTCGATGCCGGGATTCAGGAAAGCCAGCTCGCGCAGGCGGCGGGCCAGTATCTCGAATTTGAACTCGGTGGTGATGGTAAATATCTCCGGATCAGGCAGGAATGTGATATTCGTGCCGGTCGTCTTGGAACGGCCGATCACCTCCAGCTTCTGAGTCGTCTTACCGCGGGCAAAAGCCATGTAATACACTTTGCCGTCGCGATATACTTCCACCTTGAACCACTCGGAAAGCGCGTTCACGCACTTGGCGCCCACGCCGTGCAGACCGCCGGAATACTTGTAAGCTCCCTGTCCGAATTTGCCGCCGGCATGGAGATTCGTCAAAACCAGCTCCACCGCAGGGATCTTGAACTTGGGATGTATATCTACCGGGATACCGCGTCCATCATCTTTGATCGAAATCGAGCCGTCCACATGGATCGTGACTACGACCTGCTTGCAGAAGCCGGCCAAATGCTCGTCGATCGAGTTATCCAGCACCTCAAACACACAATGATGCAGACCGTGTTCATCCGGGTCGCCAATGTACATTCCGGGGCGCTTGCGAACAGCCTCCAAACCCTCCAATTTATCAATCTTGGAAGCGTCATATTTCTCGCTTCCGGCAGGGTTGAAATTGGGAGCGGACGGCTGACTGTTGTTCGTTAAATCTGAGTCCTTGTCCATCTCTCTAAAAAGACGAACAATTCTACCAAAAATGCCTTATTTTACAAGCTCCGAAACGAAAAAAATCGCTTTATTTTTCACTCCGAGGAGTTCGCTTTTTCTGAACACGAAAAATCTTCATAACCTCTTGAAAATGAAAAGAGACGCTGAAAAGCGTCTCTGAGACATTTTGTCACTGTTTACAACAGCCGTCGGCGTTAGTTCCGCGTCAGCTGACTGTGACGTTTAAAAGCGGGCCGCAAACTCCTCGAAAGTTCGTCCTGCAGGGCCTGCATTTCGCGGTAAAGTTCCACATTTTTCGCGTTCGGAACAGCGGTCTCTTTCGTATTCAAAGTCACGAACCGGTTGCACAGATCCTGGATGCTGATGCCATCACCCTCCTGCAGTTCATGGCACCACAGCGCCTGCAATGCCGCGCCGTAAGCCGCGCCTTCGCTGACTTTCAGCGTAACGACTTCCGCGTTAAAGATATCTGCCATGATCTGCCGCCAGAGCGCGGACTTGGCGCCGCCGCCGGTCGCGCGGATCTGTGTCGGCTGGACTCCCAGTTCGGCTAACCGTCTCAGCCCGTAGTTCATGCCCAGGGTCACGCCTTCCATGGCCGCGCGGGCTAAGTTCGACTCCTTCAGGGTTTTCGTATTGATCCCAAAGAAAACGCCCGTCCCGTCCGGCACATTGGGCGTTCTTTCTCCTTCCAGATAAGGAACTAAAAGAACACCTTCGCTTCCGGCCGGAGCGGATGCCGCCGCCTGGTTCAGCTTGGCCACATCCCATTTCATGAAATCGCTCACCATTCCCGTGGCGACTGTCACATTCATCGTGCAAAGCAGAGGCAGCCAGCGATTTGTACTGTCGCAGAACGCCGCGATCTCTCCCTGCGGATCCACGATCGGCTTCTCCGCGCAAGCATAGATCGTTCCGCTGGTGCCGAAACTGGCCGTAATGGCTCCTTCGGTCGTGTTGCCTGTACCGATAGCGCCCATCATGTTATCGCCGCCGCCGGCGCTGACCAGCGTCCCCGCTTCCAGCCCCAGAACACGGGCGGCCTTGTCGCTCAGGATACCGGCCGGCTGATCGCTGGAGATCAGTTTGGGCAGTTTCGCTTCCA
>Ga0310696_10002574_pt1 | contig 23763 bp, 37 predicted proteins | sample AusTroGonzalo_MG_4_FD_203885 | JGI IMG/M metagenome (GOLD analysis project Ga0310696, IMG submission 203885) | Bovine rumen microbial communities from tropical cattle in Woodstock, Queensland, Australia - Gonzalo_02 (v2) (version 2) | ecosystem: Host-associated > Mammals > Digestive system >...
ATGCTGCCGGCACGGCTTTGTCCATTTTGATATATCGTGCCAACGCTTGACCTGTTGGATCCAATTGCGATATTGCGGCTGCGCCTTGTAATTTCTTTTGGATTTTTTCTGCTGCGGCCAAATTGCCCAATTCTGTGCGAACGCGCAACTTTGCGCCATAGCCGTTTAACATTTCCAAATCAAAATCCAATGGAAACAATCCTTGACGCTGCAACACATCTATCATACGCTTGACCAGATTTTCCAAAAATACATTCAAACGACCCAACGAATTTGAAATAATGCGGTTTTGCTGTGTATGTTCCAACGATACTGCGGTTGCGGTCTGATCCGGTATATCAGACAATGTGGTTGAAAACATGCCGCGTTTGATTGCCATGGTCAATTGTTGTATATTCCATTGCTGCAAATCGGCCTGTTGCTTTACCTCAACCCCACGAATTGACGGATTATCGTTCATGTTTGAATTGACCGGTATAATTGCGCCCGGTTCAATTTGCCAATTCTTATAATCCTCATCTGATACCGCTGTGAAAAATGGCACAATAAATGCCAACGCACGCAGCGCATATTCTTTGATTTTGTTTAATGTCTTGAAATCCGCAATAACTTTTAACCCTTGACCGCGACTGTATGTTTCACCAGATGTGCGCGTCCATCCCAAATCTATAAATGGCGATGTTCTGTATTCGCGTTCAACAATCTTGGATTTATCTTTTTCTGAAATAACCCAATAATTCCAACGGCGGGTTTTTGGATCATAGAAAGTGGCCTCCAATAATGGCGCCTCTTTGTCCTCTGATCCTGCGTCAAATACAAACTTGGCATCATGCCACTGCTGCTTGACCTCCCAATTCTTTTTAACAATCTTGCGGAAATAATACCAAACGCTACCATCCGGCCCCAAACTATATGTAATTTCACGAAATGGCACCGCTGCAAATAATAATGGATGGCGTTCGTCCCCCTCAATACAAAGCAATGTCATTTGACCCGGTATCAAATCATAAATACCCTCTGTCATTGTCATATCAAAATTGGATGTCGCTTTGTATATGTTTAACAGACGCGCCAATGTGCCCAATCTGCGATTTGCCTCGTCTAAACCGGCACCTTGTGCATTTTCAAACATAAAACCGGCCTCAATGTCAATCCAATCTGTATTCACCGGCGCAATCAAACTCTGCACACGATTCACAAAATCATCACAAGCAATTTCCAATGTTGAATCAACGATATTGACGCGGTGTTTTGTGCCGGCCGCGTCCTTATATTCTTTCAATTCGGCATATCTGTCCGGCATACCATAACGATACACATCGTCATATAACAACTTAAAGCGTTCTTTTTCTGGCAATGCCGCTTGATATTTTGCATATAATTGTTCAACTTTCATCATGTGACTACCCCAATGTTCCGGTTTCGTTTGTTGTGGTTGTCGTCTTTTTATATTTTGTGCTCATTGTGTCCAAAGACAAACCAGCACCCAATTGCGCACGCTGATCATCCACCAGTTTAATACGCTCTTTGCGTTGTTCCTCTTTAACTGCGGCTGCCTCTTTCTTGCGTTCGTTTTCTGCCTCCTCGGCCAAACGATTTGCCTCGCGGGCTTGGTGTTCTTGCGCTTTTTGCGCTTGATGTTGTGAATACATTGACGCACCAGTGGCGACCATAGATGTCACCAACGCAGCAACTGCGACTCCTGTTCCCATTTTTATACCTCTTTTCTAAATATGTGCGCTTTGTATCCTTGGCGCACAAGCCATTGGTTATATTTGTCGTCAATCTCGCTGCCTTGTTCAATGTATTTACAATCATTGTCCTTGGCGATCTGTTCAATCCGGCGTTGCATTTTACGAAATGCCACAGCATTATCACATCCACATGATAATACCGCCATTTGCTTATCACCCCATGCGTCCGGTGTTAAAATCCAAACCAAATACCAATCATCATACAATTCTGCTGTTGCGCCGCGCGCAATCAGTGTTTCAACCCAATAAACCGACCACCCATCACCGCCGCGGCCGTATTTGTTATTTATTTTTTCAACCCATTTGACAATGTCGTCGTGTGTCACAGGTTTCATATTTACCACCTCATAGCGTTTAATACTGTTTCTTTTGGCGCACGGGTTAAACCCTTTGCGCGTTCTTTCATGGCATATATCAAACAATCACAATAATCGTCATGTTCGTCTTGTTCGCCGCCCGTAAATGCCTCGCACTGTGTGCGAAATTCAATCATCCACCCAGCAACAGCCGGCACATAACAATAACCCGATTCCAAATCGGCTGCGATTTCTTGAAATCGCGTATATTTATCGCCGACCAATTCTGTGCGCGTTTTCTTGTCCATGTGTGTCGGGTATAGTTCCGATATTGGCAATCCCTCGCGCCTCAATTGTTGGATCAACGATATTCCGCTGCCCTTGTTTTCAATGTATATTGTGCTGACGCGGGCGCGGCGTTCATCCTGCGCCTTTAATACAAACTGTTTCATATCGCGGCATAAATCCGGAAATTCAACCCGTTTGCAATACCCGTCCAACAAATATATTCTTGTTCCTACAATCCCGCATAATAAAAAAGCCGAATAATCACCCGACTTTTTAATTGTCAATGCGGTATCGGCCACAACAAATAACCGATCAAATCTTTCTGGCGGCGCCTCGTATGTCTTAAACCATTCTGTTTTTATCAGATTACCACCGTCAATAACCGGCTTTTGTTGGTATTGTGCCCAAAACATCTGCCGATTTGCCTCTGAATCACGCAGCATAACCAATTCATTTGCCGGCATAACCTTGTCCCATAATGCCGTGCCATCGTCCTGTAATGCCGGAAATTCCAAAAAATCCCATGAATCCGGTTCGTTTTCTTTAATCCAACCCACAATGTCGGCCACATGCACGCGCTGCATGATTAAAATAAATGGCACTTTAACCATGTTATTGCGGCGGCTTTTCAATGTATCAACATAATACGATATACATTGTTCGCGCTTTACCTTGCTCGCACCGGCCACAGGTTTTAACAAATCGTCACATACAATTGCGCCACCATATTCATTTGAATTGGTTCCGGCACCAAATCCTGTAATTGACCCACCCAAAGACGCAGCGCGCAATTCACCACCACCCTTGATTTTCCAATTGGCTTTTGCTTTCATGGACTTATCTGTCGTGATCCCGAACAACACTTGAAACAATTCGCTTTCAATAATTGCTCGCGTTTCGGCCGAAAACTTTAACACCAAATCATTTGAATATGATGTGTATATGTTATTGCAATTCGGATTGACTGCGTATGTCCATGCCAAAAACATTTTGACAATTTCCGACTTGCCATGTCGTGGCGGCATTGCCAGCACAACATTTTTAACCGATCCATCGGCAAACACCAACGATTCTAACTTTTCAATGATTTTCAAATGAAAATCTTTGAATATGAATTGCTGCCGTCTTATGTGCCAATAAAATACTTTTATGAACATTTTGAACGATAACCGCAACAATTCACGGGCTGCATCCTTATTTTTCAACAGCAACCGGATCTTGTCGTCATTCATCCAAAGCGTCCTTTAAGTTTTTTAATTCGCCAACCTCAACCTTTAACGACCCGACCGATAACCCCGGGCCCAAACCAACTGCGTCATCACCAATAAACCCCAGCAATTGTGCCTTTAACATGCTGGCTTTCATCATCAGATTTGGCGACCCGCATTTCTTGGCCTCTTGCCGCGCATCCTCCAATTCATCAACAACCTTGTGGATATCCATGTTGGTTTCGCCGCGCACCTCTGTTTTAAGGTCTGCAATTCGCGCCATAATCTCGGGGTTTTTTGATAATTTACTTGCCATAACGGCTGCGCTTGATTCGCTGCACCCCGGAAACGCCTCTAAATACGCCTGCTTTTTTGTTTGACCTTTGACGATGCCGGCACAAAACTTTTCCTGCCTTTCGTCTAATGCCATATCACACCGCCTTATTTGTCACCTGTTGTTGTTGGTTTAACGGACGGTTCTTGACTATTCGCATTTTCCGAATTGTCGGTATTTTGTGTGCTTTCATCGTCTGTCTTATCGGTCTGTGCCGGATCAGATGGTTGATTGTCCGGATTTCCGGTATTGGCATCTGCTGCGGCTGCCAATTCTGCCTCTTTTTCCTCAATCATCTTTTTCAATTTGGCAACACCGGCTTGTGTATGTGGTTTTAATCCCAATTGTTCGCAACGCGCACGCAATTGTGCTTTTTCGTCCTCGCCTTGTTCGGTTTTTACTGCCAAACCATCTGCCTCAATATTGAAACGGTCTTTACAAAACCTTGCTAATTCGGCGTTTTTATTCAAACAAATAACTAATTCGGAATTTGTGATTTCAATTTTGCGCATGGCTTGTGTAATGCCATAACCTTGTTTGATTAAATCCAACAATTCTGCTGCAACGATATTATATGATTTTTCCATGATGTAATCTCCTTATTGTTTATCGGCCAATTCTGGAAACAATGGTGCGCCCAAAATCAACTCGCGAATTGAATCTGCCTTTGCATAGGCGGGTTTCAGAACATCCGTGTCAATACTTTTGTATTCTTGGTTGTTCTTTACATAAAAATCTTTTGCTGCATTTTCAGTATCAAAGCACAGCGAACTGTCATAACTCATAACCGGCTGATCTGTCTTTATGCGCAAGATATAACTGACGCGGCCGGCAGCGGTGATTGTTTTCTGCATTAAAACGCCACTGACAATTGCCAATTTGGCGTTCGCTGCTTTAAGATTTACACCGAAAACCTTTTGTCCTAATTCTAATTTCATTGTGTCGTCCTTTTTGTTTTATGCAAAAACCCCGCAAATGCGGGGTTTTGCGATTCTTTTCATCTTAACCACAAGAGAAAAGAAAACCCGGGGAAACCGGGTATTGCTCGTGGCGGCTTTTTATTTATACACCGCTCGCGTAATTATACCCATATCATACAAATTTTTTACATGATTTCAAGAACTATTTTACACCCAAAATACGCTTTGGCGGATTCCTGCGGCTTTCGGCTTGAATTTCAATCAACATTTTTAGTGGCAATTTAATTGTTGATTTATCGGTTAAATTTATTAAACTGAATTAAATTATAAAATAAAAAACCTTAAAAAACCGCCTGTTGTGGCGGTTTAATTTTGTTAAATGATTTAATTTGCAGATTCGTTTTTAATTATTTCTTAATTCTTTGGCAACCTCAATGATCACTTTTCGCTGCCGTCTGCGAACAAATACGCGCACCGGTATAATACGCTCTGAACTCTCTTTGCGCGGACGGCCACGCTTGCGCGGATTACCAAACGCCTTTAATGCATCCGGCACAAATATAAACCCGCGTTCATTTGTTGGAAATATTCCACGCTTACAATATACACCGACCCAATTCAACGGTTTCTTTATTCTTTTTGCGAATCTTGACTTTGGCTCATACATCATCATCCTCCACTGCTGACGGTAATTCAAATCCAATTGCTTGTGTATTTACTGGCGGTGGCGGTTCTTTTAATTTGTTGCGCAGATAATCAAACAATAAATCTGTCACCTGCCGCAACCACAGATATAACAACACCGCAACCAATTCCATTGTTTAATCCTTTTTGCTGACATCAGCAATATGGTGGTATGATCCATTGTTTGTTTTATTCCATTTGCGTTTGCGATTTTTTGCCATCTTTTCGTCTATTGTTATCTTGAATAACATATATGCACCGACCGTTTTCCATGATAACAAACCTTGAAAAACTGCCACAAAGTATTCTATTGCTGCAACACTATCAAATCGTGCAATCCCACACGCCACAATGAACATATCGGCCAATTCCTCCATACACACAGATTCGTTGTATTCGGCCATTTCCTCCTCAAACTTGGCTTTTTGACCGTCCAATGTTGCGTCCGGAAATGTTTGCTCGTGCCACTCAATGATCGTTTTTATGTTTTCTTTCATATTTACCCCCAGATCCAATATTTAATCGCCATCATACATATCATGATAAATGCTGCGCCGGCCACAATACCGATACCGAATATTGCGCCGCGCACAAACATAAATACATAATTCAAAATCTTTTCCAAAACTTTCATGTTATTCACCTCTAAACCAACCGACAAACGCGTCTATCGCAAACAAGATACTTGATATTGCAAACAAAACCGAACAAAAATGTGATCCGGCAACCATTGCTGCAATATACGCAATACCACACATTAAAAAATCAAATTTATATTGTTTCATAATTTACCTGCCTTTGCTGTTCTGATATACGCAAATACGCTGCCGCGTTTCCATTTGCGATAATCAAATTTTTTATCACGGACACGAAACAACCGCCATGCCCATTGTTTTTGTTTTAATTCTTTATCATGACGACAATCGCGCACATACGCTTTTATGCCAAAATAAATTGCTTTAATCATTTTTCACCTCCAATTTTTCCCAAATTATTTTTTCCGGTAAAATACCGCGGCAATAATAGCCGACCCCGAAACTTGGCTGACCGCCACAATTCTTAAAATGCACGCGTCTATCAAATAACATTATTTCTACCCCCCCCCCCCGCGCGAATAGCCGGTATGGCGCACAATCGTTTAACCATGTCATCGGCAGCAATAATGCAAATGGTTTTCCCATTGCGATCACTTTTTCCACTAATTTTGCTTTGTTATGAAATGGCGGATTTGAAACAATTAAATCAAAATCTGGTGTTGCTGTGGCAAATAATCCATCGTCAAAATCATAAAAATTTTGCCCATCATCCTTATGTGAAAAAATCACTTTGTGGCCGGCAGCCGTCAAAACTTTCACATATTCTGATTCCTCTGTATCAAACGGACACCAAATTGTTTTACCTAAAAACGGCTGCAAGTATTTAACCAGCGGCCAAACTGCGCATGCTGGCGTATAACATTCGTCATTTATATGCAATGTTTCATAAACTCGCTTTACCATATTGCACCCGCTTTGCTGCTTTAACCTGTTTTACAATCGTGACAATTGCGCCATGAAATTTTTCTTTTAACAGTGACATGGCTATATCATCCTCGGCATCTGTAATCAACGCCTGTTGGTTGATAAATTCGTTTTCATAAAATCCGACTATACGCACCCATTTATTCGCCATGTGTCGCTCCTTTGTATTTTCCTGCGTCCCACGCAGCAACAACGCGTTCAATCCATACACGATACCCGACCGCAATATCAACGCGCTCTGACCAATTCCACAATTCTTTTCCGTCTATGGTGACGCTGCGCGGCTGGCCATTGGCCATTGCTTGAATTGTTTGTTGGTCAAATTCACGGGCTTGTTTTAATACTGCGCGGCAAAACGCATCATCCTCGCCCTTGATATAAAACTTGTTGGCTAATGTTTTACGATAACTTTCAATTTTTTTAATTGTTGGTGTTGCTGTTGTTGCGCGCGCATGCGCATTGTTGCCATCAACAACAACATCATTTTCATATTCATATTCATTATCATTATCAGTTATTTTTGTTATTTTTGTTTTAACACTTTTAACATTTGTTATTTTTGTTATATTTTGTTCCGGCACAATAGCATTTGTTTTATCTTGATTTCCCCATCTAACATCTGCGCTTTTTCTGCCGGCCTCTGCGCGTTTTGAACAAACCTCGCGCCACCGTTCTTGATCCTTGTCCAATTGACCCTTGATAAAACGAAACGCCATTTTCACATCGTTTGGCAAATCCTTAAAGTGAATTTCAAACGCGTCTGTGTCGCCATGAATTTCATACATGAATATCAAATCCAGCAACATACCTTTACGATCCAACGGCAAATCTGATAACGCCTCATAAAAAGATGTGTATAACACAAATGATGTTTTATCTTTACTCAACATGTCGTCACCTTGTTGTTTTAATCCGCTGCGGAATCGTTTATTTTTTGCCCGATTTGCGCGAATAATTTTTTTATTTTTTCATTTTTTTCTTTTTCAACCTGTATGTATTTACTGTCAATCTTGCTTATCATCTGTTGTCTTTGTTCTCTGCTCAATTCACCGACCGCCCACAACCGATCAATGATTCCAATGGCACGCTGTGGCGATTTAATCCAAAACTCCAACTTATATTTCTTTGCCTTTGCCATTTAATCTGCGCTCGCTTATCACAAAACTTTCACCTATCAAGAATCGCGCCATTTTTAATTCAACCTCTTGTTCGGTTGCGCCGCGCAATTCCATGTTCCAACCATCCTTAAACCACACTGTCGCCACATATTCGTCACATTTTTTGCCGGCTTTCACGATCTGATGACTCGGCCCGGACAAATGTGAAACTGTGACGCGTATTTTCATCCCCAGATCCTTTGTGCTGAAAATGATTTATCGTTATTCAAAACCCACCTCAACACACCAATCTTGGCCAATAACACCTCTTGTTCCGGCTTTCGTTTATCGCTGCATGAACTGGCAATCAAATCATATTGCTGCTCAAAATCGCGCAACTGTGCCTCAATTTCTTTTATATCTCTCACTTTCCCCATGTTCCGTTCCTTTATTTTTGCGACTGATCGCGGTTTAATTCGGCCGCATCCAGCATTTCATCCAATCCTTGATTGAAATCCATAACGAATTGCGGCCATGGTTTTTTTAATCTTTTGGCAATATATCGTGCGCCTAATAACTTTTCGGCAACAATCATGTGTTGCATAACCTCGCGCATAAATGGATCGCGCACGGCATTAAACTTGCGTAATGCTTGAAACTTTTTGTCGGCTGCGACCTCTTGGCGACTTGCGCCACATCCGGCATTGTGTAATTCAATCCAGTTTTTCGGGCTGAAATCAAATGCAGACGCGCGTATGTGCATAACAAAACGCATTTTCTGGCCGACACTATATCTTGAACGCTTGAACAAGCCCTCCATGCGCCAGTTTTCAATACGAACCGGCATCAAATATTCCAAAATAGGTTTGTCCGTGATCAACGGCAAATTGGCTTGAACACTGAAATCTGATTTATTCTTTCTCATTCCTTTCCCTGTGGTTATGATTACATTGTAAGATATAACTTATAAAATGTCAAATATTTTTTGTAAGACACAACTTATCGCAACAAAACAAATAAAAAACGCTGGTAAAAATACCAGCGCAACGAATCGGATTTTAACTTATTTTTAACTCAAAATAAAACTTATTTTTTCTTAAATAATTTGTTTTGAAATATTGCATAACCGAAAAATATTGCAAACAAAACCCCAACAATACCAAATTTTGCTAATACCACCGTGGCGTTTGCCCAAACAATCCACCAATACGGACGATTTGACCATTGTTTCCGACCTTTGAATACATGCGCAATCAACAACCGGACACCAAATACCAGCGCACACATTATTGCTGTGGCACATACTTGAATAAATATCATATATGGTATATTCATTTCAAAACCTCATATCTACATATACAAACCCGTCACAGGCCGCTCTTATGCGACCATGCGTTCCTGTTCTTGGTTTTTTTCTTTTAACATCATTTTGATATAAACCACGACCTCTGTCTTTTCATAATCTGTCAATGTTTTAACCAAACGGCTTATTTCACGATCCGCATCTGTCCGGTTGTATATTAAATCCTCAATGCCGACATCCAATCCATCAGCAAACTTTGCGATCGTTCCTAATTGCGGTGTTGTTTTTGCTTTTACAATACCGTCAAATACCATGCGATTGTTTATTTTACATTGTTTGCATATTGCAGCATCTGAATTTAATCCGGCACGCTTGCCAAATTCACGGATCTTTTTAACTATATTTTCATTGTTTAACATTGTTTTTACCTTTGTTTTAATTTTACATTATTTCCTCCTTTCGGTGTAGTAAGTTATATCTTATCTTTTTTATTGACATTATGTAAGTTATATCTTATAATACACACATAACCACAGGAGGAAACTATGAACAAAACAATTATTTTTTCCGTAATTTTCGGACTGTTTATCGGTATTATTATCGGTGCTGGTTTCTGGGGAGAGAAACATACAATGTGTGTTCCGGATCCAACATTTCACCGTGTTGAATGCTGCAACAAATTGTCGGCCAATGGTCACTGTGCTGTTGGTCAATCTGTTCAACTGTATAACATATAACGGTGGCCACTATGCAATTTGATCCAAATCGCCGCGCTTTTAATTCCACTTTCCGCCCAATATCAAAAAAACGGGCAGAGGCCATCGCAAATGGCACATGGAAACCAAAACCACGCAAACCAATCAGACAAGTATCAAACAAAATGCACCAACGCATCATGACTTATCGTGACGCTGCATTTAATTACTGGGGAAAATGCTGTTTCTTATGTGGCCGCAACGAACACCAAACGCGCCTTGTTGTGCATCACATGGATGGCCGCGCAAATGGTGACGATGTTATGCGCACAATACCATTGTGTGACGGCCGCTTTGGTTGTCATGCACATAATCACAATGGTATGGGTGATCCGCGCACGGCTGAACTGAACGCAGAAATAGAACAGAAAATGAAAGAGAGGGGAATAACACATGAAAATCACAATAGAACATGAAAAATTCACGGCCACGACCGAGGATGTTGAAATTGCCAAAGAATTGTTTCAAATGGCGGGTTTAATTGACGCTGGTGCATCTATGAAACATTGCGTGCCTATATCGGCCGAAATGGACAAATACTTGTCTGAACATGACGGCGAACCATTACCAACGACTGGTATGATTCTTATGGACGATGTGCCGCCAAAACCAAAACCTTGTCCAACCGGCACAGAATTAAAAATCCGCGGCAAAATGTCAAAAGAATACTTTGACACATTAAAAAAACACTATGGAATTAAAGAAACCACGCCACCCCCGGCAGAAACAACCGATGCACAAAACGCGTTGCCACTGTTTAATCCATTATGGACTGCTGCCGATGTTGATTTTGGTAAAAACTATTTACAACAGTATTCAAATCCTTGCAGCACTCTGCACGGCAATTGTGGTGGTAAATGTGTGCAAACCGAATTATGGTTGCGTAATAAACGCACCGGCAATTTATCTGTGTGCGATGTTGAATTTGCAACACTGGACGAATTGCGCGCAACGCTTGATCCGTATGTTAAATTGGCCGCGGCTGCAAACGCGGCAAAACAATCCCAAAAATTACCATGTTCGCGCGAACGCCTTGAACAACTGGCCAAACTATTTAATACCGGCAAATCCGATGCCGAAATCATAGAACAATGTCATATTTCTGCATCATCTGTCGCAACATATCGCGCGGCTGCAAAACGCTGCGGATTGCTCACGGAATAACCTTGATTTTTCTTAAATTATGGTGTAAAAATGGAATACAAACACAGACAATATTTTGAAAAACTGGCGGGACGACCACTCTCTGATTGGGAATTGGTGGATGCATGCCGCCGGATTGTGGCATTCAATGATTGTCTTGTGAAAATGCAAAAGGAAATTGACGACAATGGACGCTGTGATTCTGGCGCGGGTATCATCCAAAGAACAAGAGGACGGGTTATCACTGGACGCTCAATCGGCACGCCTTACAGAATATGCGACAAGGCGCGGATTTAACATCGTCAAAACATTTGTTTTAATTGAAAGTTCGTGCCGTGGCAACCGCCGCGGCTTTCATGATTGTATCAAATACCTCAAACATACCAGCGCACCAACATGTTTAATTGCTGACGCTGTGGATCGTGTCCAGCGCACATTTTCCGAAATTGGCATGCTGGACGAATTGCGTAAAAAGAAAAACATTGAATTACACTTTTGCCGTGAAAACCTTGTAATAAATAATACTGCGTCCTCACAGGACATTATGCGGTGGGAATTTGCTGTTTTGGCTGCGCATTCGTATGTGTTGTCATTATCTGAAAATGTGAAACGGTCAATTGGCCATAAATATGCAAATGGTGAAATCTCTGGACATGCGCCACTTGGCTATAAAAATGTTCGTGTTGGCAATACATCTGACATTGTGCCGGATGAAACAACCGCGCCCTATGTTGTGAAAATGTTTGAAACCTATGCTCGCGGTGGTCAATCGTATAAATCCATCGCACATTTGGCAAATACCATCTGGGGATTACGCACTGCACGATTTGGAAAACGCCTTGACGGCAACAAAGTCCAATATGTATTATCAAATCGCTTTTACTATGGTGAATATGAACGCAATGGCAAAATATACCCGCTGCGCTATCAACCGATTATCTCTCGTGATCTGTGGGAACAATGCGAACGCATCCGGCTTGGCCGCGCTGCAATTCGTCCAAAGAAACAAAAAATAGATTCACCATATCGCGGGCTTATTAAATGCGTCAATTCTGGCCGCCTGTGCCAAATTGAAACCCACAAGGGCAGATTATACCTTGTGTCATATACAACGGACGGAAAACGCAAATATACGCAAATGGACGACATAAATGAACAGATTGCTCAAATACTTGATACAATAAAACCAACGCCCGAATGTTTGGCCTATGCAATGGAAACATTAAAAACAACTGCGCACAGCGAACGCGATTGGCACAAATCTGAAATACTGCGTCTGCGGGACGAACAAGACATGACCCAAAAACGAATAAATGGTTTGTTGGATCTGCTCATAGATCAAAAAATCACACAAGACGCTTACAATACAAAATACGAACAACTGACTGCTCGTGCAAATGAAATAAAAAATATGCTGAATGCCCACAAAACCGCGGATGATACATTTAATCAAACAGTGGTGAATTTATTAAATCTGGCCAATTCGGCCGGTGATTTATTTCGCAAAAGTTCGAATGTTCGGTCACGGTCTGATATTTTGAAACTCGTGATTCGAACTCTTGAATTTGATGGTGTAAATATCGGTTATTACTTGAATTTTCCATTTTCAGAAATGCAAAATCTGACCGATTTGAATAGATGGGGCACCTTACTGTGCAATATTCGAACCTCCAAAGCGGCGGAAATTCGGCGTTATCAAGCGGCCAATTGGGATTTTAATACCCTGTTGGCAGCATAATTATGGATTAAATAATCTGTTCTGGCGGTTGCCGGTGTCAATATGCAACCATGATATATTGTTTTCAAAGTTTAATCCGTCAAATGCCGGCAGCAACATCAACTGTTCGCGGACACGATTGTATGCTTTAACCTTGGCGGCTTTATCACCGGCACATTCCAATTCAATTGACCGTATATGCAAATCCAACGCACGCCCGATTTTGTGCATGCTGTATTTTGCACCGGTTGTGCTTTGTGGATCGCGCAGCCCACAATCAACCAGCCCAGATGCATTGACTGTGCATGCGCCAAACTTTTCACGGATCGCATCGGCCATGCGCAGCAACCGTTCATCAAACAAAATCCACGCTGTTTGTTCGCCAATCTGACGCAGCAATGTTGGATTTACCAATTCTTTAATTACAAAGTGTTTGCATTTATACATTATTTTCAACCTTTAATTATATTATTTTCAACTTTTTTATAGTTAAAACCCCTAAAATCAGGCAAATTGCAAAAAATGCAAGCATCCATTTATCGCGCTGCGCCTCTACTTTGGCCACATCAGATTTGCATGATTGCAGCATACTGTCTTTTCCGGATTCAATTGCCTCAATCTGACTGTATATTGCTTTGGTCTGGCATTCTGGTGGCAATGATTCTTTTAATGCAACGATTTGTTGGCTGACGGATTCCGAAATTGAATCTGTCGCAGATTTACCAGCGCAGCCAAAACATGCCAGCGCAGCAATCAAAACAATGTATTTTTTCATTTGTGTCGCTCCTTTAATTCTTGAATTGCCCTAAATTGCGTCAAACTCAAATCCGCTTTGGCTTGATTGCAATTGTAATGCACCGGACGCAGATTTTCCGGTGTGGTTTTGCCACCTTTACTTGCCGGCTTTACATGATCCAAATTCCATTTTTGGCCGTCCAGTATCGGCAGCCCGCACAGATAGCAATAACAAAATTCATAATGCACTGCGTATTCACAGATTTTTTTGAACTCTTTTTTGCTTTTTGCCTCCATGCTCCGCCTCCTCATTTTCCTAATTCCGCTCCATATTCTTTATCACCAACCTTGATTGAAACTTTTTTGTTTTCGCGCCATACCTCAAAACCCCAAAGCACAACGCCTGTTATACACCCGCAACAACCGGCTAATGCTGCCGGCCATGAATTTATATCGCCAACACCCATATACAAACGCCAGACAAGATTCACGGCGATTGCCAAAAAACCAACCACGCGGGCATACGAATATTCATTATTTGCGTCTTTTAACCACTGCATGATGTCTGCTCCTTGATTTTTTCCATTCCGCAACTCGTTCTGAAATATATGAATTGCCGCCACGACTGCGATATTCGTCAAATAAATTCATAATTGTTTGATCATCATCCGGATTCTGTTGCAGATTCTGCATAATCTCAACGCGCCGCAGCCGCATAGCAAAGCCCTCACGGCGTTCCTTTATCAACTGCAAAACAAATAAAACCGTGGGTGCAACCACGGATGATATAATCGCAACAATTACTGCATCTGACATTTTCTCTGCTCCTTTTTTATACAATGCGCCACGCGCGATTTTCGCGTTTAATTGTTCCCATGCGCGGCAATTTGTCCTTGAACAATTCAAGTGTGCGGCGAATCCGGCCGGACTGCGTAAAAAATACGCGTTTCACCCCGTCCAATTCCACTTGAACCATCAAAACCTCGTTGCCGTATCTTTGATACCGGCTTTCACGAATAGTGAAATCCAAGAATTTCACGGGTTTATCAACCAGTTTTTCAATGCTGATCTTATCACCCTCCAATCCCAGATACTGATTTGCGGCCGCAAATGTTTCCGCATCGTCCGCAAAAGACGGCACATCACAGGCGGCTGCACAATTCGTCAATGTTTCTGACATTTTTGCACACCTCCATAATACGATCCACATCCAAAGCCCGCCGCAAATTATATGTTTTCGCCCAACGCATCCAACCAATATAACTTGCGATCGTGCTACGAAACTGACCCAATGTTATTTTGTGCGCATAAGCGCGTTTCATAATGCTTTTGATTCTGCGTTTTGCCCGTTTGGCTGTTGATTTCCGCAGCAAAATATACTTTGGAAAATGGCGATAACCCAAAAAATCAACGCCGCGCGATACCGGAAATACATCACACTTGCTCAAAGTCAAGTGCAATCTTTCCGCACAGAACGCTTTAACCTTGGCCGCAATATCGTGCAATTCCTCTTTGCTGTTAGCAAAGAACAGAAAATCGTCACAATACCGCAAATACGCTTTTATGCGCAAATCCTGTTTAACAAACTTGTCTAATTCGTTCATATACACATTGCCGAACCACTGGCTTGTGTAATTCCCGATTGGTGTATTTGTTTCCCCCGGGTATGAATCTATAATATCGTCCAGCAACCACAATACATTTTGGTCTTTGATCTTGCGCCGTATAATCTGTTTCAAGATTGCATGATTTATTGACGGGTAAAACTTACGAATATCACATTTCAAGCAATATCGGTTTTTCCGTATAAACTGCATTGTCTTGACAGAACCTTTGTGCATACCCTTGCCAACACGACATGCGTATGATTCCGCAATGAACATATTGTCCCAAATTGGCTCCAATACATTCATAACCGCATGCTGCACAATCCGGTCTGGGTAAAACGGCAATATGAATATTTCCCGTTTCTTTGGCTCGTATATTGTGCGCATTGAATACATGCTGGTGCGAAAAGTTTTCGTCACCAACATGTCGCGTATGATCGCCAGATTCTTTTCAAGGTTTCTGGCAAATTTCCGAACTCCCTCCTTGCGACCTTTGCCTTTTCTGGCCAAGACATAGGCATATCGCAAATTGTCCATGTCAATAACTTGATTCCAAAGATTCCCGTGTCTTTTCATATCAAAGCGTCCATTATTCGGATTTTCGGCCGCGCCTACTAACCCAAACATTACTCCGTTTTTGTGTTTTGCTGGTCACCCAACATGGATGTTCGGCTCAGCCGGGTTTCCACACATGGACTCCGTGTATTATCTTGACCCGTATCCGACCGCGCGCGCCGTTATTCGCATTCGCATTCGACAGCGAATTATTCGCATTCCGCGACCGAGAACCACAATACGAGGAATTGTCCCAATTGCCTCCTGCCAGCAGCAAACCAACGCTCGCCAACGATAACCGCACACCCAAAACTGTTTTACAGATTTCGGTGTTCGGGCATCCGCCCGAACACAAGCATCCGTATTACATATACCATGCGTGAACCGCAGGGCTCCGACCGCGCGCGCCGCAATCCGCACCCGCAAACGACAGCGAAATATTCGCACACCGCGACCGAGAACCACAAGACGAGGAATAGCCCCAACCGCCCCCCGCCAGCAGGATCATTGCAGAACCATAGAATTGGCCTTGACCGCCATTTTGTGCATTCCACCCAGAACCACCAGCGGCTGACCAACCTGCCAAATGCTGCCATTGCAAACCGCACATTTCCTCACATCCATAATTGGAAATCATACGGCGGCTTGCTGTATCGCTGCGGCCACCGGTTGTGTCCGGATTTGGTTGCGCGCTACCGGCAACGGCTGTTTGTTGATTTGAACCCTGTGACGCAATGAAAAATTCTTGATCCCCGATTGCATCCTTACCTTGCAAACGCAGCAATTCCATCAACTGATAATGCTGCAAATTGTTTGCACGGGTTGCACCATACGCAGATTGTCCAGATGTGCCCATGTTATAAATATCAACCCATGAATCTGTTTCTTGAATATAAACCATACCCGCAGCATGGTTGATTGGCATGCAGCGTGGGTAATGGTTAAGACACCATACAGATTGTGGCAATATGTTGCCGGCTGTATAACCGCTCAATGTGTGGCCGGAAATCGTGCCAACATTGACGCATAATGTGTGGAAACCACCAATGCGGCGGTATGATGTATAACCGCTTGGCGCACTGGATGACAATGAACAAACAACAGATACTGTTGAATTGTCATTTGTGGCCACATAGACATAATAATCTTTTCCGGCTGTTAAACTTGATCCAGAATCCAAACAAGACGCAGGTGTGATTGTTTGTGCGCTTTCTGTTTCATAATGTGTTGTGCCAACCGCAATACGAACACCGGCCTTGATTGTCAATGTTGTTGCGCTTGCTGCGACCAAAAATCTGTCCGGGCCGTGTTCGGTTTTTTCACCGACTTTATACCCACCGACCTTTGATCCGTCATGAACGCGAACCTCTTTTTTGTCCGTGTCCATAGTGATTTCACCAATGGCACCTGTAAATGTGTCATTTTGTGCGGTTGTCCCGCGGCGTATTTTCAAAGTGCGTGACATTTTATTCCCCCATGTGTTCTATGATTTGTTCTAAATGGTTTATTTCCACAGTTAGCGATTGGATTTCGGCTTTTACAACCTCCCATTCCTCCGCGGTAATTTCGCCGCGCAGGTATTTGAACTGTTTATAATCCCAGTTTTCCGCCAAATCTTTTTTAATATCGTCAATTTTCGCATGAACCAGTGCTTTTTTCTGATCCAAACTCATTTGACAGATTTCATAATCGCCTGTGTCCAACAACACAACATCCAATTTGTCATCATAATTTGACGCGGCGTTGTGTTCATTTACAAATTGGCATGCGTCATAATATTCGCTTGCCGGTATAATATCACCTTGGTTGTATATCATATTTTTGCTCCTTGGTTTAACTTATTGTTCCCATGTCATATTCGTCTGTTGATGCCTCATCAACACCCCCGCAATCAAATTCTGTGACCAGCGCAACAGTATTGTTTGAAATTTCAATCCCAAACCCCGCAGACAATGTGTCTTGCTTGGCATTTAATGCCGTGGCCATTGCTGCATTATCTGTCGGATCACCGGTAATATTCGCAAATGCGGGCGCTGTTCCTGTTTGGCTATCAACATACGCCTTAATCGCCTTTTGGCTCGGCACAATTTCATCACTTGTGTTCGAACCGCCCAGCGTTTGATCTGTGCTGATATTAAGAAACCTTGTCATTTGCGACCCTTTTGTGTTTTTTAACCGACAACAACTGCCTTATAAACTGATGCGGCTATATTTGACGAACTGTTGATTTTGACGGTGATTGTGCTTGCTGTGTATGTAATATCGCACATTACCTCGTTTCCGGTTGCAACCTCACGGACAGAACAAACAACATCGGCTGTGGCTAATGTGTTTGATATTGACCATGTGCATAAACCACTGGTTGCTGTCAATGCTGGGTTTGCAACGGTGAATTTTTTACCGTCAATTGCCTCACGGACTGCTTGTTCTGTTGGCAATTTGCTATCAGATCCGGTTGAACCAACGGTTGTGACGATTGTTCCGGACTTGAAATTGGATGTTGTTAAATCGGCAATTGTGTTATCGTCTGCGTCAATTGTTTTGTTTGTCAATGTTTGTGTTGCATCCAAACGAACAATGTCGCTGCCCTCGGTATTATCAACCTTGGAAACCTGTGATATTGTGCCACCCGCTGCAACATCCGCCTCAATAACAATATGATCGCCTGCGTTCCATTCAATACCACCGATTGTTTTCGGCCCTGTGCCGGACACACGATAGAAATAACCTTTTTTAACTGGCAATGTAATGCCGCTGAAATCGGTTGCAGATGTGATGTCCCATGTGCCTTTATAAACCATCGCACCAATATGTGCTGTGGCAATTGCGCTTGCCAATTGTGCAGGTGTAATAACCAGATTTGTTGCTGTTCCGGCTGTTGCCTCTGTATCTGTCGCAATTCTGATAACACCGGCTGTGGCATTGCTTGCGGACGCAACAGATATTTGGCCATCGCCATCAACACTGATATTTGAACCGACTATAACGCCGCCCAATGTTGAAACGGTTGCTGGTGGTAAATACCCAATAGCCCTTGATACAGTGCCATTGTAATAATACAGGTAATTATCTGATGTGTTAAACCAGATTTGACCGGATCTAACCCCGGCCGGCGTGGTTGCTACTTTATGTATAACCACATTTTGGACTTCATTTCCGTTCATGTCTATGTCGGAAAGAAACGGTTTTTTTGCCATTTTGTGCTCCTTTGTTGTTTTTAATTTATTGTTCCCATGTCGTATTCACGACCCATAACATCGGTTATACCGCCGTAATTCAAATACGCTTTGCCCTTAAACGGTGCGTTCGCGTGCAATTCAACTGTATTTGAATCTATGTATTTGACATCTACCTCTATTTCTGTGCCGGCCGTATCAACCACGGTCACAGACGGGTATTTGTCCAAATTATGAACTATTGTCCAATTGGCCTGTTCCTCCGACATTTCAAACACAAATGACTGTGCTTGCGTTGCGACATAGTCCTGCATTTGCTGTATTGCTGCCTCCATATTGCTTTCGCAACGGGCAGCCGCGGCCGCTGACGACTGGGCGGCCGCAGCATCTTGTTCTGCGCTTTCCAGCGCATTATTTATTTGTGTAATAAGGTTTTGTGCTACCGCTGGATTCCATATAAATAACTTTTCCAAAGCCGCCATAATCCCTTGTGCCGGCTCTAATGGCGGTATTAAAATTTTTTGATCATCCATTGAACACCCCCTTGCTTACTGTGACATTTTCTCTTTTGATTTCGCGTTTTAATCCATCCTCACCATCCCATATAATTTTGATTCCCATGATATACTGGCCAACCTCTATTGCACGGGTTTGTGCAGCCGTCAAAGTGAATAAAACAATGTTTGAATCCGGATGTTCTATTTCTTGCACGAACACCGCTGCGGTATCTGGATCATCCAATGAACTTTTAATGATCATTTTCACCGTTGCAGCCGACAAATCCACCGGCTCACGATCCGCTGTTTCAATCGGCCCGCATGTAAATTGTTCTGTATTGCCTTGCGTGATATACAACATTGTTTTGCTCCTTGTTTAGATTCCCAAATCTTGATAATTCAAGAACTGATTTTTCTTTAATACGCGATTGTATCTGCTGACTGGCGCACCGGTTGTGCCCTCAATCAACGGTGCAATCGTTTGCACCCAGAAATAAGTGTCGCCGCTCTTTCCGTGAACGATTTTATTTGTGTTGTTTATTGTTTGTAAAACATCACTGATTCCAACGATTGACAAATCGGCTTGGCGTTTTTGGCCTGTAAATGCACCGAACGCTTGGTTTGATAAATAACCCAGCGCACCCCATGCATCCAACCCTTGTGTGATAACCGCACCGGCCAATTCACCCAATTCATCAACTGCGTCTTTGTCGTCATCCCATCCGTATAATGCTGCACTCAACAAATCACCCATCAACTTATAACAAATGGCCATTTGTGCCGAAAAAATCGCCACAGTTTTATTGAATTGACCACGGGTTATTTCGCCGCGTTTCATCATGTTATACGCATTGGCGACTTTCCGGAAATACTGAATCTGTGATGTTTTATACATCGCAAATACTTTTGTCTTGCCGGCACGCTGCCAATTTGATTGTGACGCATTTGTTGCTGATTGCTGCGTTTCCTCGGATTCCTTGATAAATTGTTCCACGGCTTGTTCATGTGTTCTGACCGGATTGCCGGTTGCGTCCGTTTCCTCAATCAAGAATTTCAACCTTGGATACCCGCCATAGATAATTGCGCCAATATCACCAGTGCGAACCAATCTTGATAAAAATTCATTCATGGACGCACGGTTTTCTGCACCCAACAATCTGTCCATGATGTGCGGATTTGCCGGATCTATCATTGCAGCCATGGTTTCGTTTGTTCCGCGACCATATCTGTTTTTCAAATAATCACCGGCATGTTCCATCATATATTTATATGTCTTGCGCGGTTGTGCGATACCGGCTGCAAAGTCCTTATAAAACCGACCAACTGGCATATTTGCTGAAAACGCACCGAATGATGTCAATTGTTTCATCATAACAAATGGTGATAAATTGACTTTTGAACCAACAATCTGACCGAATACTTGGTTTATAACCGCATCACCACTGCTGCGCGCCTTGCGAACCCCGCCAATTGACAACGCTTTCAAATGTTCTGACAATTCCGCTGCAACATCCTTGCCAAACTTATTGACGATTGCCTCTTTAACTGTGGATTCGTCAAATATATCTGCTGCATCCTTGAACGCTTTGGCTTGATAAACCATGTATTGTGCGTCTTTTTCATGTGCTTGATAATTGCTGAACACATCGCGTTTGAATACAGGTATTGCACCATGCGAACGGGATTTTGTAAAATTCGCCTCACGCGCCTCACCATCAAAGCGTTCCAACAATTCGTGATCCACCTCGTGATTTGATTGACGCGGCCAATATATTTTCTTATGCGGCATGTCTTTTTGATACAAACTCACATAAACCGGATTGACCATATCATAAATGTCGCGCAACCGTTCCATCAAATAATCGGCCGTCTGTTTATCTTGGTCTGTCAAATAACTGAACAACTGATCTATTTGCCATTGACCATAAAACTTGTCCATCAACTCACGGGATTTTGGATCTTTATACTGATTCCACATGTCCATGATGTGCGCCTTGGAAAATGTTTTTTTACCATTGTCAATACCAACTTGAACCTTGCGGCCGTGGTGGTCTGTGTAAAATACATTTAATTCCTCTATCGGCTGGCATAATTCCGCTTTGTATTTCAAGAACTGATAACTGTCCTTGCGGGTATTGTTGGCCACTGGCAACCCATTTATACGCAAAACCTCGCGCATACTTTCACCTTGACGACCTGCCGCAGCAATACCGGCTTGAACCTCACGCACAACCATATTGAAACGGTCTGCGATATTGCCGTTGGTTATCATGGTCAATAACGATTTGAAATCCGCAATGCCGGCAAAGTGTTTTCCAATCTTGGTTGCTTTGTTTTTGGCAATTGCGTCCAGTATTTCATCACGCAATTCAACGCGTTCCATGCCTCTTGTGAATTGAATCTCGTCAATTGCGTCACGGCCAATCAACTTTGCCTCTTGGATTCTGCTGATCAACTCATCCATGAACGCACCGGACATTTGTTTGCGCGGCAAATTGGCACGATATTCCAACATCATTTTGCGCAATTCATCCTCACGGGACAAGCCGTCTTTTTCTTGATCCCCGTCATAGAACTTTTTAATTTCCTCTTGCGCCTTTTCGGCCGACATTAAATTGTATTGGCGCAAATCATTGAACAATTTGTTGTGTTCGTAATCGTATTTGATATTGCGTTTGTTGGCACTGTATGTTTCCTGTAATTCATGTTTCAACCGGTCACGCTGCCCACGAAATGCCAAATCAGAATATTCTTTTTCGGCTCTTTCACGAACATCACCAATCCATTTTGCTAAACTGCGGCTGTCATGAACCATTGGTATTGTGCGCATGAACTTTGCTTTAATATCTGTTGGTATATCTTGTGCATACAAGAAACTAACCGCTGCTTTAACCGCTTTGCGCATTTCGGATGTTCCGGCTTTGGCCATACGAACCTCGGCTTGCAATTTCTTATAATCGCTTGCCAACGCTTTATTCATTGTGTTGCTGCGGTCAATTGCGTCATTGACGCGTTGAATTGCCGACTTGGCATTGTCAATATCGGCCATCGCATCGTATGAATCACGACCGTCCAGAATATCGCGCGCAACATCTTGTGCTTGGCGCAAATTATCTATTTCTTGGACACGAACCATATCATCAACAGAATATGTGTTTTTGGCGTTTCCCAACAAGCGCAGCGCATCATCCCAACGCATCATATCTTGTGCGGCATTGTTTTCCCAACCGTCACCAAATATAAATCCCTCCTCTTGCAGCCAATCCAACAAATCCTGTTCATTTTTAATACCGCCATTTTTACTTGTGGCCAGATACTTTGCTTTTTCGTCAATACCCATCAACGGCAACAAATCGTGTGTTTCTGCAAATTGTGTATTCAATTGACCCCACAATTTTGTGTATAACGATTTTGGCATGCGCGGTATGCGGGCTGTGGCCGTCTTTAACAATTCCTCTATGGTGTGTATATCGCTGTCCGATACACCATCCAGCGCACCGGTGCGCGCAGCATGTAATATCTTTTTCAAACGCACCTTTTCATTCATGGCGTTGTTGATATTCAAATTGCGCGGACGGCGGATTGTTATATCATCAAAAAACCGGACAATTTCGTCCGGCAATTCTTTGTCTTGAACCAACCCTTTACTCTTTAACGATTCCCACATTTGAATCAACCAGTTTTTGGCCATGTCAAAATACTTGCGAAAACCGCGCGGCGTTTGATCTGTTTTCAAATATGATAAAAACTTGACCGCCAAATCCTCTTGAATTGAATCATCTGCAATCAAACGCGCCGGATCCTCAACCTTGTAATATTCCAATAATGGCTGAATCTTTTCTGTGTGGCCTGTTTCAATGGCCATGTTGATATAATTGACGCTGAAAAAGTGACCTAATTCATGCAGCACTGTGTCCAAATCGCCCGATTTCATGATTTGAATAATCTGCTGCATCTTGTTTGTATAGTCAAAATACCCGCGAACATCGTCATCACCTTGATACAAACGCTGCGGATTCAAATCTGCTGCTAATTCATCCCGAACGATTTCGCCAATTCTTGCGTCAATTGTTGTTCCATTTGGCGACAATAACGCAGACCCCATTTCTGTTTCTGTTTCGTCTGGGGTTGCTCGCAACTGGGCATCGGATCTACCGGACACCGCGATCTCGCC